>Ga0247611_10008359_pt1 | contig 12769 bp, 6 predicted proteins | sample 177DNAGHGhighgp2_FD_192422 | JGI IMG/M metagenome (GOLD analysis project Ga0247611, IMG submission 192422) | Sheep rumen microbial communities from Palmerston North, Manawatu-Wanganui, New Zealand - 1770 DNA GHGhigh gp2 | ecosystem: Host-associated > Mammals > Digestive system > Stomach > Rumen ... | reverse complement strand
ATTAACATCATGGGATTCTGCAAAGAGTTCAACGCCAGAACCCAGGATAAGGCAGGCAAGATTCTTCCTGTCGTTATTACTTACTATGCCGACAAATCGTTCACTTTCGTCATCAAGACTCCTCCCGCAGCTGTTCAGCTGATTGAGGCTGCAAAGGTGAAGGGTGGTTCTGCCGAGCCTAACCGTAAGAAGGTTGCTACCGTCACATGGGATCAGGTTCGTGCCATCGCCGAGGATAAGCTCCCCGACCTGAACTGCTTCACTATCGAGTCTGCGATGAAACAGATTGCCGGTACAGCACGTAGCATGGGTATCACTGTGCAAGGGGAGTTCCCTGGAAAGTAATATAAACTTCAATTTTAAAAGAACGCATTTCAAAAATGAGTAAACTGACAAAAAATCAAAAGTTGGTAGCTGATAAGGTTGAAGCAGGGAAAGCCTACACACTGAAAGAAGCAGCCGCATTGGTCAAGGAGATCACCACGACCAAGTTCGACGCTTCTGTAGATATCGATGTTCGCCTGGGCGTTGACCCGCGTAAAGCCAACCAGATGGTTCGTGGCGTTGTATCGCTGCCGAACGGTACTGGTAAGGTGACACGCGTGCTCGCTCTCTGTACTCCTGATCAGGAGGCTGCTGCCAAGGAAGCAGGTGCCGACTACGTTGGTCTCGACGAGTACATCGAGAAGATCAAGGGCGGTTGGACAGATGTTGATGTTATCATTACGATGCCCTCTTGCATGGGTAAGCTCGGCCCTCTCGGCCGTGTGCTCGGTCCCCGCGGACTGATGCCTAACCCCAAGAGCGGTACTGTTACGATGGATGTGGCTAAGGCCGTGAAAGAAGTGAAGCAGGGTAAGATTGACTTCAAGGTCGACAAGTCAGGTATTGTCCACACGTCGATTGGCAAGGTCAGCTTCAATGCAGATCAGATCTATGAGAATGCGAAGGAGTTCATCTCGACCATTATCAAGCTGAAGCCTGCTGCTGCCAAGGGTACGTATATCAAGAGTATCTTCCTCTCAAGCACAATGAGTATGGGTATCAAGGTAGATCCTAAATCAGCTGAATAACTCGTAAAAAGATTAGACAAATGAAAAAGGAATTAAAAGATACTATCATTGTAAAGCTGGGAGAGAAACTGAAGGAGTATCCTCATTTCTATCTCGTTGACCTTACAGGACTGGATGCTGAGAAGACGAGCGACCTGCGTCGCAAGTGCTTCAAGAGCGGGATTGAGATGGTCGTTGTGAAGAACACTCTTCTCCACAAAGCTTTCGAGGCTAGCGACATCGACTTCGCTCCCCTGTATGACTGTCTGAAGGGCAATACTGCTGTAATGTTCTGCCAGACGGCAAATGTTCCGGCTAAGCTGATTAAGGAATATGTAAAGGCTAAGGAAACCATTCCTGCACTCAAGGGTGCTTATGCCGAAGAGAGCATATTCGTAGGTGCCGACAAACTTGACGAGCTCGTTGCTATCAAGAGCAAGAGCGAACTTATCGCCGACGTTGTCGCACTGCTGCAGTCGCCTATCAAGAATGTTGTTTCTGGTCTCAATGCCGGTGGCAAGATTCACGGTCTCCTCGACGCTATCGCTGAGCGTAACAAATAACAAGCGGTTAGAGATAACAAATTAACATTAAAAAACAATTAAATTTTTAAATAAAATGGCAGATATCAAAGCTATTGCAGAAGAGTTGGTAAACCTTACTGTGAAAGAAGTAAACGAGTTGGCAACCATCCTGAAGGATGAGTATGGAATTGAGCCCGCTGCTGCAGCTGTTGCAGTTGCTGCTCCCGCAGCTGGCGGTGAGGCCGCTGCTGCTGAGGAGAAGTCATCTTTCGACGTAGTCCTCAAGGAAGCAGGTGCTGCTAAGCTCCAGGTCGTTAAGGCCGTTAAGGAGGCTTGCGGTCTTGGTCTGAAGGAAGCAAAGGATCTCGTTGACGGTGCTCCCGCTACCATTAAGGAAGGTCTGAGCAAGGAAGAGGCTGAGAACCTCAAGAAGACCATCGAGGCTGCTGGTGCAGTTGTTGAGCTGAAGTAATTCTATAGCCCAGCTATAATTTGGTTAGGAGCTCTCCAGTAGAGGGTTCCTAACCTTTTCTTGTCTTTTGACAATTTTCCTATAGGCCCTATAAGTCCTATAGGCCCTATAAGACCCATAAGAAACATAAATATATGGCTTCAAAAGTAATAGACAACAGAGTAAACTTTGGCAGCGTCAAGAATCCGATGCCCCTGCCGGACTTCCTCGATGTGCAATTAAAGTCATTCAGAGACTTTCTACAGTTAGACACTCCGCCTGAGGAACGCAAGAACGACGGTCTGTATAAGGTGTTCGCAGAGAACTTCCCTATCACCGATACGCGAAACAGCTTTGTGCTTGAGTTCCTGGACTACTATATCGACCCGCCCCGTTACAGCATTGATGAATGCTTGGAGCGTGGCCTCACCTATAGTGTACCCTTGAAGGCTAAGCTTAAGCTCTACTGTACAGATCCTGACCACGTCGACTTCCCTACAGTCATCCAGGATGTTTTCCTTGGCCCCATTCCTTATATGACGGCCAACGGAACTTTCGTTATCAATGGTGCCGAGCGCGTCGTCGTGTCGCAGTTGCACCGTTCACCAGGCGTGTTCTTCGGCCAGAACGTTCATGCTAACGGAACCCTGCTGTATTCGGCACGTATCATTCCGTTCAAAGGTTCATGGATTGAGTTTGCCACGGACATCAACAACGTGATGTACGCCTACATCGACCGTAAGAAGAAGTTGCCTGTTACTACATTGTTGCGTGCAATCGGTTTCGAGGCTGATAAGGATATCCTACAGATTTTCGACCTTGCTGAGGAAGTAAAGGTCAACAAGAAGTCGCTCAAGGAGGTCGTCGGTCGTAAGCTCGCAGCACGTGTCCTGAAGAGCTGGAACGAGGACTTTGTCGATGAGGATACTGGCGAGGTGGTATCTGTTGAGCGTAACGAGGTGATTATGGATCGTGAGACCGAGATCACCGAGGAGAACATTTTGGACATCCTCGAGAGTGGTGCTCAGACCATCCTTGTTCATAAAGACGAGTCCGTTGCTCAGGACTACAGCATCATCTTCAATACACTTGCTAAAGACCCCTCTAACTCTGAGAAAGAGGCTGTGCTTTACATCTATCGTCAGCTGCGTAATGCAGATCCTGCTGATGATGCCAGTGCACGTGAGGTCATCCAGAACCTGTTCTTCTCTGACAAGCGTTACGACCTTGGTGATGTAGGCCGCTATCGTATCAACAAGAAGCTGGGTCTCGACACCGATATGGATGTCCGCGTGTTGACGAAGGAAGATATCATCGAGATTATCAAGTACCTTATTCAGCTCATCAACTCTAAGGCCTCTGTCGACGATATCGACCACCTGTCGAACCGTCGCGTACGTACCGTGGGCGAGCAGCTGTCGAACCAGTTCTCTATCGGTCTGGCTCGTATGAACCGTACTATCCGTGAGCGTATGAACGTGCGCGATAATGAGGTGTTCACTCCGACCGACCTTATCAACGCCAAGACTATTTCTAGCGTCATCAACTCGTTCTTCGGAACCAACCCGCTCTCTCAGTTCATGGACCAGACCAACCCGCTGGCCGAGGTGACCCACAAGCGTCGTCTCTCAGCTCTGGGTCCTGGCGGTCTGTCGCGTGAGCGTGCCGGCTTCGAGGTTCGTGACGTACACTATACGCACTATGGACGTCTCTGCCCGATTGAGAGCCCTGAAGGCCCGAACATCGGTCTGATTTCGTCGCTCTGTGTCTATGCAAAGATTAACGAGCTTGGTTTTATCGAGACACCTTACCGTAAGGTGGAGAACGGTGTGGCCAACCTCACCAATGACGGTATCGTCTATCTGACGGCCGAGGAAGAGGCAGAACATGTCATCGGTCAGGGCAATGCTCCTCTGAACGATGACGGTACCTTCATCCGCAAGGTGGTGAAGTGCCGTCAGGATGCCGACTTCCCCGTCGTTCCTCCCACCGATGTAGACCTGATGGATGTCTCGCCCCAGCAGATTGCCTCTATCGCAGCTTCTCTGATTCCTTTCCTCGAGCACGATGATGCTCACCGTGCTCTGATGGGATCGAACATGATGCGCCAGGCAGTACCTCTGCTCCACAACGAGGCCCCTATCGTGGGTACTGGTATTGAGAAGCAGGTCTGTGAGGATTCGCGTACAATGATTACTGCAGAGGGCGAGGGCGTTGTCGAGTATGTCGATGCCACTACAATCCGTGTTCTCTACGACCGTACTGAGGAAGAGGAGTTCGTCAGCTTCGAACCCGCTCTGAAGGAATATCGCATTCCTAAGTTCCGTCGCACCAACCAGAACATGACCATTGACCTGCGTCCTATCTGTAACAAGGGTCAGCGTGTGAAGAAGGGCGACATCCTCACCGAAGGCTATGCTACTGAGAATGGTGAGTTGGCCCTCGGCCGCAACCTGCTCGTGGCCTACATGCCTTGGAAGGGTTACAACTACGAGGATGCTATCGTGCTCAACGAGCGCATCGTTCGTGAGGATATCCTCACCTCTGTCCATGTAGACGAGTACTCGCTCGATGTCCGTGAGACCAAGCGTGGTATGGAAGAGTTCACAGCCGATATTCCCAATGTCAGCGAGGAAGCCACAAAGGACCTCGATGAAAACGGTATCATCCGTGTTGGTGCCCGTGTGGAGCCAGGCGATATTCTTATCGGTAAGATTTCACCTAAGGGCGAGAGCGATCCCTCACCTGAAGAGAAACTGCTTCGTGCTATCTTCGGCGACAAGGCCGGTGACGTGAAGGACTCTTCGTTGAAAGCCAATCCTTCGCTCAGTGGTGTTATCATCGACAAGAAGCTCTTCGCCCGTGCTATCAAGACTCGTCAGAACAAGATTCAGGACAAGCAGCTCCTGGCCAAGATCGACGACGAGTACGAAGCAAAGGTAGGCGACCTTCGCGACATCCTCATCGACAAGCTGTTGACCCTGACCAAGGGCAAGACCTCGATGGGTGTGAAGGACTATACAGGCGCTGAGATCATCACGAAGGGTTCTAAGTTCACCGCTACGGCGCTGAAGAACCTCGAATACGGTGATATCCAGACCAACAAGTGGACCAATGATGAGCAGAAGAACGCCATGATTGCACAGCTCATCATCAACTATATGAAGAAGTACAAGCTGCTCGATGCTGAGATGAAGCGCCGTAAGTTTGCCATCACCATTGGCGACGAGCTGCCCTCAGGTATCCTGCAGATGGCTAAGGTCTATGTGGCCAAGAAGCGTAAGATTGGTGTGGGCGATAAGCTTGCCGGTCGTCACGGTAACAAGGGTATCGTTTCGAAGGTGGTGCGTCAGGAGGATATGCCGTTCCTCGAGGACGGACGTCCCGTCGACCTGGTGCTGAACCCTCTGGGTGTGCCTTCTCGAATGAACCTCGGTCAGATTTTCGAAGCCATCCTTGGTGCTGCCGGAAAGCGCATGGGCGTGAAGTTCGCCACACCTATCTTTGATGGTGCTAAGCTTGATGACCTCGCAGAATGGACTGACAAGGCCGGTCTGCCGCGTCTCTGCTCTACCCACCTCTACGATGGTGAGACAGGTGAGCGTTTCGACCAGCCTGCAACCGTAGGTATCACCTACTTCTTGAAACTCGGTCACATGGTCGAAGACAAGATGCACGCTCGTAGCATTGGTCCGTACTCGCTCATCACGCAGCAGCCTCTTGGTGGTAAAGCCCAGTTTGGCGGTCAGCGTTTCGGTGAGATGGAGGTCTGGGCACTCGAAGCATTCGGTGCCAGCCATGTACTCCAGGAGATTCTTACTATCAAGTCCGATGATACAGTGGGCCGTTCAAAGGCTTACGAGGCTATTGTCAAGGGCGATCCCATGCCTACACCAGGCATTCCTGAGTCGCTCAACGTGCTGCTGCACGAACTGCGTGGCCTTGGTCTGAGCGTGACGCTCGACTAATCGAAGTGAGAAATTTTTTTGCACATCAAACGTGTGAATTGTAAATTGAAAATCGAAAACTGAAATATGGCTTTCAAGAAAGATTCAAAGACAAAGAGTAATTTCACCAAAATTACTATCGGACTTGCCTCCCCTGAGCAGATCCTTGAGAACTCCTTCGGCGAGGTGACCAAGCCTGAGACCATCAACTACCGCACCTATAAGCCGGAGCGCGACGGTCTGTTCTGCGAGCGCATCTTCGGTCCTACGAAGGACTATGAGTGCGCCTGCGGCAAGTACAAGCGCATCCGCTATAAGGGCATCGTCTGTGACCGTTGTGGTGTCGAGGTGACCGAGAAGAAAGTACGTCGCGAGCGTAGCGGTCATATCGAGCTGGTGGTTCCTGTCGCTCATATCTGGTATTTCCGCAGTCTGCCCAACAAGATTGGCTATCTGCTCGGACTTCCTACTAAGAAGCTCGACTCCATCATCTATTACGAGCACTATGTGGTCATCCAGCCCGGTCCGTTAGCGGGACGCAAGGATGCCGAGGGCAATCCTTTGCTGGGTTCGCAGAAGTACGACCTGCTCTCTGAGGATGAGTACAACGATATTCTCGACAACCAGCTCTCCGAGGAGAACTATATGCTTGAGGATACCGATCCTAATAAGTTTGTAGCCAAGATGGGCGCCGAGGCTGTCTACGACCTGTTGCGGACCCTCGACCTCGATTCGCTGAGCTATGAACTGCGCGACCGTGCCAATACCGACTCTTCCCAGCAGCGTAAGAACGAGGCTCTGAAGCGTCTGCAGGTTGTCGAGGCTTTCCGCTCGAGTGTCGAGAAGGGCATCAACCGTCCTGAGTGGATGATCATGAAGATCCTTCCCGTTACTCCTCCTGAGCTTCGTCCCCTCGTTCCCCTGGATGGTGGCCGTTTCGCTACCTCCGACCTGAACGACCTCTATCGTCGCGTCATCATTCGTAACAACCGTCTGAAGCGACTCATCGAGATCCACGCTCCTGAGGTGATTCTCCGTAACGAGAAGCGTATGCTCCAGGAGGCTGTCGACTCACTCTTCGACAACAGCCGTAAGAGTTCGGCTGTGAAGAGCGACTCCAACCGTCCGCTGAAGTCACTCTCCGACTCGCTGAAGGGTAAGCAGGGACGCTTCCGTCAGAACTTGCTCGGTAAGCGTGTCGACTACTCAGCCCGTTCGGTTATCGTCGTCGGTCCTGAGCTGAAGATGGGCGAGTGTGGTCTGCCTAAGCTGATGGCTGCCGAGCTCTATAAGCCGTTCATCATCCGTAAGCTCATCGAGCGCGGCATCGTCAAGACCGTAAAGTCGGCTAAGAAGATTGTCGACCGTCGTGAGCCCGTTATCTGGGACATCCTTGAGAACGTGATGAAGGGTCACCCCGTGCTCCTCAACCGTGCACCAACACTTCACCGTCTGGGTATTCAGGCTTTCCAGCCCAAGCTCATTGAGGGTAAGGCCATTCAGCTCCACCCGCTGGCATGTACCGCCTTCAACGCCGACTTCGACGGCGACCAGATGGCTGTCCACCTCCCCCTGTCTAACGAGGCTATCCTTGAGGCACAGATTCTGATGCTTCAGAGCCACAATATTCTTAATCCTGCCAACGGCGCTCCTATCACCGTTCCTTCACAGGATATGGTGCTTGGTCTGTACTATATCACCAAGATCCGTCCAGGTGCCAAGGGCGAGGGCCTCTCGTTCTATGGTCCTGAAGAGGCTATCATTGCCCACAACGAGGGCAAGTGCGACCTACACGCTCAGGTGAAGGTGATGGTCGACGATGTCATCGAGGGCAAGAAGGTTCGCCATCAGGTAGAGACTTCCGTAGGTCGTGTCATCGTCAACGGTATCATTCCGAAGGAGGTTGGCTACGTCAACAAGGTTATCTCTAAGAAGAGTCTGCGCGACATCATTGCCGACGTTATTAAGAATGTGGGCTTCGCAGAGGCTTGCGAGTTCCTCGACGGTATCAAGAACCTCGGTTACCGCATGGCCTATCTGGCCGGTCTGTCGTTCAACCTCGACGATATCATCATTCCGAAGGAGAAGGCCGACCTCATTGCCAAGGGTAACGACGAGGTGCAGCAGATTACCGACAACTATAACATGGGCTTCATTACCGACAACGAGCGTTACAATCAGGTCATCGATACCTGGACGCACGTCAACAACGATATCGGTAACATCCTCATGAAGCAGATGACCGAGGCCGACCAGGGCTTCAATGCTGTGTTCATGATGCTCGATTCTGGCGCCCGTGGTTCTAAGGACCAGATCAAGCAGCTCTCTGGTATCCGTGGTCTGATGGCTAAGCCTCAGAAAGCCGGTGCCGAAGGCCACCAGATTATCGAGAACCCCATTCTGTCGAACTTCAAGGAGGGTATGTCCGTGCTGGAGTACTTCATCTCTACCCACGGTGCCCGTAAGGGTCTTGCCGATACCGCTATGAAGACGGCCGATGCCGGTTACCTGACCCGTCGTCTTGTCGACGTCTCTCACGACGTGATTATCACCGAGGAGGACTGCGGCACTCTGCGCGGACTCGTCTGCACGGCTCTGAAGAGCGGCGATGAGGTCATCTCGTCTTTGAGCGAGCGCATCCTTGGCCGTGTGAGTGTTCACGATGTGGTGAACCCCAAGACTGGCGAGGTCATCGTTCCTGCCGGCGAGGAGATTACCGAGGCTCTGGCTGAGGAGATTGAGAATGCCGAGATCGAGAGCGTTGAGATCCGTTCGGTGCTCACCTGTGAGTCTAAGAAGGGTGTCTGCCGCAAGTGCTATGGCCGCAACCTGGCTACGCGCCGCATGGTGCAGAAGGGCGAGGCAGTCGGTGTGATTGCCGCTCAGGCTATCGGTGAGCCAGGTACGCAGCTTACTCTCCGTACGTTCCACGCCGGTGGTGTGGCTGCCAATGCCGCTGCCAATGCCAGCATCGTATCTAAGTACGAGTCGGCCCGTCTCGAGTTTGAGGAGGTGCGTACTGTACCGTTCGATGAGGACGGACGCCTCTGCGAGATGGTTGTCAGCCGTCTTGGCGAACTCCGTTTTGTCGATCCGAACACGAAGATTGTGCTTTCTACTGTCAACGTGCCTTACGGTTCGTCACTCTACTACAAGACTGGCGATGTGGTCAGCAAGGGCGAGAAGGTCGCCCAGTGGGACCCGTTCAATGCCGTCATCGTCACCGAGTATGCTGGTACTCTGAAGTTCAACGACGTCATCGAAGGTGTCACCTTCCGTGCCGAGACCGACGAAACCACCGGTCTGACGGAGAAGATTGTCACCGAGTCGAAAGATAAGACCAAGGTTCCTACCTGTAACATCGTCGCTGCCAACGGCGAGATTCTCGGCACCTATAACTTCCCTGTGGGTGGTCACGTAGTTGTTGAAGACGGCCAGACCGTCAAGACCGGTGAGACCCTCGTGAAGATTCCTCGTGCTGCTGCCAAGGGTGGTGATATCACCGCTGGTCTGCCTCGTGTCACGGAGCTCTTCGAGGCCCGCAACCCGTCCAACCCCGCTGTGGTCAGCGAGATCGACGGTGAGGTCACGATGGGTAAGGTGAAGCGTGGTAACCGCGAGATTATCGTCACCTCGAAGACAGGCGACCAGCGTAAGTACCTCGTATCGCTGTCGAAGCAGATTCTGGTGCAGGAGCACGATGCCGTTCGTGCCGGTACTCCGCTCTCCGATGGTGCCATCACCCCAAGCGATATCCTCGCCATCAAGGGTCCCACCGCCGTTCAGGAGTATATTGTGAACGAGGTTCAGGACGTGTATCGTCTGCAGGGTATCAAGATCAACGACAAGCACTTCGAGATTATCGTGCGCCAGATGATGCGCAAGGTGATGATCAACGATCCGGGCGACACCTCGTTCCTCGAGAACGACATCGTCGACAAGCTCGACTTTGCTGAGGAGAACGATCGTATCTGGGGTAAGAAGGTGGTCACCGATGCTGGCGACAGCACCGAGCTGAAGCCCGGCCAGATTGTAACTGCCCGTCGTCTGCGCGACGAGAACTCCAGCCTGCGTCGTCGTGACCTCCGTCTGGTTCAGGTTCGCGATGCCGTTCCTGCTACGTCAACACAGATTCTGCAGGGTATCACCCGTGCAGCTCTGCAGACCAAGTCGTTCATGTCGGCTGCATCGTTCCAGGAGACCACCAAGGTGCTCAACGAGGCTGCCATCCGCGGCAAGCAGGATCTCCTCGAGGGCATGAAGGAGAACGTTATCTGCGGACACCTCATTCCCGCTGGTACGGGTCTGCGCGAGTTCGATAGGATTATCGTCGGCTCGAAGGAAGACTACGACCGCATGCAGGCCAACCGCAAGAACGTGCTCGATTTCGTTGAAGAGGCTGTAGCGGAAGAAGAGCGATAAAGAAAGGGGCGCAGCGGCTTAACCGCTGCCCACTCTAAAATAAAAAAAACGGCATCCTTGTTTTGAAGAGGATGCCGTTTTTTTTGTTGTCGTTATGTCGTTATAACGTTATTCCGAGTTGTCGTTATGACGTTATTTCTGGTTGTTGTTCAGCTCTGGGTAGCTGATGCGGGTGTGATAGATAATCTTCAGCTTCTCGATAAGCACCGTCTTGGCATACTGTATGTCGCGATAGGTGATGGGGCAGTCGCGGAAGAAACCTTCGTCCACCATCGAGTCAATGAGTCGGTTCACCTGTTCGCGGATGCTATGCTCCGTGTAGTCGGGTAGTGAGCGCGATGCAGCCTCCACGGCATCGGCCATCATCAGGATGGCCTGCTCCTTGGTGCTGGGGTTGGGACCAGGGTAGGTGAACAGCAGGTCGTCGACCTCCTCATCAGGATGCTCGTTCTTGTATCTTACATAGAAGAACTTTACCTTGCCCTGTCCGTGGTGGGTCGAGATGAAGCCCTTGATGACGTCAGGCAGGTTGTAGCTGGTGGCGAGTTTCAGTCCCTCGGTGACGTGACTGATTATCATCGTTGCGCTCTGTATGTCGGTCAGCTCGTCGTGGGGGTTGATGCCGCCCGACTGGTTCTCGGTGAAGTAGATGGGGTTCACAATCTTGCCGATGTCGTGATATAGTGCACCCGTACGCACCAGCTGTGGCTTCGCCCCGATCTTTCGTGCTATCTCGGCTGCCAGGTTTCCCACCTGAATGCTGTGCTGGAACGTGCCGGGAGCCTCTTCGCTCATGCGGCGCAGCAGTTCCTTGTTCATGTCAGAGAGCTCGATGAGGGTGATGTTCGAGGTGTAGCCGAACATCTTCTCCATGATGTAGATGACGGGGTAGGTGCAGAACATCACAATGCCGCATACGAACAGGTAGTTGTAGTTGCTCCAGTCGAAGTTCTCCAGGCTGGGCAAGGTGATCAGGTCGATGGCAAAGTTCATCAGGCAGCTTGCTGCCGTCACTCCTGCCGCCGTCCAGAACAGTTGCGAGCGGCTCGAGAGGTCGCGCAGCGAGAGTATGGCCGTCATTCCTGCCGTCGTCTCTACGGCGATGAACGTCAGCGGGTGTTGCAGTATGCAGGCACAGATGAGCACCATTGCCGTGTGGGCCATGAAGGCCGTTCGCGAGTCCATGAACACGCGTATGAAGATAGGTACTACGGCAAATGGTATGATGAACACATGAAGCACGCTGTGGTCGACCATCAGCGATGCCACTACCGAGAAGATGGTGATGAGCGAGTAGATCATGACCACCGATCGTGTCTTCTCGAAGTAGTCCGAGCGGAAGAGGCTGAGGAAGATGGTGAACGTCACCATAATTATCAGTACGTAGAGGATCTCGCCCAGCAGCGTTGTGTTCAGCGCCGATTCGTCCTCATGTATACGTTCGTTCTCGCGCTGGTACGACAGCAGCATCTGGTATTTCTGCTCGTCTACGATAGCGCCGCGGTCTATTATCTTCTGACCTTTCTGCACCACGCCACTTGCCCTTGGCACCGTGCTCATCAGTTCCTGCTTGCTGGCCTCGCTTCGCTGACTGTCGTAGACCAGGTTTGGCACGATAAAGTCGTTCACGTCCAGGCTGTTGAACAACTCGCGATGCGTCCGTATGGCAGGGTCGTTCACCAGCAGTTCGTAGGCCTCCTTTGCCCTTAGCGTCTGCATGGCTTTCACGCTGATCACGTTCTTTCCGTTGATGACGCGTATGGTCTTCGACGAGTCGTGGTCGTCGCCAATGGGCTGTTTGGTGTCCACGATGCCTTTGTCATAGCAGTCGTGCAGCCGGTTGGCCACCACCGTCTTCAGGTCGTTGTAGGCATTAGGCAATTCGTGCTTGAAGTGCTGCAGAAACTCGCGCACCTTCATCTCGCCAACCGTCGTCTGCAGCACGTAGTAGGGCTCGTAGTCGCGCAGCACGCTGTCGCATTCTGCCTTCAGCACGGCTTCGCTCTTGTAGATGGGGAAGTCGAACGGAGCCGTCAGGTCGGCATGTCGCCAGGGTTTGCCTTGCTCTATCTTGATGATCTCTCTCGTCTCGCGAGGCATGAACCATGCGATGACGGTCACCGTCAGTACCACTAGTGCGATGCGTGTGGCAATGTCGCGCCAGGTGAGGTCCAGTTTGAAACTTTTGTTTATCATGTCGTTGTTGTTTGCTCGTCTATAGTCGCCACAAAGATACGATATTTTCGAATATCCTAAAAAGATTGCCTCAAAAAATGGTTCTGCGTCAATTTGGGTGGTAATTCCAGTCCCATTTCATGCTACTATAGAGGAGTTTTGCTCTCAGGACATCGGCATTTGCCCTGTTGAACATGC
>Ga0247611_10008358_pt1 | contig 12770 bp, 5 predicted proteins | sample 177DNAGHGhighgp2_FD_192422 | JGI IMG/M metagenome (GOLD analysis project Ga0247611, IMG submission 192422) | Sheep rumen microbial communities from Palmerston North, Manawatu-Wanganui, New Zealand - 1770 DNA GHGhigh gp2 | ecosystem: Host-associated > Mammals > Digestive system > Stomach > Rumen ... | reverse complement strand
AAGATAAGGTTCAGATAGCGAGTATGGAGCAGAGCCTCCACGGAACGTATTATATGTACCTGTAGCATACTGCGAACCGGCACGAATCCAGTTGTAAGTCATATAAGAGTCATTATCAGGAATACCAGATAACCAAATCAACTCATTGTTGGCAAATGTCATCTGTGAATTCAGCAAAGCTCCTGCACTGACAAAACCATTATAGTATTTGTACACATTATCAGCATAATTGGCAACAACCAAATTGTCAGAGAGGGGGGTACTCACATAAACCGGCTGAGAATAGAGCGTTGCAGCAGGCGCGGGATTAACCAAGGTAACAGCCAACCCAAGATCAAGGAACAATTGCTCGTTGTATCTCGAAATACTGAAGTCAGACCATTTCTCATAAATGTATTCCATCGAACCATCGGAAGCTACGACAGAATCAATAGGAGCACCATCGGCACGCTTGATATACCACTTGGTATTTGCCGTAATGCCAGCAGTAGTGTCGTTATAGAGCGCTCCGCCACTAGTATAGGCCTTGTTATAGAACATAATGTTGTACTCACCTTCTCTCACCTTTAAAGGATCTATCACGCGAACATTGATAGGACCATAGTTCTCCTCGTATTGAGGATTGGCAATGATACAAGGATTCTGAATCTTGGAACGGTCTCTTGTATTGTTGATGTTCTTCACATACAGACCAGGAGCCTTGGCAGGACTACCAGGTCCACCCATCAATTCAGCAATCGAAGCATCGGTAAGTCTCAGCATGGAGCCACCATTACCATAACCCTCGAGTCGCATAATGTTGGGGCACATACCAAATTCGGACTGAGCAAGCTTACCACCGTCTTCAACAACGGGGTTATGCGGGATACAAGTGATTGAGGTGATGGGGCCACCACGCTCATTCTTACGACCGGCAAGGTACGGAGTCTTCTGACCATCAAGATAAGCAGGATCGGTCTGAGAATACTCTTTGTAGCGGTTATGCGCGTATGCAACAGCAACATAATAGTACTCTTTGTTGTTGACCAAATTAGTGTTCACACCAGTGGCAAACTGGTCGATAGTGATTCTGAACACATGCTGAATACCTTGGTTGGCACCCGTAACCATAACATTACCGGTAAGAAGACCAGTTGCAGAATTGGTGGTGAAGTTAACCAATGTTCCAATAGGAAGCGAGGGATTATTATTGAATACAGTATCATAAGTAATGGTACCATTGCTATTTTGAACCTCATTTATACTGGAAATCTCATCATAATAGTTCTCGATATCACATTGAGCGACAAGACGAGCTTTATTAATATCTCCAATATCAGCAATAGAGGTGTTTGCATCTTTCAACTGATAAATCTGATATCCTTCAAACTTATAACTACGCTGGTCATCAGAATACGTGTGCATTGAGGTCTTAGTGATGGTTGAACGAACGGTATCAATTCCACCATTAGTGTTCAATACTCTATAAGTCGTATCCTTTGTTGTGGCAACAGTATAAGACTTTACAATTGAAGGATCAATCTCATTATACTTTTCACCATAGTTGTTCGACTCAGGATTGTCGTAGTGGACATAGAGAATAATCTCGTTGTTCAACTCCTGGCAAGTCAGGGTCGGAGCGTCAGGGCCATCAAGCACCTTGAAACAGTTCTCAAACAGAGCCTGACAGACATCATCAATCTGGCGAAGCTGTTCAACTGATTCCCAAGCAGTACCCGAGGATGCTTGTGCAAAAGGAATACCAACAGTAATGTAGTTCAAAGCACCAGGTTTCAAGGTGAAAGGACCTGCCGACTGCATAAAACGGCGGTCTCCCGGAGAGACGTTCGAACCAGAGGTAACCTCGGTCCAGTTGTCAGGATTGATTTCTGGAATCTGACCATCAGTACCCCAATGCCAAGGATCGCTATCGCCGGGGAACATAAAGTCGCAATCAAGAGAGGTAGTACCAGTATTATAACCATTTCCACCATATCTCATTCGCTGACCATTCATCCATTCTCCCTTCAAATAATGGTAGTAATCACTTGCCTTGGAAGGTTCACCGTAAACATTGTTGCTCGAGTTCTGATAATACACAAAACGGCGCATACCGAAACGCTCATCATCAACAATATTATTACCAAAGTTCACACCGTTGATAGCACAGTTTCCGATTGCATCACCAGGGACAAAATACCAACTATTAAAATCAATATTATAGAAAAGGTCGGCATCGTCTGAAATGGCAATTGTGTCATACGAGCCATCGGCTCTTTTGTATTTGGCCAATTGTTGTTTCAACATATCGTTGCCCTGATTCAAAATATAGGAGATATTGACTTTGGGATTATCCTTACCATCGGCATCCATATACGGGCCTTGGAAGAAGTCAATACCAACTGCAGGAGGAATACCTGAATAGCTACCGGCACCGGGACCATCCTGCTCATCACCATTGTAGCAATATCCCAAACCACGACGAACATCGCAACCGACAAAGTCATCGAAAGCATAACCCAGGTCGGCATCAACCCACTGACTGAAGTAGGTTTCGCGCAATTCATAGGTTGAACGGTTGATAATCTCATACGAATAGAATGTCATGTTGTTAATCTCATCGTTCGTCGAGAAGGCGAAAGCCTGGGCACGAATTTCAAGACCGATGGGCTGACCTTTCGTTTCGGTATGAGTGTTACCCATATCGTTGAACACCCACCAAATAGTCTGGTCACCTTTCAGCACCTGATCCGAAAGGACACTACCATGAACAAGTCCTTCTACACTCTCTTCCATCGTAGGAAGCGTGATGTAGTTCTGTCCCGGGTTATTTGCTTTCAGCGTACGGGGGCACAACTCGTTTTCAAAGTCATAGTACGGATAGTCACCATTTTCAGGATGATACTGGTTATCACCGTCGGCATCATAGAAAGGTGCCAGGAATGGCGAGAACTCGTCATCGCCGTGGGCAGGCCAATTCCTGATAACGTCAGTAATATCAGCCGAAGGATCCGAAATCGTAGTCACACCATTGGGACCATACTCAAAGTGAGATTTCAGTGCAAGGACCTCAGTTTTGGTGATAATCCAATGCTTATCGTAAGCATTGCATACCGGAAGGTCTGTTGATGCAGTACCGTTGACTCTCAGAGGACCGGGCCAGTAGTCGTCACCGTCCGAACCAAAGCGCAGGGCGGCGATACGAAGCTGGTCATTAACGTCAGTACCACCAATCCACAACGCAGCACAGTACAATGGGCATGTGTTGCTGTTTTTCGGGATACGATAACGGGCCACGCTTCCGTCATACCACATGTTGCCATAACCATTAATCAGCGCACGAACATTGTTAATGTTCAACTCAGCGGTACTCTGAGCACGCTTACATACAGCAGCCTTTGTTCGGACAGCAGCAGTTTTTACATTAGTCTTCTTGCATTCGATGCATTCACGGGCAGTAACTGTGCCCGAGAACGACACTAATAGCAAGGCTACCAATACCAATTTGCTATATATACTTTTCATCTTGATAATTTTTTTTCGTGTTTAGATTAGAAGTTATATGACAGGGAGAGTCTGATAGTACGCGGGCTGGAGTAGTTCCAAACTCCGTTATTAAGATAAGCAATAGTGTAGATGTCGCGATAAGCTTGCGGATCCAAATACGCATTGATAACAGACTGCGTCTCGGGGTCGGTCAGGTAGCCATTGTCCTCGGGGTTACCGGTAACCGGAAACACAGAAGTGATGTTTCGGATGTCAAACAAGTTGTTAATCGTAACAGCGAAGTTGATGCTGGTCATACGTTTTCCAACCTGAACAAACCAAGTCTTGTCTGCAACAATATTAAAATAGAATCCCCAAGGTAGACGGGCTCCACGGTAACTACCAACGATAGTGCTCTGAGTGTTGGAGAAAGCCTTCGTATAAGGACGACCCGACTGTGCAACAGCCATGAAGTTGATACCGAAGTCCTCAAGAAGTTTCACTTCCTTCTTGCGCTTTTCGCCAGTTTCCTTATCGGTGACAACGCGAGTAATGGTCGGGCCATTATACTTAGCACCACCAAAATAACGGAAATCGACATTAGCCTTGAATTCATGACGACGGTCATCGCTGATAGGATTGAGCATCTTCAAGGTGGTGTAGCCTTCCTTAATAAGCTCGGTCATCGTAGTACCACTCAAACCGGTACCTTCGGCATACTGGAGAGTATAGTTGGCATTGATACGAATATTCTTGGTCTGACGGAGGTCGTAAGCCAAAGTGATACCCTTAATGGTACGGAAGTCTTTGTTGTCGTAGCTATAGTAGTTGTTATTGGGGTCAGCACCTGCATACTGGACCAACTGAATAAGGTCGCGAGTCTCTTTATAGTAGGCCGAAGCACTGACAGCCGAAGAATTATTCAAAGCTTGCTGGAAGCCCAACTCATAGTTAGTGATTCGCTCTGGTTTCAAGTTGGGGTTCGAAACAGAGGAAATCTGAGACATATACATGTAGCTCAAGTAGCTAGCCTCCCAATACGAAGAGGGACGACGGGCAATAATATCGTAACTGGCTTTGAATTGTGATTTGTCACCAATCGGGAACGAGAAGGCGATACGAGGCATGGCTACAATCTGCGGAGTATAACGCTCGAACACACCATCCTTATGGACTGTACCGTCGGCAACAGTCTGCTGACCGGCAGGAGTACGATAAGGTGTCGGTTTACCAGACACACCATTCACTTCGCTTGGCGAATTCACCAAAGTACCTCTTGCATCATACCAGTTACCGGCCATGTCACGATAACCAACAATTGTAGGGGCAGTCGGAGCGGTTTCATCGGGAACCTTGTTCACATAGGGCACCCAATCATCCCCAGCACCAGAATAAATATCACCGGAATAGCCATAAGTAGCGTTACCTTTTCTCAAATCACCCACAGTGTAGGATTCATACAGCAGATACGGATCTTTCAGCACATACTGGTTGCCATTGAAATAGTCGACACGAACACCGACATTGAAGATAAGATCCTGGAAATAGAACTTATCCTGAATATAACCAGCCATGTAAATGGGCGAGAACGAGGGAAGATATTGGTATTTGCTCTCACCAGGGTTGAAGAATTTCTCCAAATCCCAGTTAGCTCCATTGTATTTCTTACCAGTGTGGTCAAATCCCTGATACGAAACAATCGAGTTACCACTGTTAAACAACTCATTGGCGGAGAACATTTCAAGGCCACCTGCTTTCTGGAAATAGTCAGGCGTATAGCGGTCAATATCAATCCACGTGAGATTGTCAACATCTTCGCCAATACTAATCAAATAATCACGGAAAGCTGCATCGAACGGGGTCTGTTGGTCAGCATTCTCTAGACGATTATAATTAACATACAGCTGCGAACCTCTTTGCTCAATGATAGGATTGTTCAGGTCCATCTGCGAGATGTGAAGGTTGGCATTCTGACGCATAATCGTCCACAGGTTGTAAGCGCTCAAAGAGTAAGACGACTGCCACATTTGGTCATACTGGAAACCAACCTCGATTTCGTGACCGTGAATGTCGGCCGAGGCCTTGGCCTGCAAATAGAGATAGTCGTTCTGTGCCTTCGAATAACTGGCACTTTGAACACCGACGTTGCTAATCAGACCGTAAATCGACGAAGGAGAGTCGCCGTTGAACAGGCCTTTATAGCCACGGATGTAGTCCATTGTGGAAAGGTACGGACGGACATCCTGGAACTCGTCGCTGGTGAAAAGCTGCTCGTTATAATTTGCCAAAATAGGATTGTAAATGCCACTCCCGGGAACATAGGTGACATTATCAACCCAGTTGTTCTGCACATAAGCCATCTGCGAAATACCATCATGATCAAACATCTGCAACTCATAGGTAGGAACCTTTTCCGTAATAAACTTACCAATATAACCATACTTAAACACATCGTCAAGACTACCGCCAAAGTTTTCATTATAAGCCTTGGCTGTATAGCGGTTAACCATACCTGTGATGTTGTACATGACATTCTTAATGGCAGACGAAGACTTGGCCTCGTCAGCATTGGAAGACTCGGCATCGGGGAAGCGTTGCGTAAAGTCGACCGTCAGCACCATATTACGCGACTCAGTCACCATCGAACCGGACAATGGCATAGCCAAGGGCGAGATGGATGCGCTGGGCGAATGGCTGGCGCTAAACTCTCCGGTGACGGTTAACGTGGCGTAATCCGAGAAACGGAAGTCCAAAGCACCCTCCATGGCGATGGCAAAGTACTGCAGGTTCGGGACACGGCTCGAAGCATTCTCTCCGTAGAAGTCCTTCGAGGTGAGACGGGTAATCTCATGGAAATCACCTGCATGCAGATTAGCCTCAGCCGCATAGTTGACAGCACCCGTCAGGGGGTCGTACGAAAGAGGATTCTGTTCAAACTGCTGAACGAGCTCGTCGTTGACAATCTGATAACGATGACCTTTCACACGATAGAAGGGTGATTTCTCATACTGAGCCTGCGCGTTGAAACGGAAGCCCACCAGAGTGCGCTCCATCGAGGAGCCATCGTCATATTTGTAACTCTTCTTGAAAACCGGACCGGTCAAATACAGCATCAACGTGTTGTACAGACGGTAGTCCAGATAGCCCTCCCAACGGACCATACCTTTGAACTGGCTGGTCGGGGGTTTGAGGGTGATAATCTGCGTACCGCCGATAGCCTCACCGATGCTGGCAGGTGTACCACCAAGAATGACTTGAATCTCGGCGATAGCATCCTTCGGCACAGAGACACCCGTACGTTTACGAACATTACCCTGCATGGTCACCATGCCGCCCTCACCACGGGCCGAACCGGTACCACCGTCATCGTAACCCACACCACCAACAGCTGCAACAATAGCGTCGACAGAGTTACCGGGCATACGTTTGATATCATCGTCAGAAAGACGAGTACCAGACTCAGCGGAACCGATTTCAATAACCGGCACTTTTGACTCTACGATTTCAACAGCTTCAAGGGCAACAGCCTCCGATTTGAGTTCTACATCAACCACGGTGAAACCCGAAGCCTTTACGTTGATACCTGTTTGAAGGTAAGTGGCATACCCCACCGAACGGACTTCGAGGTCATACTTACCCACAGGGAGCGGTTTGATAGTGTAAACACCATCAAAGTCGGATACTCCGACAAGGACTTGTTTGCCGTCTTGCTTGGCAATCACGTTGGCAAAGGGCAAAGGCTCCTTGGTCTTGGCATCGATGATAGTTCCCTTCATCGTACCTTGAGCCAGAGCGGCCATCTCTGCCAGCAGCAAGAGTCCAAAAGTCAATAGTACTTTTTTAAACATTCTCATTGCGTTAATTGTAAAGAGATTATTGATTTTGTTGATTAATTTCCCGTATATAATTATTGTTCAATATTGTCTGATATATAACCGCCTGACGAAGGTCGAATCCCATTTGTGGAGTCTCTTCCACGAACACAGGCTGCTTGTTTGCCTTGAAAGGTCTCGGCTGTGCCTGCTCGGCCACCGGAGCCTCATAGGTAAAATACGAAGGCTGCTCAACAACGACTTTTTCCCCCTCGTCCTCGAAGGAGAAAAAGTCGTTGGTATCTTCATCTGGGCGTTTTTCCGATTGCGCATCCTGCCAACCCTCCTGCTCGGCAAGCACGCGCTTGAACTTCGAGTAGAGGGCTATCATGATGGAGCCCATGACGAATAATATGGTTAGAGCAAACTTCATATCTTATACTGACAATATCTATAGTTACTGTGCCAGTTCTTTTGCTTTCTCCTTTTTCGAGATTTCGTACACCACAGCACAAGCGATGCACAGTGACGAGAAGACACCGACCAACACACCAACCAACAGGGCGAAAATGAATCCACGAATGACCTCACCTCCGAAGATGAACATCATCAGCAAGGTGACAAAAGTCGTACCCGAAGTATTGACCGTACGGGCAAGAGTGGAATTGATTGCATCGTTCATGTGGGTCTTCAGGTTGCGCTTCGGATAAAGTTTACGATACTCACGCACACGGTCGAAGATAACCACGGTGGCATTGATAGAGTAACCGATAACCGTCAGCACGGCCGAGATAAAGTACTGGTCAACCTCCAGGTTGAACGGCAGCAGACCATACAGCAGCGAGAAGAGACCGATGACGAGAACGGTATCGTGGGCCAGTGCTGCCACTGAACCAAGACCGAAACGCCAGCTGCGGAAGCGGAGTCCAATATAGACAAACATCACAAGCAGACCACCGATAACAGCCCAAATCGAATGGACAAGGTTGTCGTGGGCAATCGTGCCACCAACCTGATCAGCCTGGATAATACCAAGAGGATTGGTCTCGGTCGACTTGAATTCCTCAAGTGTAACGGGGGTCGAGAAGTACTTGCCTGTACCGGCATAGAGTTTCTCAACAATCTCGTTCTTCACGGCATCGCCGTCTTCAGCAATCTTATACTTGGTGGTAATCTTCAACTGGTTCGAGGGACCATAGGTCTTCACCTCGGGAGCATCTTCAAACTGTTTAGCCAAATCGGAGCGCACATCCACGGCGCTGACAGGCTGGTCGAAGCGCACCACATAGGTGCGGCCACCCGAGAAGTCGATACCGAAGCTCAAACCACGGACACAGAAGCTGGCAACACAAATCACGATAGCAATGGCAGCAATGGTGTAGAACATCTTGCGACGGCCAAGGAAGTCGAAGTGTGCATTGCGCAAGAAATTCTCAGAGAAAGAGAACGAGAAGTTCATCTTGCGCTTGTGATTGAGGCTCGAATCAATAATCAAGCGGGTGATAAAGATCGAAGTGAAGAGCGAAGTGACAATACCGATGCAGAGAGTGACTGCGAAACCCTGTACAGCACCGGAACCGAACATAATCAGCACAAGACCGAGCAGGAAGGTGGTCACCTGACCGTCGATAATGGCCGAATAAGCGTTCTTGAAACCGTTCTCAACAGCATTGGTGATGCTGGCACCCGAACGAATTTCCTCTTTAATACGTTCATAGATAATCACATTGCCGTCGACAGCCATAGCCATGGTCAGCACGATACCGGCGATGCCCGGCAGTGTGAGCACAGAACCAATCGAGGCAAGGATTCCTATAAGAAGGAATACATTAGTAATAAGTGCAGCCACGGAGACCCAACCAGCGCGGTTGTAGAAGATCACCATGTAAATCAGCACAACGATAAAGGCAAGGATGAAAGAGATAAGACCGTTGCGGATCGACTCCTGACCAAGCGAAGGTCCAACCACAGCCTCCTGCACGATAACGGCAGGAGCGGGGAGTTTACCGGACTTGAGGATATTGGCAAGGTCCTTGGCCTCCTCGAGGGTGAAGTCACCGGTAATCGAGGAACGGCCACCGGCGATTTCGCCGTTGACACGGGGAGCCGAATAGACCTGATCGTCAAGCACAATGGCGATGCAGTTGCCCACATTCTCGCCAGTGATGCGTTTCCATTCGCGGGCACCTTCGCTGTTCATCGTCATCGAGATTTCGTTGCCACCCACGGTGGAGAAATCCTGACGGGCATCAGAGATGCAACCACCGTCAAGCAGTGCGGAACCGTCGCGGGTGGTTATCTTGATGGCATAGAGCACATAGGTGTCGGGGCCAAAATGTTCGTCAGCTTTGGCAGACCAGCGGAACTTGACGGTGCGGGGGTCGAACACTTTCTTCTCGGCAGCCTTCTCAAGCATCTCGTTGATAGCATTGCGGTCCTTGCCGGCAGCGAGGCCAACAATGGGGCCAGGCAGAAGCTGACCGTCAGCGGTGATGTAGGGCATCAACAGACGGAAGAGAGGATTGTTCTGGGCATTCTCATCGTTGGCAGCCTGAGCCTGGGCAGGAGTTGCACCGGCACCGGCGGTGAGCTGGTCAAGTTTCGACTGGATACTGTCCTCTTCGGTAGCCTCGGCCACCTCTTCGGTCTCAGCAGTTTCTTCGGTCTCGACAGTGGCGTTAACCGAAGCGAGATACTTGTTGGCGGCTTCGAGGAAGCGGAAAGCCTCGCTGTTGTCATAGGTCAGCCAGAACTCCAACTGGGCGGTACCCTGCAGGAGTTTGCGGACACGCTCGGGTTCTTTCACGCCGGGAAGCTCGACCAAGATGCGCTCCGATGCGCTGAGCTTCTGAATGGTGGGCTGGGCAACGCCAAACTTGTCGATACGCTGGCTGAGAATCTGATAGGTACGGTCATAAGCGCTGCTGGCTTCCTCCTTGACCACGCGGATAACGTCCTCGTTGCGGTCGCCAAGTTTGATTTTATCGCGCAGCTGGCTGCTGAAGTAAGAGGCAAGCGAGACATTGGGGTCGAGCGAAGTGATAGCATCGTAGAACAGAGAAACGAAATCGCGGTTGGTGGTTCTCTTCTGGTTGGCCAACGCGACGTCGATTGCATGGTTGAACAGGGTGTCCTCCGTGTGGTCGGCCAGAGCGCGGACAACGTCCACGGTGGAGACCTCGAGCATCACATTCATACCACCCTTCAGGTCAAGGCCGAGGTTGATTTCACGGGCCTGGCATTGACGATAGGTATAGCCGAGATAAACCTTCTCTGCGGCCATCGAATCGAGGTAGTGAGCTTCACGTGCATTCTGGATCGAATCCATCAAAATCTGGGCATCAAACTGGTTGCTCGTTCTGCCTGCAACCAAATTCCGCACGTTTTCGCTGTTAACGTAGTTTTTTGCTTCGGCTTTAGCCTTTCGTTCGATGTGCGACGTCACAAAAGTAAACGACAATTGGAACAAACATACCAATGCGAACGACCAAGCCAAAAATCTGATAAGTCCTTTATTCTGCATAGTTTATGTATAAATTTATATTATTTTTATATTCACTTTGAATATGCAAAAATAAGCATTTTTATTGATATAACAAACAAAATCAAAAAAAAACATGTATCTTTGCATCAAAATTGTAGATTACCAATGAGATATGAACGATAATTTTTCTCTGACCGTCAAAGAGTGGGCCGACGAGGACAAACCACGCGAAAAAATGCTCAACCGCGGCAAAAAAGAGCTGTCGAACGCCGAGCTGATCGCCATTCTGCTGCGCAGCGGGCTGCAGGGCAAAAGCGCCGTCGCCGTCGCCAAAGAGGTGCTGGCCCGGGCCGACAACAGCCTGACCACCCTCTCACAAATGGAATTCAGCCAGTTAAGCCATATCAAAGGGCTCGGCATAGCCAAAAGCACCACCCTGATGGCTGCCCTCGAACTTGGACGGCGGCTGCTGGGTGAGGTGAGCGAAGGCAAAGAGGTGGTACTGGGCGACAGCGGACACATCTTCCGCTACATGTCACCCATACTGGCCGACCTCGACCACGAAGAATTCTGGGCCATCTACCTTAGCAACCGAAACAAAGTACTTCACCGCCAGCGAATTGCATCGGGCGGACAGACCGCCACACCAGTCGACCTGCGCATACTGTTCCGCATCGCCCTCGAACAAAAAGCCGTGTCGCTGATTGTGGCCCACAACCACCCCTCAGGCCTGCTGAAACCAAGCCGCGACGACCGCGAACTGACGCATCGCATCCACGATGCAGGCAAATTGCTACAAATCAAACTCTTCGACCATCTCATCCTCGGCATATCGCCCTCGGGCCAAGCCGACTACTACAGTTTCCACGACGAAGGACTCATTTGACATCCAAGTGTTGGCCGTCAGATATCCGGTAGTTGTTCGGTCGTTGTTCAGTGAATGACTGAACAACGACCGAACAACTACTGAACATCAACCGAGCATCAGCAGAAGCAAGGCTGATGTACAAAGCTTAATTTCTTGAAAGTTCGATAGCGACGCTGACCGAGTCCATCTGTCCGCCCAGTGGCGGATTAAGTTTGTGCACCGTCACCTTGACCCAAGCGACGGCAGCGAAGTCACGAAGCACCGCCTCCCCTACCCTCCGGGCCACATGCTCAAGCAGGTGCGACGGCTTCTGCATCTGAGCCTTGACCACCTGATACACATCGAGATAACTAACCGTATCGGCAATATCGTCCGACAATTCCGCCTTCGACGTATCGGTATCGAAAGCAAGGTCGATGCGGAAGTTGGTACCAATAATGCGCTCCTGCTCAAAACAGCCGTGATGGGCATAGAAACGCATGTTGTTGATTTCGATGCGCGCCATTAGACGAGGGAATCAAACTGGTGCAGGAATCGCAGGTCGTTTTCGAAATAGAGTCGGAGGTCGCGAATCTGGTACTTGAGCATGGCCATACGTTCCACACCCATGCCGAAGGCAAAGCCAGAATACTCCTTGCTGTCAATGCCTGAAGCCTCAAGCACATTGGGGTCGACCATGCCACAGCCCAGAATTTCGAGCCAGCCGGTACCCTTGCAGATATTACACCCCTTGCCACCGCATATATTGCACGAGATGTCCATCTCGGCGCTGGGCTCGGTGAAGGGGAAGTAACTGGGACGCAGACGTATTTGAGTGTCTGGACCAAACATTTCCTTGGCGAAATAGAGGAGTGTCTGCTTGAGGTCGGTGAAGGAGACCTTCTTGTCGATATACAGGCCTTCGACCTGATGGAAGATGCAATGGGCGCGGGCGCTGATTGCTTCGTTGCGGAACACACGGCCAGGCATGATGACCCTGATGGGCGGTTTCTGGCGTTCCATCACTCGCACTTGCACCCCCGAAGTGTGGGTACGAAGCAGCACATCGGTAGGTTTGTTGACGTTCGGGTCCTTCTCGACGAAAAAGGTGTCCTGCATGTCGCGGGCCGGATGGTCAGGGGCGAAGTTGAGCGCAGTGAAC
>Ga0247611_10008356_pt1 | contig 12771 bp, 5 predicted proteins | sample 177DNAGHGhighgp2_FD_192422 | JGI IMG/M metagenome (GOLD analysis project Ga0247611, IMG submission 192422) | Sheep rumen microbial communities from Palmerston North, Manawatu-Wanganui, New Zealand - 1770 DNA GHGhigh gp2 | ecosystem: Host-associated > Mammals > Digestive system > Stomach > Rumen ... | reverse complement strand
CTGGCTGATGACCGTTCCCACGGTGTCGCCCGAGCACGGACCGATGGGCAAGGGCACCAATGTGTGTGCCGGTTCGACAATGGACAACCAGATAGCCTTCGACGTGCTGTCGCAGACGCTGCGGGCTGCTGAGGTGCTGGCCGAAGAGGCTAGAGCTGATGGAGACAATGGATATTCTGAGATGATTCCCAGACTGCGGTTTGCGTTGGCAAACTTGGCACCGATGCAGATTGGCCGCTATGGTCAGCTGCAGGAGTGGCTCATTGATGCCGATGATCCGAAGGATGAACACCGTCATATCTCGCATCTCTATGGCCTGTACCCCTCGAACCAGATATCGCCTTACTCGCACCCCGATCTCTTTGCAGCTGCTGGTAACACGCTGAAACAGCGCGGCGATATGGCTACGGGCTGGAGTCTGGGCTGGAAAACCAACTTCTGGGCACGTATGCTCGACGGCAATCATGCCTTCCAGATTATCAAGAATATGCTGCACCTGCTGCCTGACGATTCAAAAATGCGCCAATTCCCTGACGGCCGCACCTATCCGAACCTCTTCGATGCCCATCCGCCGTTCCAGATAGACGGAAACTTCGGTGTGTCGGCAGGCATCTGCGAGATGCTGGTGCAGAGTCACGACGGTGCCGTACACCTGCTGCCGGCCCTGCCGGAAGCTTGGACTCAAGGTAACGTGAAGGGCTTGAGAGCGCGTGGTGGCTTTGTGGTGGATGAGGAATGGACCGAAGGATCTATGCGTTCTGCGACCATACGCTCGACTATCGGTGGTGTGCTGAGGCTGCGCTCCTACGTGCCCCTGCGTCTGGCCAAGGGACCGAAGGGTGCGGGACTGTCGGTCGCTACTGGTGCTTGCCCCAACGCCTTACTGGCTCCAGCCGCCATCAAGGAGCCGCTGCGGAGCAACGAACTGAAGATCATGCCTCAGCCCACATTACGTCGGGTCTATGAGTATGACTTAGAGACGCAGGCAGGCCAGTCTTACCGCTTCGTTTCAGAGTAAATGCAACATACAGAAAAGAAAGCGACACAAGCAGAGACTGCCTGTGTCGCTTTTTTGCTGTACCTTTGCAGCCAAAAACCGGAACTATATGAAAAGGAAACTGATACTTAGTCTGATGCTCGGCACGATGACCCTCGTGGCATCGGCCGGCAAGTATGTCAACGGTTCGGTGACCGTTAACGGAAAGAAACGTACCTACATCGCCTACGAACCCACGAAACTGGACAGTATGCCCGCTATGCTCATCTCCTGTCACGGTATGAACCAGGATGCCAACTACCAGAAAGGCATGCTCAGTATTGATGCAACCGCCAACAACGGCCATTTTCTGACCGTCTTCCCGCAGGGGGAGGGCAATAGCTGGGACATCTCTGGCGACAAGGACATCAACTTTATGAAGGTGCTCATCGACCAGATGGTGAAAAAGTACAATGTGGACCGTAACCGCGTCTATCTGTCGGGCTTTTCGATGGGTGGTATGTTCACTTACCACGCTATGAACAAGATTCCTGACAGGATTGCAGCCTTCGCACCGATAAGCGGCTATCCGATGTGGGGAACGACGGCCGACTCGAAAGTACGCCCCATCCCCATTATCCACACTCATGGTACGGGTGACGATGTGGTGAACTTCGGTGGCGTGCAGGGTGCCCTGAACGTTTGGATTAAGCATAATGGCTGTCCCACGACGGCTAAGGTGGAGAAGAAGTATCGCGGTGCACCTCATATCACCCGCCATACTTGGGGGCCAGGTAAGGACGGCGTCGAGGTGGTGCTGATGGAGTTGGCTGACAAGGGTCACTGGATTTCCAATGACTATGGTGTATATACAGGTGAGGAAATCTGGAAATTCTGCAAGAAGTACTCGCTTGACATGAAAGACCCGTCGGTGCAGATTACGGCACCCACTACAGGACTGTCGTTCATCACTTTCGGAGCAACGTCGGACGTACCACCTGTGACAGTAACCGCTACCGCATCGGACAGCGACGGACGTATAGTCAGCGTTTCGTTCTATGACGGCGAGACACTACTGAAAAAGGTGACGAAAGCCCCATACAGCTACGAGGTGAAAGGTCTGAAGAAGGGTGAACATGCAATTCGTGCCGTAGCTACCGACAATGACGGACGCACTGCTACGGCCGAGGTGACAATTAACGTTGCGGAGCCTACGGGCACCTATCTGATGCATAAGACATTCACAGTGGAGGGCTCTGTGCCTGAAGGTTGGACAACCTTTGACGGTGTGGAGAAGCGTACTGGACTGTCGTCAGACTACTCGCAGGGCAGTCGTCTGTTCCACCTCACCGGTGAAAAGCATGACTTCGAGTGGGGACTCTATACCCGCAACGTTGATGGTAAGACCCGTGAGGGCTATGCCCGCTTTGGTGACGAAGGCACGTCGGTGACACTTACGCTCGGCCCCGGCAAATACAGGATTATGACCCGTGTGGCTAACTGGAACCAGTCAGACTTCTCGCCAGTGACCGTTGCTGTGGAGACGACAGACGGTCGTGAGGCGTGGGCAGGTACGTTCACTCCGACGGCGAACGTCGGCAATGGTGCCGGGAACTCTTTCTCAGGTACCTCGTTAGAGACCTTGAACTTCGAGATCAACGAGAAAGCGCGCTATTATGTGACCTTCTATACGGCAGACGCTCCTTGGGCAGACCTTCTGATTGGACAGGCTGCCATCCAGCGCACCGGCAATGCTACAGGCATCGACTCTCCAGAGACGGCCAGCGTCTCCTCCGTCCGTTACTACACGCTTTCGGGGCAGCCGGTGGAGAGTCCGAAGAGTGGTCTCTACATCCGTCAGCAGACAACGGCTAGTGGTAAGACGGTCAGCAAAAAGGTGGTAGTTAAGTGATGTGTGACAGACGATGAAACAAAAAGAAAACAAAGCGACACGCGTGAGGTTACGGTGTCGCTTTTTTTGTTGTATCTTTGCAGCGTCAATAGTAACCCTAAAACCAACAAGACCAACAATGAACAAAATGAAATTCTTCTGTCTCGCTGTGCTCCTTGCGATGGGTAGCACCGCAGCAATGGCGCAGTGGCGTCAGGTTGATCCGAGAGCGAATGTCGGACTGAAGGACGCTTACAAGGACTATTTTACAATTGGAGTAGCGCTGAACCAGCGTAATATCGCTGACGAGAGCCAGACAGCACTTGTCAAGAAAGAGTTTAACAGCGTGACAGCTGAGAACGACTGGAAACCAGGTGAGATACACCCGAAGGAGGGCGTATGGAACTTCGAGAAAGCTGATAAGATTGCTGACTTCTGCCGTCAGAACGGCATTAAGATGCGTGGCCACTGCCTCTGCTGGCACAGCCAGTTTGCCGACTGGATGTTTGTCAACAAGAAAGGTAAGCCCGTCAAGAAAAAGGTCTTCTACGAGCGTCTGCGCGACCATATCCACACGATTATGAACCGCTATAAGGACGTTGTCTATGCGTGGGATGTGGTGAATGAGGCCATGGCCGATGACAATGCCGGTCCCCGCTGGGGATTTGGACGCGGTGGACAGGAGCCTAGCCCGTATCGTCAGAGCCGTGCTTTCCAGCTCTGCGGTGACGAGTTTATTGCCAAGTGTTTTGAGTTTGCCCGTGAGGCCGATCCAGACGTACTGCTGTTCTACAACGACTATAGCTGTGTGGACAACGGTAAGCGCGAGCGTATATATAATATGGTGAAGAAGATGAAGGACGCCGGCGTGCCCATCGACGGAATCGGCATGCAGGGTCACTATAACATTTATTTCCCCGATGAGGACCAGCTGGAGAAGGCCATCGTTCGTTTCAAGGAACTGGTAAAGCACATCCACATCACCGAGCTTGACCTGCGTATGAACAATGAGAGCGGTGGTCAGCTGATGTTCTCTCGTGGCGAGGCCAAGCCGATGCCGGGCTATATGAACACCCTGCAGACTGATCAGTATGCCCGTCTGTTTAAGGTTTTCCGTAAGCATGCCGACGTTATTGACAACGTCACCTTCTGGAATCTCGGCGACAAGGACTCATGGCTCGGTGTGAACAATCACCCGCTGCCCTTCGACGAGAACTACAAGCCGAAGGCCTGCTACCGTGCTATCCGTGACTTTGACCCTGAGCTCGACAAGCGCGTGCCGAAGGAGGATTTCGTTGCGAACCCGCTGAACCAGCCTGGTCAGGAGTATCCTCAGGTGAACAGTGAGGGCTATGCCCGCTTCCGCATTGAGGCCCCCGATGCCAAGTCGGTCATTGTCAGTCTGGGACTGGGTGGCCGTGGTGGCACTGTGCTCCGCAAGGACAAGAATGGGGTGTGGACAGGGACGACCGATGGTCCGATGGATCCCGGTTTCCACTACTACCACCTGACCATCGACGGTGCTACCGTCAACGATCCCGGAACGGGTAACTTCTTCGGCAGCTGCCGTTGGGAGAGCGGTATCGAGATTCCGGCTCCCGACCAGGAATTTTATCAGAAGCGCATGGACGTGGCTCACGGTAACCTGCAGCAGGTGCTGTTCCCCTCACAGAGCACCGGTCTGGTGAAGACGGCGTGGGTTTATACACCGCCTACCTATGGCAAGCTCGTCAAGGGCAAGCAGGAGCGTTTCCCTGTGCTCTATCTGCAGCATGGCTGGGGCGAGAACGAGACTAGCTGGCCTGTTCAGGGTTGTGCCGGACTTATTATGGACAACCTGATTGCCGAGGGCAAGATCAAGCCGTTCATCGTCGTCATGACCTATGGTATGACCAACGACGTGAAGTTCGGTGGCATCGGTCAGTTCACTGCCAAGGAGTTTGAGACTGTGCTTGTTGACGAGTTAGTGCCCTATATAGACAAGAACTTCCTGACGAAGGCAGATAAGTGGAATCGTGCAATGGCTGGTCTGTCGATGGGTGGCATCGAGACGAAACTCATCACCCTGCGTCGTCCTGAGACCTTCGGATACTACGGACTGCTGAGTGGTGGTCAGTATGCGCCCGAGGAAATTAAGGACCCGAAACAGGTAAGGATGATTTTCGAGAGCTGCGGCTCCAAGGAGAATCCTGAAGGCATCAACCAGTCGGTCGAGGCCCTAAAGGCTGCCGGCTTCAATGCCCACGGCTTCATCTCTGAGGGTACGGCTCATGAGTTTCTGACCTGGCGTCGTTCGCTGCGTGAGATGGCTCCGCTGCTCTTCAAGTAACGCGATGTTACAAATAGGAAAGCATAAGATACAAATGCGGCAGGCGACTGCCGCATTTTTTTGTTATCTTTGCACGCAAATAACAACCAATAACATTGCAATGAAAAAACTGTTACTTAACCTGCTGTTGCTTGCTGCCGCTACTACGGCCAATGCACAGAACCCTTACCTCCCCCTGTGGGAGCATCTGCCTGATGGCGAACCCCGTGTGTTTGAGGATCCTGACCAGCCTGGGAAGTTTCGGGCCTATATCATCGGTTCGCACGACATCACCTATTCCGCTTACTGTGGTAATGACATCCGTATGTGGTCGGCGCCCGTCGAAGACCTGTCGCAGTGGCGCGACGAGGGGCCGATCTTCTCATGGTTTGTCAACGGCCAGTGGGACACCATGTTCGCACCTGACCTTGTGGAGACCACCGACCGTGCAACAGGCAAGAAGACCTACTGGCTCTATCCCCACAGCCGCGGCTGGGGCCGCATCGCCATGGTGTGTAAGAGCGACCGTCCCAATGGTCCTTTCACACCCGTGAACCTGACGGAGGATGGCACTCGCTGTCTGCCGGGCTCACTCATCGACTTCGACCCTTCGGTGTTCATTGAGAAGATTACCGACAAAAAAGACCCCGACTATAACATAGGCTATCGTGCCTATGTGTTCTATGGATTCCAGCACAGCACTGCCTGTGAACTTGATCAGAAAACCATGTACTCGAAGCGTGAGGGCACGGACCTGATAGATCCCTTTATCCCTGCCAGTAGCGCCGATGGCCGACTGTTGGACAAGGAAGGCAGCGAGTACAAGGCTCTCTACAAGGGACAGAACCCACTGGACTTCAATTTCTTTGAGGCTTCCAGCATCCGTCAGGTGGGCAATAAGTATGTGATGGTGTTCTCGGGCTACTCCGGCAAGGAGTACGGATTGGGCAACACGAACTCTGCCCTGCGCTATGCCTTCGGTGATTCGCCGCTGGGCCCCTGGCGCTCCGGTGGTGTGCTGGTCGACTCGCGTGGCGTGGTACTGAACGAGGACGGCTCTAAGCTGATGACGACCAATGCCGCTCATAATACCCATGGTTCATTGCAGGAGATCAATGGTCAGTGGTATGTATTCTACCACCGTCCGCCGCGTGGCTTCGGCAACGCCCGTCAGGCCATGGTGGCTCCGGTGAAGATTGCATGGGACAAGAAACCCGTTGCCAAGGGTGGCATCGTCAGAATTACAGGTTATGACCCCTATGTGAAGAACAACGAATGGACAGCAAAGGCTGCCGACGGCAACCACTACACCGGTGCCGAGGTAACCAGCGAGGGTTTCCAGATCTTTGGTCTGCCCCCCTATGCTTACTATTCAGCTGGTATCGCCTGTTATATGGCTGGTCCCAATGCCAACCAGTATATGCAGGACAATCATGATGTGTGGAACAACTCAATGGATCTGGCAGGCATCCAGAATGGCGGCATTATTGGTTTCAAGTATTTCGGCTTCGGCGGCTTGGCCAAGGATACCAAGGGTACCAAGGCCTTTGGCGGTACGAATAAGGGTGACGGTACGGCTCTCTGCCTCAATCTCACATCGAATGGTAAGGGTGCTTTCAAGATACATGTCATGCTTGATGGGCCCTATGCTAATAGTGTTTGGAATGGCCGGGAGATTGGCGTCTTCGACATTCCTGCCGATGCCCCCAAGGCAGCTATGACCTACCAGATCAATGTTCCTGACGTGGAAGGACTGACGGGCAAGCATGCCATCTACCTCGTGGCTGAAGGTCCTGATGTGAAACAGCCTGAGCAGCCACAAGGTCGCCAGTGGGGACCTCGTTCTCAGCAGCCCCAGCGTCCCGAGGGGTTGTTTGATCTCCATGGCATCGGCTTTGCCAAAGGTGGTCAGGCAGTCAATCCTGTTCCTGTGCCTCAGGTCACCATTACCGCCGATGGGCAGATGCTGAATATCCCTTCGACCCCCATCCGCTGTACCAACCAGAATGGTCTGACTGATGCCATCCGCTATCAGGTGTACGGTCCGCTGAAGGCTGGTGGCAAACTGAAGGCTTCTGCCTCGGTGCCTGGCGTGAAGTTCGACATCAGTCCCATCGTTGAGGGCCGTGCCACGGTGAAGGCTACCTACAATGGCAAGACCAAGATATTCCTGATCAACTAATAACCATAAACATGAGAAAACTATTGCTATTATTGCCGTTACTGGCATTCCTGGGTTGCTCTTCCGGTGAGGAAGGTAACAACCCAGTATTGACGATTGAAGGCGGACAGATTCAAGGTGTCCGTGCCGAGAATCCCGGTGTGTTTGTGTACAAGGGTATCCCGTACGCTGCCGCTCCTATTGGTGATCTGCGCTGGAAAGAACCACAGCCTGTCGTTGCCTGGGATAGCATTCGCATCTGTGATAAGTTCGGTCATCCCGGCTATCAGGCTGTCCATTATCCTGGCTTTTATGCTTCGGAGTGGGGGTACGGCGATGAGGCACCCTATAGTGAGGATTGTCTCTATTTGAATGTCTGGACAAAGGCGCCCGGTCAGGCCGATAAGAAACTGCCGGTGGCCCTGTGGATTCATGGTGGTGGTTACCGTGAGGGCTGGGGTACAGAGCCTGAGTTTGACGGTCAGGAGTGGGCATCAAAGGACGTCGTGCTCGTTACGATCAACTACCGTCTTGGCATCTTTGGTTTCATGACCTATCCGGAACTCTCGGTTGAGAGTCCCCACCATGTCAGTGGCAACTATGGCATCCTTGACCAGATACAGTCGTTGAAATGGGTGAAGGCCAATATTGCGCAGTTCGGCGGTGACCCGGACAACGTCACTATCTTCGGTCAGAGTGCCGGCGCAGGCAGTGTGCGTACTCTGTGTGAGAGTCCTCTGGCCCGTGGACTGTTCCATAAGGCAGTCATCATGAGTGGCGGTGGCATCGATGTGCCTGCTAAGGATGGTGAGGAGGCTAAGCCAGCTACGCCGATGAACAAGTTCTTCACTTACAACCCCACGCTGCAGGAAAGCGAGGCCGAGACCAAGAAAGTAATGGACTGGGCCGGACTGACCGATCTGCAGAAACTGCGTGCCGCCTCGACGGAGATTCTCTATACCGTTGGCGAACTCTATAACATGGTCAATAAGACCGACCTCTTTCTCATGCAGCGTCCTATTGTCGATGGCTATGTGTCACTGAAGCATTTTGATGCAGCCACCCGTGAAGGCTCGATTGCCGATGTCCCCTATATGATTGGCTATACGATGAACGACCTGGGGGCTATGGCTCCTGGCATCGCAGAGTTTTGTAAGGTGCGTCAGGCGCAAGGCTCCAAGGCATGGGCGTATGAGTTTGCCCGTCCGTTGCCTGACGATGGCAAGCACCCAGAGATTACCGATCGTCTGAAAGGTGCCTTCCACTCCTCCGATCTGTGGTTCGTCTTCAAGTCGCTGGCTCACTGCTGGCGTCCCTGGACACAGGGCGACTGGGATCTCGCAGAGAAGATGCTTACGGCCTGGACGAACTTCGCTAAGTTTGGCGACCCGAACGGTGACCAGGAGACTTCATCTCTCAACTGGACACCCTGTACCTCCGAGAATCCCAAGTTCATGTTGTTCAAGCTCGACAAGAACGATGCGGAAGCCTCAGAGATGGGTGTCCCGATACTCCCTGAATAAACCAATTCAATAAAATATGAAGAAAAACCTAATCACGATTCTTTTAATGGTCTGTGGCGCCCTGGGCGTTCAGGCCCATCAGGTCAGGCCCGTTCCATCGCTCCATGTCGAGGGCAAGTGGCTTGTCGACAATTACGGTAACCATGTCGTCCTTCATGGTGTGATGGACACCCCCAGTGCCTACTTCAACGGAGGTCGTTGGGGCTGGAGCTATGACGATGCCGGTCGTACCCGTTGTATCAACTATGTCGAGACACTGTTCGGTGGTCTGGAGCAGGCCAATTGCGACGTGTTTCGTCTTCACCTGGATCCGGCGTGGACTAATGACCCCAACGCTCATTTCATGGATGCCTCTTTGCAGCCTCTTAACGACAAAGGAGAGATTTCGACAGGTGAGGATAACGTCTATCACTTCAGTCCTTCACGTCTGACATCCTATCTGAAGACCCTCTATTTCCCTATTGCTAAGCGTGCCATCAACCATGGTATGTTCGTCGTCATGCGTCCGCCAGGTGTCTGCCCGCATGACATCAAGGTGGGTGACTACTATCAGGAGTATATGCTGACCGTATGGGATATCGTCACGAAGAATGACTCCATCCGTAAGTATTCCGGTCAGATCAGTCTGGAGTTGGCTAACGAGCCGGTAAGTGTGAAGAACGCTAACGGCGCCAGCGACAAGAAAGCGCTGCGCGACTTCTTCCAGCCCGTCGTCGATAAGATTCGTGCCAACGGATTCAAGGGCATCATCTGGATTCCCGGTTCCGGCTGGCAGTCAGGCTATGCCGACTACAAGACCTATCCCATCGTGGACAGTAACTTCGGCTATGCCGTTCACGACTATAATGGCTGGTATGGCTGTGACGATAAGAATATTTCTCCCAGTAACGTCACGCAGGCCACGAAGAACAAGATTACCCAGTTTCACAACCAAGTGCCTGTTGTCGATACCAACCCTATCATTGTTACCGAGATTGACTGGAGTCCTACCAAAGAGGGTACTGGTCACTATAATGAACATGGCCAGTGGGTGGAGTCCAACTGGGGCACGTGGGCTACGGGCCGCACCTCCGCATGGGGAATTGTTACCAAGGGTGTTCATGACCACTATGGAAACATCTCCATGACACTCTCAGGTACAGCCTGTCTCATTGATATCGACAAACTGATTAATAACAAGAAGGTGGAACCGGCTTTCGATGGTATTGAAGAGGCCTGTGGTAAGGCCTGCTTTGACTGGTATGCTGAGTATGCGAAGGTGGACAACCCCAGCCCCGACTATCACAGTGTGCCCCTCACCGACCTGGGTAATGGCAAGTACCAGAACCCGGTGGTGCGAGCCGACTTCCCCGATCCTGATGTCATCCGTGTCGGTGATACCTACTATATGGTCTCCACGACGATGGTGAACTTCCCCGGTGCTACCATTCTCAAGTCGAAAGACATGGTCAACTGGGAGTACTGTGCTCAGCCACTGAAGAAGATCAGCGATGCTGACAAGTACAACCTAAAGAACAACCACAATGCATATAGCAAGGGAATGTGGGCCTGTTCGATGAAGTATCACGATGGTAAGTTCTATATTCTGAACAACTGCAATGAGAGTGGTGCCTATCTGCTGACGGCTACTGACCCGGAAGGTGAGTGGGAATTGAAGAAACTGTCGCGTGGCTATTATGACCCGGGCATGCTCTTCGATAATGGCAAGGTCTATGTGGCCTGCGGCATTAATAACATCCAGATGTGCGAGCTCGACGAGAACTTCAACTTTATACAGGAAAAGAATGTTGTCAGTCGTGATAATGCAGGACTCGAGGGGTGTCACCTCTATAAGAAAGGCGACTATTACTATATCTATGCCACTTATGGCGGGTGGCCATCAGGACAGGTTGTCTTCCGTTCAGAGAATATCTTTGGTCCCTACGAGGAGCGTGAGGTGCTGGCGAAGACCATCAACGGTCAGGTTAACACCATCCACCAGGGAGCTCTTGTCGAAGATGAGAAGGGAAACTGGTGGACCATCATGCAACAGGATCTTGGTGCCTTTGGCCGCTTCCCCAACCTACAGCCGGTGAAATGGAACTACAACTGGCCTTCGGTTGGAAACAAGGGCGTACCTTATGAGACGTACAACAAACCGGCAGGCACGCCGGACTACCCGTTGAAGGCTCTGCCGTCCACGGACGATTTCCGCTCGTATCCGTTGGGATCGCAGTGGCAGTGGAACCATAATCCCGATGACACAGGCTGGAGCCTCTTTGAGCGTCCGGGATGGCTGCGCCTGAAGGCTAACAGCACCACCACCAGTTTGAAACAGGCCCGTAACATGCTGACGCAGCGTATCTTCGCGCTGAAAAACAAGGCAACTGTTGGTACCATCTGTCTTGACGTGACCCGTCTGCAGGAGGGCGATGTTGCAGGTATCTGCATCTTCCAGGATCCCTATGCCTACATTGGTGTGCGGGTGAAGGATGGCAAGCGTGAGATAGTATGGCGTCAGGATGTCATCAGTAGCGATGCCCAGCCAGCCGAGAAGGTGGCTTCGGGGGTAACTGTCGGCGATGTTGTTTACCTGCGTGGCAGTATTAAGTTCGGTGAGAACAAGACGCGCTTCTACTATTCATTGGACAATAAGACCTGGAAGCAGCTTGGCAGTGAGACGCAGCAGAACTTCAACCTCAGTGTCTTTGTCGGTTCGCGTTTCGGACTCTTCTGCTATGCCACGAAGACTACCGGTGGTGCAGCCGACTTCGACTGGTTCTCCACGGAGGAGAACTACGATGAGGCTGAGTGGTGTCCGCCATTCGATGCGCAGATGAACGAGGATATGTTCACCGCTACCGACTTGAAGTCGGCCAAGACCAAGATGGAGGCGATGGTTGGTGGCTGGAACAGTCCGGGTCTCACCGTCACCTATCGTGACAAGCACACGGAGAATGTCTCTGCCCAGGCTTCCTACGTGGCAGACAAGTCTGGTATCGTAGAGTTCCGTAATGGACAGATGCGTGGCGTCAGTGAGGGCACGACCGATGTGACCGCCTCTTATGTTGACCCCTTTGATAATAAGGTACAGACGACATTCAATGTGACGACATCCTACTTCCCCTTCGGCAGCGAGTTCATCAATACTGGCATCGTGGGTCAGGGTACTTATAATGAGAAGAGCCACGCCTTTAAGCCCGCAGCCAGCGGTGAAATGGGTTGGGTCTATCCTGACGGTGTTGATATGTCGGGCTATACATACCTCGTCGTGCAGTTGAAGAAGAATGGCGGACAGACGCAGACGGCTGATGCTCACCTGAACATCTATCCGACGGCCAACGTCAAGGGTGCCTGCTACTCAACGGAGAAGTTCGGCTCTGAGTTGCAGCATGTCATCAACCTGTCGACAGCCAAGTACAACTCGAAGACCAGTAAGGGCAAAGCCCTTGATACGAAGAACATCCACATCGTCAGTGTGTGGGGCAACGGCTCTGGTATTGTGCTCTTCGACAAGGTGTTCCTCACCAATGACACACAGTATGATCCCACGGGTGTTGCTGAGGTGACGGCGTTACAGTCCGAGCGTGTCAATGTCTATAATCTCTCTGGTCAGCTGGTACGTCATGATGTCGATCGTCGTCAGGCTCTTGAAGACCTGCCAGCCGGTTTGTACATCGTTGGTGACCGTAAGGTGATGGTGAAGTAACACTCACGTCTTACGTTATAAAAGACGAAGGGCGCTCAATGAGCGCCCTTCATCTTTTTCTTTCCGTTCTGTATGTAAATGCCTTTGGCTATCGGTCCGCTGAGACGATGTCCCTGCAGATTGTACACGGTTACCTCACCTTTGGAGAGGGGTGAGGCGAGGCTCTCGATGGCTGTCACATCACTGGCAGCCTGAATACCAATCTCGGCGGCCGAGGTCCAGGC
>Ga0247611_10008355_pt1 | contig 12774 bp, 7 predicted proteins | sample 177DNAGHGhighgp2_FD_192422 | JGI IMG/M metagenome (GOLD analysis project Ga0247611, IMG submission 192422) | Sheep rumen microbial communities from Palmerston North, Manawatu-Wanganui, New Zealand - 1770 DNA GHGhigh gp2 | ecosystem: Host-associated > Mammals > Digestive system > Stomach > Rumen ... | reverse complement strand
TGCCCCATGTGGCGTCAGCCCCGTCGTTAACGTCCTTCACTTGTGAGCGGCGGAAACGTATGAAACGAATTATGACGTTGTCGCAGCCCGTGAGTTTCACTGTGTAGTAACGCAGTGTGATGCCGTCGCCCGGTGCTGTCTGTCCGGCTATGGTGCAGTTGCTTGGTATGTCAAGATCCTTTGTCAGGTCAATGTATCCGCTGACATCAAAGACTATTGTACCCGGCATAGTCTGTTTCAGTGCCCATCGCAATGAGCCTTTGCTGGTGTCATCGGCAAGACTTGTAACGTGATACACGCGTCCTGATGTTGTCGTTCTGCCACCGGTGGTGGTGTATCTGGCGAAGCCCTCGGCACCGGGGAAAGCCGGTACGTTGTCTGCTGAAACAACAGCAACGGTTGCCGTGGTAAACAGCGTTAAGAGTAAACGTTGTAGGTTCATGAGGGTTATTTGATGTTAAGTATTATTTTTATTTTAGTGCTATGCGGTATATCTCAGTGCTGACATCAGGAGTGATAGGGTAGAAAGCACCAAACTTCTCACCCTTGTTCTTGTGCAACCTTGCCACAAGTTCAGGAATGGCGGTCTCTATCTCCTGACGTGAAAGGGATGGTAACAGTTCATCAAGAGTCGTCGGCAGGTGCAGGTCGTCATGCAGGAAAGCCCTGAAGCGCCTTACGCCCTCCAATGCGATCTCCTCCTCAGAACCGAAGTCGGCAGAAACGGCGAATACGCGTTCTGCAAACTGGCGTATACGCTTTGCGTGGTGGTGTGCCATAAACTCCATGTATGCAGGAGTGATGACAGCGAGTCCTGCGCCGTGTGTCACGTCGTACATCGCACTCAGTTCGTGCTCCATCTGGTGTCCGCTCCAGTCTTCCTCACATCCTACGCCGCAGGTGCCGTTATGTGCCACCATACCGCTCCACATGATGTTGGCGCGGGCCTCGTAGTCTTCAGGGTTGAGTATTACTTTGCGTCCCTCGTTGATGATGGCAATCAGTACCCCCTCACACATACGGTCGCCTATTTCTGTGCTTGGTGTGTTGGTGAAGTAACGCTCAAGGATGTGCACCATCATGTCGCAGATGCCTGACGCTGTCTGCCACTGCGGCAGTGTAACTGTCAGTTGCGGATTCATTATGGAGAAACGCGGGCGCAGCGTCATAGGTTGCTTGATGCCTAACTTCTGTTGCGTTGCCTCACGTGTTATCACGGAGTTGCCTGAACCTTCAGAGCCGGCGGCAGGTATTGTGAGCACTACGCCTATAGGCAGTGCGTCAGAGACCTTCGCCTTGCCGATGAAGAAATCCCAGAAGTCGCCATTGTAGCCAACGGAGCAAGCGATAGCCTTGGCTGTGTCGATGACGCTACCGCCACCAACAGGGAGCAGGAAGTCCACCTGTTCCTTCCTTGCTATTTCTATTCCTTCGTACACCTTTACGTCGGTAGGGTTAGGACGTACGCCGCCCATCTCGCAATAGCTCAGTCCCTCAGTTTCAAGAGAGGCTTTCACTTTGTCAATCAAGCCGCTTCTCACAGCGCTGCCGCCGCCATATACTATCATTACCTTGTGTGCACCGTAGCGTTTAGCCAACTGTCCGGCGCGTGTCTCGGTGTCATGTCCGAATACGAACTCAGTAGGGGAATAGAATGTAAAGTCTATCATTTTCTTTTCTTGCAGTGTTTGTTAGGTCACCAAGATACAAAATTACACTTTTTTAGCGAAAACGCCAAAATTTATTGCAACAAAAAAAGCCTGCGAGCATTATACTCGCAGGCTTGTTATGTTTTGATTAAACGTTTCTGATTAGAAAGTCCAACCCAGAGAAAGTGAAGGCTCTGCATAGAAACCTAAACTGTTGCTGCTCTTGTTGTTCTCTACAGTGACAGTTGTACCCATTCCCTTTGTCTCAGAATCCTTGTAAGAAGTGTGAGCAAAAGAAAGACCTATCTCTGCGCCAATGAAGAGCTTTTTGTAAACGTAGAAATTGATGCCGGTGAATGCTGCAACACCTATTCTGTTGTATCCACCGTCAGTGTTGCTAAGCTCTACAATGCTACCATCAGGTGCTACAGTCTCTTTGTATGTTCCGTATGTCTTCCAAGCAGCCTCTCCACCAGCATAGAGGTCAAGACGGTCATTAACAGAGAAGTGACGCTCGTAACCAAGTGCTATTCCAAAAAGAGTAGAGCTTCCTTCTTTGTATGACTTGCCATCTGTTGTCTCATTGGAAGTAGAGTTCCAACCGAAATTCAATTTTGCGCGAACAGCGTCTTTGTCAGAGAGCATATAGCGACCAACTACACCAGCTTCATTGAGCTTGATTGTAGAGCCATCGCCAGAGTTTGCTGAACCGAAAGGACGGAATGTTACCTGTGTGCCGAAGTCACCCTTTGCTGGAGTGTACTGTGCGTTTGCAGAAATGGCTGCTACAGCCATAACTGCGACCATAAGAATTTTCTTCATAGTTTTCTTTTCTTTGTTAATTGATAAATGTTATCCTTTTTTTCGGGGGTGCAAAGTAAACACTTTCTTACATAAAAAGAAAACTTTTAACACGATATTTCGTTTTTTACGCTTTTTATTTGATGTATGTTAAGGATGCTTATCCCTCAATTTCCAGTTTTCTGTTGCTGTTGTCAGCCAACACTTGGTTTACTATCTGCGTAATCTGCTCCTTCAGTTCGTTGATGAAAGTGCCGGCATCATACTTCTGGTGTTCTATGTCGCGCAGTTTCTTCTCCCACAGTCCTGTAAGCTCAGGCGACTTCAGCAGTTCCTCGTGTATTATGTCAATCAGTGCGGTGCCGGTGGCGGTTGCCACTATTCGTTTGCGCTCACGCTTGATGTAGTGGCGCTTGAACAATGTTTCTATTATGTTAGCCCTTGATGACGGACGGCCTATGCCGTTCTCCTTCATAGCGGCACGCAGTTCCTCGTTGTCCACAAACTTACCTGCCGTCTCCATGGCACGCAGCAGCGTGGCCTCAGTATAATAAGGTGGAGGGGTAGTCTGCTTCTCTGTCAGCGTAGGCTCATGCGGTCCGCTCTCGCCTTTGGTGAATGTGGGCAGAGTCTTCTCCTCGTTGTCCTCCTTCTTCTCCCCCTCGCTGTCATTGACGGGCTCGGTGGCTTTCGCCTTCTCAAACACTACACGGTATCCCGGTTCCAGTATTTCCTTGCCGGTAGCCTTGAACTTCACGTCGCCAGCCTGTCCCTCTACTGTGGTGGTCGAGAATTTGCAATCGGGGTAGAACACGGCAATGAAGCGGCGCACCACGAGGTCATACACGTTGCGCTCCATGTCGGTTAGTCCAGCCGGTACTACTCCGGTAGGTATGATGGCATGGTGGTCGGTCACCTTGGAGTTGTCAAACACCTTCTTGCTCTTGGCGAGAGGCTTGCCGCCGATAGCCTTGATAAGGTCGGCATACGGGCGTTCGCCGGCAAACTGCACCTTGAAGACGCCGTTAAGCGTCTGCGGGCATTTCTTGTATATGTCGTCGGTAAGGTACTGTGTGTCAACACGCGGATAAGTCGTCACCTTCTTCTCATACAGGCTCTGTATGATGTTGAGTGTCATCTCAGCTGTATAAGAGAACTTCTTGTTGCACTCCACCTGCAGCGTTGTGAGGTCAAACAACTGCGGCGGTTTCTCCGTGCCGTTCTTCTTCTGTACGCTTGTCACCTCAAAGGGCTTGTCCTTTATCTCGGCAAAGGCTGCCTCACCCTCCTCCTTCTTCATATACTTTCCCTTTGTGGCGGTAAACAGTGTGTCGCGGTATATTGTTGACAACACCCAGTAAGGCTCCGGCTTGAAGTTGTCAATCTCCCTCTGCCTGTTCACTATGATGGCGAGGGTAGGGGTCTGTACCCTGCCTATGGACAAAACGCTGCCTCCGTCAGCTCCGCGCTGTCGGTTGCTGCGATACTTTATAGTGTAAAGGCGCGTGGCATTCATGCCGAGCAGCCAGTCGCCTATGGCGCGTGACAGTCCGGCAAGATACAAAGGTTCATATTCTTTCTGGTCTTTCAGCGTATTGAACCCTTCCTTTATGGCATCTTCGGTAAGTGAAGATATCCATAGTCTTTTTACAGGACACTTCACTCCCGCCTTCTGCATCACCCAGCGTTGTATCAGTTCACCCTCCTGGCCGGCATCACCGCAGTTAATGATGCTGTCAGCCTGCTTGAACAGTTTCTCCACTACGGCAAACTGTTTAACTATGTGTTCCTGGTTAATGAGTTTTATTCCGAAGCGTCGCGGTATCATGGGCAGTGAGCCCAACGACCAGTGTTTCCACATATCCATGTAGTCGTTGGGTTCTTTAAGCGTACACAGGTGTCCGTAAGTCCATGTCACCTGGTAGCCGTTACCTTCTATATATCCATCGCGTGTCGTCGTTGCTCCCAGCACCTTTGCTATGTCGCGTGCCACGCTTGGTTTCTCTGCTATACAAACAATCATTTCTTTTCAATTCATAATGCATAATGCACAATTACCATGCGGCAGCCAATTATGCATTATGCATTATACATGATGCAAAGTTACAACTTTTTGTCCAAATGACAAAGTAGCTGTCAAAAAAACAATTGTCGCAAATACCTAAATACGGTTAATGCATACAGACTTTTTACAGAAACGCAATGATTATTTACTCATTTTTAGGCATTGCGTATGTTGCTAAATCATAGTACCTTTGCACCGCAATTTCAACAAGCATGTAAAAAGGTAAAAAGTGTTAGTTCAACATTAATAAAATAATAGAAACAGAAATCAAGAAGATGAAAAAAACTCTATTCTCAATGGTGGCAGCTGTCATGCTGTTCTCAGTGTTCACATCATGCTCAAGTGATGAAGATGTCGTAGAGGACAAGTTCACCGCACAGACATTCAACACATGGAGCAAGGTGGTGTTTGGCTACGGCAGCATGTTTGATGCTGGCGAGACTCTGAATGTAAGCGACAGCAAGGCTACATTCCACTCCGATACATGGGGCGACGGCACATTTACTGTCAGCGAGCTCAAGAAGAATGCCGACGGCAGCTATAGCCTCATCGGCAGCGGCACCATCACGATGGCCGGCCACGGAAGTGCCAAGGACTACGAGGCCACCATTACAGGAAACATTGCCAACAGCGCTAAGACATTCACCATCAGCATTCCGTCAGTCATGGGCGGCACCGTGCTCAACGTTACCGTGGGTGAGATGCCTATGGCGGCTGCAATCGACGGCACATACAAGGGCGGTACATATGTCAACAGTAAGTATTTCCAGCACTATCAGCCAACGGCAAACGAGAAGGTGGTCATCAAGGCCAACGATGCTCTCGATGCTGCCAGCCTGAGTTATACGTCAGAGACATGGGGCGCATTCACATTCGAGACCGTCAGCGTGACAAAGAACAATGACGGTTCATTCACTCTCTCTGCCGAAGGCAAGACTCTCATGCCGGGCATGAACGGCGGCGAGTCAAAGGAATATGCTGCAACATTCGAAGGCACACTGACCGACGGTGCCCTCGTGGCAACATTCTCTGTCCCAGCCGTAATGGGTGGAACAACTGTTTATTTCAATGCGGCAGACTTTGATGAGGTTCTCGCGGAGTCACAGAGCAAATGAGAATGATGAATATACGCAAACAACTGTTTAACGTGCTGGGAATGGTCTCGCTTGCGGGACTGTTCCCAGCCTGTGATGTATTGGAAGGCGCATACGACAGTCCTGAGGTAGCAGTGCAGGAAGGACAGTATTATATTGATGCCACCGACTACGCCAAGTGGGTTTACATCAACTTGCACACCCCCACGCCCACCATCACCACGTCAACCATAAACATAGATGACCTGACGGAGACCGGTGTCCCTGAGCAGTGGGACATTGCCCAGCACCGCTATGACGTAAAGACCAACGGAGCGGCAGTTATGATGACAGACTATCACAGCATAGAAGAACTGGAGGCTGCCGGACTGCCCATGGGCGGAGACTGGATAGAAGATGAGGAGAGCGAACAATCTGTCACTATCGATATGTCACACATGATGGAGGGCTGGCTCACATATGCCCCAGGACACAAGAACACAGAAATAGGCAAGTGGGTGGAAGTTGACACCAGTAACATGCCGCCCAACTACACCATGCATGACAACGTGATGCTGCTGCGCCTTGCCGATGGCACATACGCCGCCATTCAACTTGCCAACTTCATGAGCACAGACAGTTATCAGATAAAGGGATGGATGACCGTGAACTACAAGTACCCGATGTTTGAGAAATGAAGAAGATATATGTCATATTTGCGGCCGCGCTGCTTTCCACCGGTGCGGCGTATGCAGAAAACGAGTCAGACGACTGCGTAACGTGGAACAAAGACCCGCTCGGGCTGGAGACGGTCGTGGTAACAGCCACCCGCACTCCGAAACCGCTCCTCGACATTCCCGTGGTGACACGTGTGATAACGGCAGACGACATACAGAAGGCAGATGCCACCAATATCAAGGATATGCTGCAGCAGGAAATCCCTGGTTTGGAATTTACTTACTCCATGGGGCAGCAGGTGCTCAACATGGGCGGCTACGATGGAAACAACATACTCTTTCTCGTAGATGGCGAAAGAATGGCGGGAGAATCAATGGACAATGTTGACTTCTCGCGTCTCAACCTCTCCAGCATCGAGCGCATAGAGATAGTGAAGGGTGCAGCCTCCACACTCTACGGTTCATCGGCAATGGGTGGGGTCGTCAACATAATAACAAAGGGACCTTCCGACAAATGGGCTGCCAATGTGAACAGCCGCTATGAGGGAGCCACCAAGGAATGGCGTCACGGTGCGAGTGCAGACTTCAATATCGGCCGAATTAACTCGCTGACCACATTCCAAATGACCGATGCCAAAGCACTGGACCTGGGCGAGAACTCATCGCTCCCTACTTATGGAGGCAAGTCATACAACGTGAAGGAACGCTTGACGTGGAAACTGTCAGACGCGCTGAGGTTGACAGGCAGGATAGGATACTTCTTTCGTGAGAGGGAGTCAGGCTCTGTGAGCCATGAGCGCTACCGCGACGTGAGTGACGGACTGAAGTTAAACTGGAAAATCAATGCTCAGCAAGACCTTGAGGTGGCATACAGCTTTGACCAGTACGACAAGTCAGACCTGAACATGCTTACAGACAAGGATATCCGCGACTATTCCAACCGTCAGAATATATGCCGTGCGCTATACAATCTCCACATGCCGTCATGGAAATCGCAGTTCACAGCAGGAGCAGACTACATGAACGACTATATGATGACATATCAGTTTTCTGAGGACAACAACCACCGCTCGCAAAACAGCTGTGACATCTTTGCACAGTGGGACTACACTCCTTCCGACCACTGGGACATCATAGGCGGCCTGCGCTACGATTATTTCTCTGCCGCAAAGAAAGGCAGGCCCACGTGGAAGTTGGCAGCCATGTATAAGACTGGCAAGCACCAGATACGCGTCTCATACGCTTCTGGTTTCCGTGCTCCGTCGCTCAAGGAACTCTACATGGACTTCTTCATGGGCGGTATATTCATGATTTATGGTAATACCGACCTGAAGTGCGAGACGAACCACAATTTATCTCTTTCATGGACCAACCACGGTTCAGTAAGCGACAATCTAAAGTATTGTCTTACTGCAACGGGCTACTATAATTTCTTCAACAACTACATAACCACGGCGACCGTGCAGCGTGACGGAAAGACGGCTCAGATGTATACCAACATTGCCAACCAGCAGATAGCAGGGGTGGATGCCAGTGTGCAACTGCACCACCAGAACGGTATAGGTGCAAAGGTATCATACGCTTTCACAAAGAACATAGTGAAGAAAGGACAGCCCGACCTTACGGCGGCTCGCCCACATTCCCTGACATGGCGAATAGACTACGACCGTCAGTTTACTGAGAAATACGGTCTTTATGTGGCTTTGTCGGGACGTTTCCTGTCGGCGGTTGACGTAACGGAATACGCATCCACAGAACTGGATGAGATGACCAAGACGCATTATGATGGTTATTCTATCTGGAAGTTGAGTCTGTCACAGAGAATACTCAAAGGTATCAATATCAATTGTGCCGTGGACAACCTCTTCAACTACAAGCCAGTTAATTATTATGCGAACTCACCCGTCACCCTCGGAACTACATTGACGGTCGGGGTGTCAATAGACCTGCAGAAGCTATTCTGAGGATTAACCGTTAAGTAGTCAGTAGTTAGTAGTCAGTAGTTCTTTGCAAGCAAAGCGTCGCAAGCGCCGAGCGAAGACAAAATACATTAATTCATGAGAAAGATAAGATTGAAGAAAAAGTATATATTCCTTGGCATACTGGCTGTGATTCTTGTCACAGCCTTTGCCGCATTCTGGCGTTCTATGTGCGGCCGCACGGATATCGCCTTCGTCAACTATCAGGTAATTACGATGGGCGAGATATCCAAGGCCAATGACAATAGCTTCATACGTCTGCATGAAGCACCGCTTGACGATATTGATTCATGGGACGACTATGATGTGGTACTCATCAACGGCATGGGACTGCGCATAACCGAGGAACAGCGCACAAGGATTCAGGAACTGACCGAAAAAGGTTTGAAGGTGCTGACCACGCAAGCCACGAACCCGGCAAACAACATTGTGAGCCTTGACGAATGGGATGTAGATTCCTTGAAACAGTACCTTTCTGCCGGTGGCAGGAAGAACTACCGTAGTTTCCTCAACTACCTGCGCAACGATGTGGACGGGAAACTGTTTTTCGTAAATGATGTCGAGCCTGTGGAGGAGCGTAATGAACCACTGCTCTATCATCCGAACCTTAAGGATGCGAATGGTGAGGAACTCGGATTTGCAAGCATAAAGGACTACAACGTATTCCTTACAGAAAACAATCTGCATAAAGCTGATGCACCACGCATCATCATAAGCGGTATGATGGGCGATGCCACCGACCTTATCAGTGCGCTGGAAGCATCGGGCGACGTGGTGTATGCTACAAGAAACCTTGCCGCGTTGATAAAGACAAATGCCATAGACAGCATCAACCCGTCGGCCATAATCAACATGGCGCACGGACGTATTGGCGACTTTGCCGTGGAATATCTGAAAAAGCAGAATATCCCGCTTTTCTCAACAGTCAACGTAAACCGTATGACTGCCGACTGGGAAGATGATAAGAAAGGCATGCAGGGCGGTTTCTTCTCGCAAAGCATCATCACTCCAGAGATTGACGGAATGATTCGTCCGTTCGTATTGTTTGCCATTCGCGAAGGAAAGGACGGACTTCCCGAAGCATATACTATTCCTGAACGCCTGAAAACATTCGTTGCTGCTGTAAACAAGCATATAGCGCTTAAACACATCGCCAACAAAGACAAGAAGGTAGCGATAGTCTATTTCAAAGGTCCTGGCTCGAATGCCCTTACTGCATCAGGGTTGGAGGTGGTACCTTCACTCTATAACATGCTGGTTAGGATGCGCGAGGAAGGCTACAATGTGCAGGGACTGCCGGCAACGGCGGATGCTCTGGCACAGATGATTCAGCACTCCGGCAGTGTCTTCGGCACTTATGCAGAGGGTGCGCAGGCGAAATTCCTGAGTGAAGGCAACCCGCAACTTGTCAGCAAAAAGGATTTTGACTCTTGGACTGACACACTGTTCTCTGACAAGATGCGTAAGGAAATGAATAGTGTCAATGGCAAATTCCCAGGCAACTATCTGGCAAAAGATTCCGAAACACTTGGCTTGCCTGTCATCCGTTTTGGCAATATCGTACTGATGCCACAGATGCCAGCCGGCACAGGCAGTGATTCATTTAAGATGGTACACGGCACTGAGAGTGCACCGCCATATCCTTACATAGCACAGTATCTGTGGATACAGCAAGGTTTCAAGGCTGATGCCCTGATTCATTTCGGTACCCACGGTTCGCTTGAATATACGCCCGGCAAGCAGGTGGCATTGTCGCAGAACTGCTGGAGCGACCGTCTGGTCGGTTCGCTTCCGCACTTCTACCTATATACTATAGGCAATGTGGGCGAAGGAATGATAGCCAAGCGCCGCACATACGCATCGCTGGTGTCTTACCTCACTCCGCCGTTTATGGAGAGCAACCTGCGCACGCTCTACTCAAAGTTGAGCAGTGCCATTGAGGCATACGATAAGAATCCGAGCAATAATGCTTCGCTGGTGGTGAAGTCCATCACCATTGAGATGGGCATTCACAGGGAACTGCACCTCGATTCCGTAAGAAACAAACCTTACACAGAGAGTGAGATTGCCAGGATTGAGGCTTTTGCCGAGGAACTGATGAATGAGAAGATAACGAGCAAGAACTATATCATGGGCGTGCCATACGACATGGAACGCATAAACTCATCGGTCTATGCCATGGCTTCCGAACCAATAGCATACAGTCTGCTTGCGCTCGACAAGATGAAGAAACGTGTGGCGGATGACGTGGAAAAGCACAAGTCACTCTTTACGGCACGTTATCTTAACCCAGCCAAGACGCTTGTAGGTGGTCTGCTTAACCGTCAGGGCAATGCCTCAGATGAGGAGATCTGCAGAATTGCGCATATCAGCATGGATGACTTGCGGCGTGCCCACCATATAGACTCAGTCGTCAATGCACCCCAGCAGATGATGAGCATGATGATGAGCATGGCCGTTCAAGGTAATAGCGCGAAACACAAAGCCTCTGGCAAACATCCTGCAGGCAAACAGAAAATGCCGACAAGCAAGGAAAAGAAAAAAATGCACGAGATGGCCAAGGGCATGAGTCCAAAGAAGGCTCTTGCCATAGCGAAGATGATGGGTGCCTCGCCTGAGCAACTGAAGAAGATGAAGGAGGGCATGATGAAAGCCAGGGGTGGCAAGCCTGACGCACATACCAGTAGCAAGATGGCCAACATGTCACCGGCAATGCAGGCAATCGTTGATAAGGTTGCTGAGGCTGCCGTACTCACCAAGGAGGATAAGAATTTCGCCCATGCTGTATTGGAGGTGGAGCGCACCATAAGGAATGTAGGCAACTACAAGACGGCGTTGCTCACTTCGCCAAGGATAGAGATGGAGTGTCTGCTGAATGCTTTGGCGGGTGGCTATACTGCTCCGTCACCGGGCGGTGATGTCATCAGCAATCCTAATGCCGTGCCTACGGGGCGCAACCTCTACGGGGTAAATACCGAGGCGTGTCCTTCTGAACAGGCTTGGGAGAAAGGCAAGGAACTGGCAGAGAATACCATCCGCCTTTACCGTGAGCGTCACCACGACAGTATTCCGCGCAAGGTAAGCTACACGCTGTGGTCAAGTGAATTTATAGAGACTGGCGGTGCAACCATCGCACAGTGTCTTTACATGTTGGGTGTGGAACCGATACGTGATGCTTTCGGAAGGGTGACTGACATACGCCTCATTCCTTCAAAGGAACTCGGACGCCCCCGCATTGATGTGGTGGTGCAAACCTCTGGCCAGCTGCGCGACCTTGCTGCTTCGCGCCTGTTCCTTATAACTCGTGCAGTGGAAATGGCTGCACAGGCCAAGGGCGATGCTTATCCCAACATGGTTGCGGAAGGCGTCAAGACAGCGGAGCGTGTGCTTGTGGACAAAGGCATGTCGCCCAAAGAGGCGAGGGAGGTAAGTGCATACCGTGTGTTCGGCGGTGTGAACGGCAATTACGGAACGGGCATACAGGGCATGACGATGGCAAGTGACCGCTGGGACAAGGAGTCGGAACTGGCAGAGGTATATCTCAACAACATGGGCGCTTTCTATGGTAAGGAGGACCAGTGGGAGGATATGCGGCAGTATGCCTTTGAGGCGGCACTGGCAAATACCGATGCCGTCATTCAGCCGCGACAGTCAAATACGTGGGGTGCGCTGTCGCTTGACCATGTATATGAGTTTATGGGTGGCATGAACATGGCAGTGCGTAACGTGACGGGCAAGGATCCTGATGCATATCTGTCAGACTACCGTAACCGCAACAATGCAAGGATGCAGGAAGTGAAAGAGGCTATCGGTGTGGAGAGCCGTACCACACTATTCAATCCTACATATATAAAGGAGAAGATGCAGGGCGGTGCCAGCGATGCCAATGCGTTTGCCGAACTGGTTCAGAATACATACGGATGGAACGTGATGAAACCCGAGGCCATAGACAAGGAGATGTGGGATGGCATTTATGAGACATACGTGAAGGACAAGTTCCAACTCGGCATCCGTGAGTTCTTTGAACAGAAGAACCAGGCTGCACTGCAGGAGATGACTGCGGTGATGATGGAGTCTGCCCGCAAGGGCTATTGGAAGGCTTCAGATACACAGCTCAAGGATATTGCGAAACTGCACACGGAACTGGTACGGAAGTATGGAGCAAGTGGCTCGCAGATGGTTGGCGACAATCAGAAACTGCAGGATTTCATTGCAGAAAAGGTTGATGCTGCATCTGCCAAGGAATACAAGAAGCAAATCAGTGAGGTACGCGAGGAGAAGGTCAGCGACAAGGATGGAAAGGTGCTGAAGAAAGAAGAGATGAACCATGCGGAAGAAACCACGACGATTGTCAGCAACATTGTTGTGGCTGCTATAGCCGTTGTCTTCATCGTGCTGCTCGTATTGCTTGTGCGCCGACGCCGTAACATTAATAACTCAACTTTCTGAAGTAGTCAAGTAGACAGTAGTTAAGTAGTTAAGACAATACAGAATACCTCAGCATGAGCCTCGGTTCGTCAATAAACAGCA
>Ga0247611_10008354_pt1 | contig 12777 bp, 7 predicted proteins | sample 177DNAGHGhighgp2_FD_192422 | JGI IMG/M metagenome (GOLD analysis project Ga0247611, IMG submission 192422) | Sheep rumen microbial communities from Palmerston North, Manawatu-Wanganui, New Zealand - 1770 DNA GHGhigh gp2 | ecosystem: Host-associated > Mammals > Digestive system > Stomach > Rumen ... | reverse complement strand
ATGCCAAATGCTTCTAATAGGGGCGGTTAGCAAAGACACCCCCCATTTTATACTTTGCCTTTAAGTAAGGGACAAGATCAAACCATGTCGCCTACCCAAGGGCAGGCTGTAATTATTGGGGGTAACTCTTGCCCCAGCCATTTCGCACTCCCTAAAGGGAGAACTGCATGGCTGGCTACCTTTGTCTAATGCCTACGGCATTTCTTCCGTTGCAAACACGCTATGCAATCAATGTTTATGCCATTTCTTCCATTACGACACAAACATAAAATCAGAGAAGGGCGGTGAGCATTTCCAGGGAATCGGCTACCTGGATATAGTCGTGCCATTGTCCGCGAATCATTCCGCGCCGCTCCATATCGTCGAGCATGGCAATCAGAGAGTTCCAGAAACCGTTGATGTTATAAAGAATCACCTTTTTGTTGTGATAGCCGATGGTAGCCGAGGCAGCCACCGTAAAGATCTCGTCAAGCGTCCCGATGCCTCCGGGCAGAGCAACAAGCACGTCGCTTTGACAGAGGAACAAGTCCTTGCGGTCACTCAGGTTATCACAGGGGATGTGGATGTCGACATGGTCGGAAAGACGTCCGTTCTTCTCGATGATGGACGGTACGACACCGATGGTCTGTCCTCCCGCCTGGTGGACAGATTCAGCAATACATTCCATCAGTCCCAGGTTGCATCCTCCAAAGACGATGGTGTGCCCGTTTTGTGCAATCCATTGCCCGAGCTCACGGGTCTTTTCAAAGTACAATGACTCTATATTTTTGTTGGCTGAGCAGAAAATACCGATTTTCATACTGCAAAAGTATCATTTTGTATTGAAAAGCCCAAATGTTTCACAGCTAAATTTCCATATATCAAAAAAATAGCGTACCTTTGCAGCGGATAATCAGATTATAGTTTTATGAGAGTGAATCATTCTTTTCACAAAAAAGCCATTGCTTTTGCGGGAATATTATTTTGTGGGCTGACAGCCTCGGCTCAGGTTACGCCTGTCTCACAGATGGAGCATCTGTCTCGAGGTTTGGTCGTTGTCCCTGGAAGTACATCAGGTCAGTTTGTTAGTTGGCGTTTCCTCGGAACCGACGACGAAGATGCCACCACCTTTGACATCCTGCGTGACGGAAAGGTGATTCGTTCAAATATAAGCGATGCCACAAGCTATACGGATGCGGCAGGAAAGACGACGAACAAGTATCAGGTCGTGACAAAGGTGAACGGAGTAGCCGTTGACACCACAGCAGAGGTCACTCCCTGGACCGATGTCTACATGCAACTGCCTCTTGACCGTCCTGCCAATGGCACCAACAGCGATGGTGGATACAGCTATTCCCCCAATGACTGTTCTGTCGGTGATGTCGATGGAGATGGAGAGTATGAGATCATTGTCAAATGGGATCCTTCCAATTCCAAGGATAATTCTCAGGGAGGACTCACAGGAAACGTCTATCTCGACTGCTACAAACTCGACGGGACGAAGCTATGGCGCATCGACTTAGGCGTGAATATCCGTGCCGGTGCCCATTATACGCAGTTCATGGTCTATGACTTTGACGGCGACGGCAAGGCAGAGCTGATGTGTAAGACGGCTCCCGGAAGTAAGGACGGAGCAGGTGTATATGTCAATCAGGCTGCAACAGAGAGTGAGATAAAGTCTGCCAGCAATACCAAGGACTGGAGAAATAGCGACGGTCGTGTGACCGGTGGACAGGAGTACCTCACGGTCTTCAATGGAGAGACTGGTAAGGCTATCCATACCGTCTTCTATAATCCTAACCGCAACCAGGGCTACGGCGGTGAAGCCGACGGTTCGTTCAACTGGGGAACTCCCGACGGAAAGAACGATAAAGGGTCGTATGGCAACCGTGGTGAGCGCTTTCTGGCAGCCGTTGCCTATCTCGACGGTCCCGACCATAACCCCAGTGGTATCTTCAGCCGCGGCTACTATGGCTATGCCTTTATCTGGGCTGTTGACTTCGATGGAAAGGAAATCAAGCAGCGTTGGCTGCATGCTTCCACGGCAAAGAACTCTTATACTCGCTATGGTGCTACCAGTGCCGAGAAAAAATCATACGTAGCCCGTACCAGTACAGCCGGAGAGGGACGCAACACCATGTTTGCCAATGGTAACCACAACCTCAGTATTGCCGATGTAGATGGTGACGGCAAAGACGAAATTATCTGGGGTTCAGCTGCGCTGGATGACAACGGCCTGCTGCTCTATGCTGTAGGATTCGGTCATGGAGACGCAATCCATCTGGGTGACTTTGATCCCGACCGCCCCGGCCTGGAGCTTTTTGACATTCATGAAGACAAAGGAACCTACTCGTGGGATCTGCACGATGCAGGGACAGGAGAAATCATCTTCAAAGGCGGAAACTCAGGTGTGGACAACGGACGTGGCATTGCCGCTCAGTTGTCGGACAGCCATCGTGGGGCATTCTTCAGCTCCAGTGACGACCGCAGCCAGCGTAGTGCCGTGACAGGACAGGTGATTTCCAGCAAGAGCACCTCTATGAACTTCCGTATCTATTGGGATGGCGACTTGCAGGACGAACTGCTGGACGGTAACCAGATAGACAAGTGGAACGGTAACGGTACCACCCGTCTCTACATCCGTGGAAAGAATCCTTATGGCTATGGCAGTTCGAGCACTTGCAACAGCACGAAGAAGACCCCGAACCTGCAGGCAGATATCTTCGGTGACTGGCGTGAAGAACTGATACTCTGGGATTCCAGCAACAGTGCGACACTCAACATCTTCTCTTCGGCAGAGCCTACCAACTATCGGGTGCCAACGCTCATGCACGATCATGTCTATCGTATGGGAGTAGCCTGGCAGAATGTGGCATACAATCAGCCGCCCCATCTGGGCTATTATCTGCCTGACCGCTTCAAGACCCGTTTCACAATGGTGGGAGATTCACCGAAGGAGCAGCGTGTGGCTTTGGGAGACAGCATCGTCCCCATCACTATTGCCTATAAGTATTGCACGGTGGCGAGTGTCGATTCCACGTTCACTCCCTCTGGCAGAGTGAAGGGGCTGGATCCCTGTTTCAAGTTCTCTTCCAGTTTTGCGTCGAAGACCATCACCATCACGGGTAAGCCCGACCAGGAAGGCACCTACGAGTTCCTGATTCGCGGAACGGGCAATACCGTTGTCAATGCGAACGCCTATGAGATTGTCCGCGTGATTGTCACCGATCCGGCAGGTGTCAGCACCGTTCCCGTCCAAACAGAGAATAACTCAAGAATATATACAGTTTCTGGAATGCAGATAAAGGGTGAGACGCTTGAGAGTCTGCCGCAAGGTATTTACATCATCCGTGAAGGCTGCCAGACAAAGAAAGTACTTAAAAAATAAAAACAGTAAAACGATTGAAAACATTTGAAGAATTAGGCGTTAGCGAAGAGATTCGCCGCGCTATTACAGAGTTAGGATTTGAACACCCGATGCCTGTTCAGGAAGAAGTGATTCCTTATTTGTTGGGTGAAGGAAATGATGTGATTGCATTAGCGCAGACCGGTACAGGAAAGACGGCTGCCTTCGGTATTCCACTGCTGCAGAAGATAGACCCTAATAATCGTGCCACACAGGCGCTGATTCTGAGTCCTACACGTGAATTGTGTCTCCAGATCAGTGATGACATTAATGATTTTGCTAAATACATTCAGGGTATCAACATTGTTCCAGTGTATGGCGGAACATCTATCATGAACCAGATTCACGCCTTAAAGCATGGCGCACAGATTATCGTGGCTACCCCCGGTCGTCTGATAGACCTGATGAACCGTGGCGTAGCAAATCTGGACACCGTGTCAAACGTAGTGCTTGATGAGGCTGATGAAATGCTGAACATGGGCTTCTCAGAGAGCATTAATGAGATATTCGAGCATGTCCCGAGTGAGCGGAACACGCTGCTCTTCTCTGCTACGATGAGCAAGGAGATTGAGAAGATTGCCTTGAACTATCTTCACAATCACAAGGAGATTGTCATCGGAAGCCGTAATGAAGGTGCCGAGAACGTCAATCATATATACTATCTTGTCAATGCCAAAGACAAGTATCTGGCATTGAAACGTGTCGTTGACTTCCATCCGCGTATCTTTGCCATTATCTTCTGCCGTACCAAGATAGAGACGCAGGAGATTGCAGATAAGCTGATACATGACGGATATAACGCTGAGGCACTGCACGGCGACCTGTCACAGGATCAGCGCGACCTCACGATGCAGAAGTTCCGTCAGCATCTCACACAGCTGCTGGTGGCTACTGACGTGGCAGCTCGCGGCCTTGATGTCGATGACCTGACACATGTCATCAACTATGGTCTGCCCGATGACATTGAAAACTATACGCACCGTTCCGGTCGTACAGGTCGTGCCGGAAAGAAAGGTACGTCAATCAGCATCATCCACTCAAGAGAGAAACATAAGGTACGTGACATCGAGAAAGTGATCGGCAAGGAGTTTGTCGACACACCTCTGCCCACACCGCAGGAGATTTGTACGAAGCAGCTTTACCGTGCGATGGATAAGATTACGAAGATTGACGTGGATGAAGAACAGATTGCTCCCTTCATGGAAGAAATCAACCGTCACTTCGAATACATCGACAAGGAAGTCATCATCAAGAAGATCGTATCTATGACCTTCGGACGTTTCCTTGCCTACTATGCCGATGCACCGGAGATTCTCCGTCCCGATGAAAAGCGGAAAAAGGAAAAGGGAGAAAAGCGTGGCGACCGCCAGGAGAGAGGACCGCGCAAGCCTGAAAAGGGATATGCCCGCCTGTTCATCAACCTCGGAAAGAACGATGGTTTCTATCCGGGCGAGGTCATGCAGCTGCTCAACAAGCACATTCACGGCAAGCAGCAAGTGGGACATATCGACCTGCTCAGCAAGTTCTCCTATATCGAAGTACCCAAGCAGGACGCCCAGCGTGTGATGAATGCGCTCACCGGCATCATGTACAAGGGACGCGAGGTGCGTTGTAATGATGCCGACCAAGGCGGCTCTCAAAAGGCTGACGGCGGCAAGAAACGGAAGGATGAAAGCCGTGGCGGCAAGAAGAAAGACCGCAAGAACCGGAAGCCGTTCGATGATTTCGGCAACTTCAACAATGGCACTACGGGCGACTGGCGCGAGCTGATGAAGCCCAAGAAGTGGGATCTCAAGGGTAAAGAGCCCGACTTCTCAGAAGAAGGCTGGGCCATCCGTAAGCCAAGGAAAAAGAAGAACTAATAGGGAGAGATATTGTTCAGCTCCTCTAATCTGCCCTCTTCGGTTTTGCTGTTCAGTAAGTACAGCAGGTCGGGGAGGGCAAATTCTGTTTCTGGACGGAACGCATCCGACTGCATATAGTTCAGCAGCGACTGGTAGAAAGCACGTCCTTCAGGATAGACGGAAGCCTTTTCGAGGTCGCTCATGCAGAGGAGCAGTTTTCCTTTCCCTACCTTGAATTCCATCAGGATTCCTAATCTGTGATTGCGTTCAATATTGTCGATGACCTGTATCAGAGGACGATAGTTGCCTGGCAGGTTATCGAGTATGAGAGGCCGGCTGTTCTTTATGACGGGAAACCACTGCCAGTTGGTATGAGCTTCGGTAGGAAAGGAACCGAAGACGGGATGTGACGGGTCTGTGAGTATGCCCATTGTACCGGGAGAGACCGATTTCTTGTTGTTCTTGCAGATGGTCTTGAACATGCGGTAATTCCAATAGTCGGTCTGGAAGAGTGCATCCAGCGTGTTGCTGGTAAGCTGTGTAGTGTCGGGCATCCATAACACTTTCTGTCCTTTCCTGAGTTTCTTGGCAATATCATTGGTGATGACCTTTGTGACAATCAGTTTCCGATCGGTCGTTACAGGCTTGCCCTTTGTCGGATAAATCCAGACGGGATAGTGGTTCACATAGTCTGTACCATTGATGCGGACGGTGAGCAATTCCTTGCTGGGCTGCAGGTGCTGTCCGATGCCGATATTGAGGCGCCCCACCTCGATGAGTCCTGTCTCGTCGCTCCCGATGGTCATTGTCACCTCTTTCCCGTTGGAAAGACTGACGGAAACGGTCTTCCCCTTGAGAGACTGACCTTGGTAATTCGCAATCTGAATGCTTCCTCCAAGCTGTTCCCCTTCACTGTAGCAGTATTTGTCGGCTACCCATAGCGGCACGACAGGGGAGCAGAACTCGCGCCATTCAGAGGCAGAGATGAAGCCTTTGTTGTCCATGAATGCGTCGAGAATGCCCACGTATGCTGAGCCCTGACCGGGATAATCCTGCAAGTCGAGCAGTTGGAAGCCTGCCATATTGCGGGTGCGCAGATCCATTTCGATGTCCGCCTTATAGAGCTGGACTGCCCATAGGCCCGTCGCACGGTTGAAGTCGGATAGCTGGTCAAGGAGTCCTGCCTTTTCCATCCTTTTCCTGAAGACCTCCATGTTATAGGGACGTAACGGCCCAGTGTACTTGGGAATCTCCTTGTTGAAGTCGGGGATGTGCTGGAATTGTCCTGTCTCATGACTGATGATGGGTACGGTCGCCTTGTCACATGCTTCACTGAAGTCCATCCGGGTGTTGGGATAACTGTGGTTAATCAGTCCTCCGTCGGCAGCATCGGCGAACGAGAACGAGCCGCGAGTGTGCGTGTCATAGTTTCCCCATGCCTCACCGCCATTGCGACAGGTCGTGAAGTAGTCCATACCGGGTTTGATGCCCTGATAGCCCAAATAAAAGTTCGACCCGAAAGTATAGAGCTTTGTGCTGTCCGTTTTGCGGAAGTTGTCCACAAATCCTTTCATCATGTCTATCGAGCCCCAAAGTTCGTTGCCCAGTGCAAACATGACGAACGACGGATGATTGCCGTAGGTTGTAATCAGTCTCTCACCTTCCATTTTCAGACAATTCATCAGTAGAGGGTCTTCAGCCTTGAAGTCGCCCCAGAAAGGCAGCTCAGGCTGCAAGTAGATACCCAGTTCATCGGCAGCCTGAAAAGCCGCTTCAGGAGGACACCACGAGTGGAAGCGCACGTGATTGATGCCATATTCCTTGCATGTACCGAGATAGTGAAGCCATGACTGCACATCCATCGGCACGTGTGCCGTCTTCGGGAAGACGCACGCATCGTGCTTACCGCGCAGGAACGTCTTCTGTCCGTTGATGTAGAAATGATGCTCATCGGCAGTCATTTCCCGCATACCGAAAGTGGTGGCGTATAAGTCGTGTCCTTCAATCTCCATTTCCAGTGTGTAGAGGTCGGGCTGGAACTCGCTCCAGAGATGCATGTCATGAATGTACATGTCAACAGTTTTCTCATAGAACTCCTCTCCAGTATTTTCAAAGTCCTTGCCTGTAAGGTCGAGGAAACTGATTTTCCCGTTCCATCCCTTAGGTATTGCCCGCACCTGAATCTTTGTCTGAGGTGTCAGTTCCCCCGCAATGTAAAGGCCGAGCTTAACTTTCTTCTCTGAGATGCAGGGGGTGACAGCTATTCCTGAGACGTGCAGGGGATCGATGGCTTCGAGTGAGATGTCTCCGATGATACCGTTCCAGTTGGTTTGTGTATCTTCCGTGAAGGCGTGGCTGCTGGTAAACAACTGTTCCGGCAACTGCCTGTATCGTTCATCCGCATTCATCTTGACGCTGTTGTCCACCATGATGCAAAGCGTATGCCGTCCGGGAGTGAGATAGCCGTCCAGATGATAGACCTGTGGGGTGGTGATGTTCTTGAGCGAGAAGATGGCCATGCCGTCAATATAGACGCTCGATGGCTTTGTGCGCTCAAGGCGCAGGCGGATGAGCTTATCCTTCCAGGACAAGGGGATGTCCACAACGCGCTTGTACCAAGCCTTTCCTTCATAGGAGTACTGGCGTGACAGGCGGGTGGTTACCGACTTATCGGTGATGAGAATGCCTTTCTGGTTGGTGTCGGTCGTGCCAGGCAGCGAGATGGTATCATTGAAAAGACTGTCGTTATCCAATGCCAGCATCCATGTTCCGGCAAGTGACATACGAGGGCGGTTATCATTCCCGAAGACGGTTCCTGCTGTAGTGAGCAGCAGCAGAAGTAAAGAAACAAATTGTCTTGTCATAATGCGAAGGATATATAGTTATCGGCAAAGATAGATAATATTTTGTAATCTTCAAACTTTTTTTTTGTTCTGCCCCTGATTTTTCGTAACTTTGCGCCGTTATAATTGAATGATTGCTTATGAAAAGAATTATCAGACCATTATTAATGGGTTGTTTAGTTGGTTTGTTTGTCACAGCTTGCGATAAGGCAGAGCCTTATACACAGTATAGTATCAGTTTACTGAAACCAGCCACCGGTAATTTGCCGATGTCTTTCCTATATGCAAATCAGACGAGTGACAGTCTGGTGTTTTACAGTAGTGAAGCATGGGAAATCGAGAATATGAACAGTGGCTCATGGGTGACCATCAATGGCGAGAAGAGTGGTAAGGGAATGGCGATTATCCGCTATGGAGTGACGTTCCAGCCCAACACTACCCGAGAAGCTCGTGCGGCTGCCTTCCGGATCATTGCCAGTGAGCATAAGGACAAGGCATATACCTCATTCAGCTATCAGCAATATGCTACGCGTGTCGACGGGTCGTGGGGCAATGCGGCACTTGTGAAGAAAATCAGCGGGTCGGACGGCAGTGTAATCAGCCTTAGCTATGACAACTATAGCCGGCCGTTGACGCTTTCGATGAAAACAGCCGACACGGAGCGCAGTCTGACGCTTACATGGGATGACCTGAAGAATACGGTGAACATTGAGAATTCCGACCGCTTTGTCTATAAAGATACGACTTTCACCATGAACAAACAACTGTTGACGGGTCAGTATGGGCAGTACACCATCAGCGGTGTGAAGAACTCATTCTACGATCACTATTTCCTGAATAGCATGGCAACGACGGAAAAGGCAGCGGTCAATCGTACCGTAGGAGGAGACAATGTACGGTCGTCAATGGCTGACCGCAAGATTGAATACCGTTCGTTCTATATGAATGACGTCTATCCAGTCTCTTTTGAGAATGCCCTGAAGGTGCTCGACCAGTTCGGTGAGTTCTATACACAGTATGGAATCTTCTATAACGGGAAAGGATCCCTGCAGCCCGACGGCGAACACTTGGCAGACAGTATGGCTGTCTACCGCCATTTCTCCGACGGTGTCAACAGATATGAGACCTATCAGCTGACGTTCGGTAAGACAGACAACAGAGCAACGTCTGTAGATGTGAACCAGCTCATCGAGGGAGTAAGCCAGTGTAACCCCTACCTCCTGCTTTCCATGATGAAGTTTGCACGGTTCACGAATGTCGTCGAGACGGCAAAGGGACGGTTTAATTCTTATGTGGTGAAGACCACGCAGAATAGTAACGGGGCCGTTCAGACGATGACCGTAAGTGATAAGTCAGGACAGACGGTCACTTACACCTTCGAATATTAAAGGAAGGATGAGGGCTGAAGGCTGACGGACAGAACGGCAGCCTTCTGTAATGGATAATAATTGATAGTTTAAGAATATATGAAAAAGAATGTTATTCTATTATGGGCAATCATTTTGCCTATGATTTCGTGGGCTCAAGCCCGTTCAACGATTCTTTCTGATCAGCCTGAAGGAACCGTGCTTACTGACAGAGTGTGGACTTCAGACGGCTATGCCGTGGATGAAGCTCAGGCAAGAATGGTACCATTCAAGGAAAAGGACCGTGTCGCCCAAGTGGTGACCAACGGGAAAAAAGTGTATATTAAGAATGCCATTTCTCACTATCCGACGGGTGCATGGATTGAAGGAGAGATGAACGAAGAAGGTACGGAAGTAACATTCAAGACACCTCAGCCTGTGATGATTAATCCAGCAGACAACAGTATTGTCTATGTGACACGACAGGTGCGGAAAGGTACTTCGCTGGCAACAGAAACAGGAAATACCGACCTTCGCTTTGCCGTCCGCAACGACTCGCTGATTCAGACCGACGGCGGTTATCTGTCGTTGACAAACCTTGCCGGAGGATTGTATGGCTATGTGGATTATAATATCGTCATCGGTAAGCAGCAGCAGACAATCACCACTCTGCCCGCCTCTGCCATTGTCTATGACTATTCAATGGACTATGGCGAAGACGATGGAAGAAAAAGCCAGGCTATAAAGGTGGGATTCGACGGGAATGATGTCTATATAAAGAGTCCTGCCGGTGATCCGAATGCATGGCTGAAGGGTTCTCTCAATGATAACAAGATTGTGTTTGCCAACAGCCAGTATGCAGGAGCAGATGCAAGTATGGGATATTATATGTATTTCAAGGCAGCACGGGGGAAGATAGAGTACATTGACATCCCCGGATTCGGCACCTTCCCAGTGAGCACTATTGAACTGACCAACGATGAGTCGGTGGTCTTCGACTATAATCCTGCCGACAAGTCGTTTATGACAGATGCAACCTTTGTCATGAATTGTGGCAAGGACGAACTGGGCAGCAATTATCTGCCGTATCAGAGTGCTTCGTTCACCACCTTTACAGAGGTTGCAGCAACGCCTGCCGATCCTGTCTTCACCGCCTACATCCCCCTCATGGCAGAATTCGGAATGGGAATCTTCTCAATTGACATTCCCAACACAGATACAGAGGGAAACTTCATCAATCAGGAGAAGATGTACTACAACGTCTATATGGACGATAAGATTCTTCAGTCACCAGCCGGTGAGGTGGATATCCCTTATCTGTATACCGACAACCAGTACATCCGCGTGGGCGGTATCGCACATACATTCTATTATTCACAACCGATTACCGACCGTATCGGAGTGCAGAGCTTCTATACTGGCGGGGGAGAGGTGCATAGCTCAAACATCGTATGGTATGATGTGAAAGAGGCAAATAGCGTCAAGGGTGTTGAGGAAGCTGGCAAGGAGATTGCTGAGGTTTCCTACTTCGACCTTTCCGGCCGCCGTACCGACACGCTTGTACCTGGCACCATGTATGTGAAGCAGACACGCTACAAAGACGGAACAAAGGACTGCCGGAAGTTTGTAAGCAAGTAGAAGCAAGACTAAGGGGAAGAAGCCCCAAAGCAGATTAAAAATAATTATGATAGAAAACAAGAAGGAACTCAATCTGGCGGTACTCTTCGATGCCGACAACGTGCCCTATGCGCATGTCCAGGAAATGCTTAACGAGATAGCCAAGTATGGTGTGCCCACCATCAAGAGAATCTATGGCGACTGGACGAAGCCGACACTTGCCGGGTGGAAGACCGTACTGCTGGAGAATGCCATCACGCCTGTGCAGCAGTACAGCTATACAACAGGAAAGAATGCCACCGACTCTGCGATGATCATCGATGCGATGGACATCCTGCATAACGACAAGATGGACGGGTTCTGCATCATCTCCAGTGACAGCGACTTTACACGGCTCGCCACCAGACTGCGTGAGTCGAACAAATATGTCATCGGAATGGGAGAACGAAAGACGCCACGCCCCTTCATTGTGGCTTGCGACAAGTTTATCTACATCGAGAATCTGGGCAGCGATGATGCAGATGTGGATGCAGAGGGAGACACGAAGAAGACGGAATCAGACACTCCTAAGCCGGCAACAGTTCAGAAAGAGAAGATCAGTAATGCCGTCATCCGACTGCTGCGCCATACCATCGACGACCTTGCCGATGACAACGACTGGGTGTCACTGGCTGAAGTGGGGAGTCTTATCATGAAGAAACGCCCTGACTTCGACCCCCGTAACTACGGTTTTCAGAAACTGATGCCGCTCATAGAGTCGTGTCCCAAGCATTTTGATATAGAGAAACGCAAGGTGGACAACAGCCATGTCGTGCATGTCTTCGTCAGACTGAGAAAGGGAAATCAGAGAGGATAGATAATGAAAGTGGTGCTGAAACGGAAAGTCAGCACCACTTTATCAAATATAGGATAAACAGATGGACGGGATAGAAGGCGTAGAAGAAGTACTTGCCCCATTTCCCTTGGATGAATCCACGTTTCCCGTTGTACATGTTGATGGGGATGAATGCCAGTCCGCCCAACCAGTCGCTGGGTAACAGGCAGCAGCCGAGAATGGCCTGGACGACCTTCGTGTGACGAAGAGCATACAGCAGGATGATGAAACCGAATCCCTTGTACCCGAAATCGGCTTTGAAGTTGTAGACCACGATGAACAATACTATCAGCGACAAGGCGAGCTTAGGCGTGTCGTTCTTGTAGTATTCGATGGCGCATAAAGCCAGAAAGCCGAAGAACAAGGTGAACATTACGTTCTGGTAATGATAATATAAGCTGTTTGAGAAGACAAGGTTCCACGGGATTTCCGAGATAAAGGCAAAGAGCAAGAGGTTCCTTCCATATTTCACGCGGTTGTGAGTGTGGATGAATCCCTCTACGATGAGGAAGGCGAAGATTGGAAATGCCAGCCGCCCGATGTTGTGCAACAGGTAATAAGGCATCAGATGATGGTTCCCTATGCTGAAGAAAGGCTCATAGTAGACTGGATTATTCTTCATCAGATGGACGGCAATGTGGTCGAGTACCATCGTCAACATTGCTATAATCTTTAGCCAGCTGCCATCCAGGAACTGAAAGGATTGTATACGTACAGGCTTATCCATGTTGGTGTCTTTTGTAAATAAGTGACCAAAGATAAGCATTTTTGCATCTTCTACCAAATTTGATGGTAAAAAAAACGCAATGCCCATGGTAGACAGGCATTGCGAATTAGATAATCTAGTGCTACAGACTATTAGTGTAAT
>Ga0247611_10008353_pt1 | contig 12778 bp, 10 predicted proteins | sample 177DNAGHGhighgp2_FD_192422 | JGI IMG/M metagenome (GOLD analysis project Ga0247611, IMG submission 192422) | Sheep rumen microbial communities from Palmerston North, Manawatu-Wanganui, New Zealand - 1770 DNA GHGhigh gp2 | ecosystem: Host-associated > Mammals > Digestive system > Stomach > Rumen... | reverse complement strand
TGAGTTGATTCTCCACTTACAACTGTTTTAGAGTTTTCTATACGATTTTTTACGGCATTTCATAATGATTTAACGCCAGTTAAGTCTAAAAATTGCATAATTTAATAAATTTTATAATCAAGGGTAATTTTCTTCAGGAATAGCAGATGCATTAAACTCTACTTTATCTAACTTTTTTGCTAATTCAGCAGTGATTACTCTGTTTTCTACTGGATTTGTTGATTCAAAACTTAATTCACTATCAACAGTTATATTACCAATATCATATTCACCGTTAATAATCTTATTAATGATTTCTTGTTCAGTATATTCCAAAAGTAAATCAACCTCTGTTTTACTGTATGAATCACAAGAGTCGCCACTATGTATGTTTATTCTATACCAATTTCCATTTAATCATTCGTATACGCCTAATAATTCATTTCTCATATTAACACGCATTCAAATATAATTAGTAGGAGGCATTGTATTATCTCTTCAAATTTTTTTAGTATTACGCATTTTAATTGATTTTACAATAAAACATAGTTAATAAGTCTAATTCGTACTTTATTTTTGTTTTAAACATGTGTCATAAACACTATACATTTCGTCGCAAATATAAGAAAAAAATTCTAAATAAACAAATTAAATTTGATAAAATTCTTTAAAATTATTATATTTGCAAAAATATAGAAAATATGTGCAAAATGTGATTTTCAAAGAAAAAACAAAAACAATGAGAGTTTGAAGACAAACCTATTGTAAATTGAACTACTAAAATTAAGGTAAAGTATGATATGGTTACTATATGTAAATTAATATTAACCCAAATACTTGGAATAAAAGATGTAGAACTAACAGTTGTAACAAACGATAGTCAAATTAAAATATTTGATACACCTGACTTTGAATTACAAGCAATGATGTTAGGTAATAGACCTTTAAAGAAATATACATTATTGCTCAGAAGCAATATAGGTGCGGCAAATGTATTATCAATTGTTTGTCATGAAATGTGACATTTGTCTCAGATGTATAAAGGACAATTACAGATTATAGGAAAAGATTTCAAATGAAACAGTAAAATGTATTCTGGATCAACACCTTATTTTGAAAGACCGTGAGAAAAAGAAGCTTTAAAAGAACAAACAGAAATAGAAAAGAAAGTTAAAAAGCTATATTATGAATAATTAAAAATCCCGAGGTTTAATAACCCCGGGATTTTTTGTTTTATTCTTCTTTATCTAATTTACTAATAACTTTTACTGCGTTCGTTACAGCTACTATATTAAATCCAAATAATAAAATGGATGCAATAATTAAAGTAACTTCTGAAACAAAATTTCAAACAGCAGCACAAGTCATAATTGTAAGTATTACTCAAACAAAAAGTAAGAAATACTCTAAAGCTTGTCTCATTCTTTTACTCATTGTTTATTAATTTGATGTTGCACTAAATGTTCCATAAATTCTTCCAATTGATGTAGAACCAACTTTAACCGTTATATCGTAATTGCCACTGGTTGTACTAGTAGGAACAATGTTAAAGCCATTACTATTTCAACTACCAATTTCTGTATTTGAAGGTTTTGATACATCATCATATGCTATATTGTTAATAGGATCCTGTCCTCCATTTACAGAACTATTATAGAATTCAAAACAAATTGGATTACCAGTAGTAGTGCTTATATTATATTCAAAATCTGTGCCATTGCCTAATGAGAAATAAGACTGATTTCCGATTGTTTCGTAGGTACTACCGGCGTCTTTAGTTATTTTTCCATATATGGTTCTATTTGAAAAACTAACGGTAACAACGACACTTCTTAATACAGTAGTTCCAACTGTAACTTCAATTGTGCTTGTTCCATCTGAAACAGGTGTTATTGTATGATTAGTATTGTTTACAGAAACCACACTGGAATCACTAGTAGTGATAGTAAATTCTCCAGAGTATGAAGATCAATCACTTTCTTGAGGATCAACAGCAGATGTTTGTTCAACAGTTACAGATTTTGTTTCTGATAATGTCATACTACTGCTATTTAAGTCGCTTCCTATAAAAGCACGATAGATCATACCCGTATACGTAAAGTATAAACTTAAAATAGTACCATTTGGAGAAGTAAACTGAATATTAACTGTATTTGGAGTAGAACTATTTGAAGTAAATGTATATGAACCATCTTGATTATTGGTAATTATACATCAATTGGTTGTATTATTAACAGTTCAATTAGTATGAGTTTCTCAATTACCTGTATATCCAGTTCCAGTTACTCTTGTTTTAGGAGTTAATGTTATAGAATCGTTTGCACCAATGCTTACACTACTTGCGCTTATTTGATTATTATTAGAATCAAATATAGCACAACTTTCAGATAACGAAATTCTTTTTAATATAATTGGAGTCACGTTTTGAAAATTATAAGAATCTCCAAACCCCAATCGAACAACTTCATCGCTTGCAGCTGGTATGTGATATCCCAATACGGATTGCATACTAAGTGCATTAGTTACAGCATCACTTGCATGATAAACACCATATGGATCAGATTCTCCTGTTATCTGATTTGTTGTATAATCAGTTTGTCCTGCAGTTCAGCATCCACTAGGAGTAGGATTCACAGTTGTAAAATGTTGAAAATAACACCCACTAACTGGAGACATTACCGTACCATCACCATATTGAATGGTTCCTGTGATTACATAATTGTGATCTGGAAGTAAACCAGGTAAAGTGTTATTTCCAACAGTATAAACAGGCTCTCCATTACTAACAGAATAATCAATGGTTCTTGTAAAGCTATTGTTACTGGTATACTCTAATATTTCAACATCAGATACTCAATACTCATTGGGTCAAACCGGAGACACTTGTCCATATATATTCTTAAAATATACATTGGTAATTGGATGAGAAGTTCCGTTTGTATCCTTGTAATACATTACGTTATTTCCAAGACTGTTTATATGGATTTTACTCATGTTTTTAATAATTAAATACTAACGAATCATTAGGAGCATCATCTGGATCCCCTATATAAATGTTTAATCCACCATTACAAGTAACCATATCTGCTAAATCACTTCAATCATCTATAGGATCATTATTTCCTAATGTAATTTGATTTAAAGTTAAGTCGCGAATATTAGCTGCTCCTACTTCAAGATTTTGTGCATAAACATTGGTTGTAGCGAGATCTGTTTCAGTAATAAACGTACTTGTTCCATTTTGAACAATTTGTTCAACTTGCTCTTGAGTTAAACCACCTCCAGAATCAATCATTCCCTGAAGATTAGAATCAAGCTCATTGTATCCAATTTTAACATCATCAGTGTCAACTTGACCTCAACTAATTGTACAATCAGAACCAAGTGTTATACCATTATTTGTAATGGATATTCCATCAGAACCGCCAATATTACCATTTCCTACACTAGAAGCTGGTATAGTAATAGATCCAGTTTGCAATTGAGTAGCTGTTACATATCCATTAAGATTAATTCTATCTGCACTAATGGTTACGTTACTGTCATCATTAATTGCATCTACAATTACACTTGCGTCAACTTCTCCATTACTTCCAACGAGAATGGATATTTTATCAGCTTGTTGTTCAATTGCAGAAAGTTTATCTGCCATAACCACAAGATCTCAACCATTATTGATCATTCTAGCATTATATTCAGCTACTGTTTCGTTCTGACCAGGAGAATATGCTTGGTATGTGTCTACATTGTTAACAACTTTGTGTCATTTCGAATTTGCAGCAGTTACAGTTTGACTAATAAGATTTGCAGTCATTCTTTGTTCTGCACTTTCAATTGCTCCATCAAGTGTCTGTTGGTCCACAGCATTGGTAATAGAACCTTCTACAGCTGATAATCTACTAGTAACACCTGTTAATTGAGTAGATGTAGCTAAACCAGCAGCAGATGCTATTTCAGCACCTTTTCCATCAACAATGATTTCAGCAAAACTCTTTTGGTTATTATCTTCATAGTCTGCTAAAATTTCAACTAGAGAATCTGCACTAGTCACATTTACATCAGCTCAACTTCCATCAATAGCGTCTATTCTATTAGTTAGAGCTGTCATTCTTTCTCCAATTCTAGCCTCTACTGCATTTTCAATTTCTGCATAATCTACATTAGCATCTACAGATACATAATTAGATCATAAAGCAGGCTCAGATCAAGAACCTCATACTTTAGCATTATTAACGATGGTTGTTTTACGTAAAGAACAGAACTCATAAGGATAAGAAGAGTTAACTCCACTCGGATCATCTGTTCAAGGTGCAACAGGGGAGTTGTAGGCTCAACTATTATTTGGACGAGAAACACTCTGCTTTAAAACAATAGAGCCATTACTTTCCTCTACGTCTCCAATAGTTGCAGTTCTAAATACATATTCAACTCCATCTCCATCTACACCATCTTCACCTCAACGAGACCATATAAATGGCATAGAATATTCACTTCATACTCCATCAACCTTTCTTCTATAAGAACATAGTTCGTATGGGTATTCTGTAGTAATTCCAACAGGACTATCAACTCATTGTCTAACAGCTAAGTTATCAGATGCTGGATAATTATCATCACGATTATCATCGATTGCCTTTACTGGTCTAACTGCAATAACCGCAGAATATTCTACAGCTGTAACAGAACGATAAATAAATTCTTTTAATTGACTATCCGAACCATCACCAAAACGACTTGTTAAACAAACTGGTTCTGATCAATTACCAACTCTGGCACCAGTATCAGATCTAAATGTAGCAGAAGTCATTCATAAACAAGCGTCGTTTGTTCCAGTAGCATTTCCAGGATGATTTGTTCAATATTGCGATGTTAAATCGAGTTCGTTAGTAGATGTATCTCATATAGCAGTAGTAATTGTATTAGTAGAAGGAGCCACAGAAGGACTATCTGTTCTTTGATACACCATAAAGGTATTATAAGTAACAACTGTTCCTCCATCTCCAGAACCACTTTCATCACCAGAAGGTGCATAAATATCAGTAGGCACACCATTAATGGTAATCGTGGCAATTTTTGTACCAGAACCTAAAATTTGCTGAATTGTAACAGAAGTACCATCACCACTAGTTGGAATAGTTACAGATTGAGTTGTTCCGTTTTGTTTAGTGAAAATTAAAGTGTTTCCATCTCTTGTAACACTAATAAATCCATTTATTGTATTTCCACCACCAGAACCACTATTAACTACACCTACATCTTGCCAAGAGCCGCCATCATAACGGATCTGCAATATATTGTTAGAGATTTGCAAATCTACGTGTTCTCCACTACCAGAAGTACCGCTAGGAAGTGAAATATTAGTTCAAGAACCTGGTACTCCATTTATAGATATTCTATATTGTAGAGTATTGCCATTTAATCTAAATTCAAGATCGTCAATTCCAACTCCATCTCCACTTCCAGATCCACCAGAAACTGTAAGATTTACATTTCCACTAGAATCTGGAGTTACTTGTGTACCACCATTTACAGAAACAGATTTAACAGTACCTACATATAAAGGAGAACTACCTATAATAGATTCGCCATTAATTGTACGTAGTAAAATATCTGTTTGACCTGGAGTTTTAATTAGAGACTGTCCTCCAACAGTTTTGAGTTGACCTTCAGTTAAATAATCAGATGGTATTTCAAAGTTAGCATCTGTATTAACAATAGGACGTCCATTAATAGTTGCAAAAGGAATATTACCTTCACCTACTAAATCAATATTATCTACTTTCTTTAATTTTAATTCTCCAGATGTATTAGGAAGATGTCCATTTATAGTTTTTATGTATGGGACATCATTAATTAACTGAGATAATTTAGTAGGAATTGAAGCCTTAGTTGTTTCTAAATCATCTTGAAGATCATGAAGATAAGCATTTAATGCAGCAATATCTGCATCATAATTGGCAAAAGGAATTTCTCCTGCATCAAATAGAACATCACCTAATGTTACATCTGCAATTCTCTTATTTCCTAATTTAGATGCATCGTATGTAGCTTCAACAACTTGTCTGTGTCCAAAGTGTAATGTTTGAACAGGGTTTCCTTCGATATCAGTGGATCCGTCCTTTGCATCATCTCACCAGAAGCAAACTCCAGCAAGAGCAATGTTCATTAGTTCAGAAATAGACATTAAATTTGTTCATTCTTCTGCACCTTCACGTTTCCATTGTATATAATATCCAGGACCAGTTTTTTCAGCCTCTCTTTTGGTATTATCTGAATTTAATCTAAGTAAAATAGGACATTCTTCAATTGGACGTAATTCATCTAAATCAATGTTTTGAGGTATAGATGTATCTTCAGCACCCTTTCTTTTTCAAATTATTGTATGTCCCTGTAATTCAGGAAATCATGAAGGTCCAGTTAACTCTGGAGAAACTGCCTTGCGAACTCCATTTTGGTCAATAACAACTAACTGCTTTCCATCAAATTTTAAAGAGTATTCAGGCATTGGACCAGGAGCACCAGGAGCACCTGGAGCACCAGGACGACCATCTGCTCCTTTTTTAATTAACAAAAGAAAACCATTATCGGCAGGATTTCCAGCTTTAAAAGAAACGTTGTCTTCAACACAAACGTATAAGTTACCACCTCATGTTACAAAATCAATTTGTCTGTTATTATTATAAAATGGTGCTTGGCTACGTTCGTATGTTTTGAAACTAAATACTGGGCCTAATTTTGGATCATTTGCTGTATTAACCGAGCGTGTAATTCCCATAGTATTCAATTATTTTATTTTGTTCAGTTTTATTCATTAAATTACTATCTAAAAGTTCATAGGCATGTATCAAGTCTCAAAGTTCACACAAATCATTATCCTTGAGAACATGTCCAAGTTCTAAATCTCTAAGCTTATCCATAAAAATATCATATATTTTGTTTATAATTCTATCCATTACAACCACAATTTTTATTATAGTTTGATTTATCTTTACAGATAGAACCACAACTTTGAATATTACGATATATCATTTTAGCTTTTTCTATATCACCTAAATCTAAGAAATTTTCAATTAACCATATGGCCATAAAAAGAAAATCCCGTTGTGCTTTAATTTCAGAGTTTTTACAATTAATAGAACCACAATTTTTTAATAATTCTTTAAATATTTGTAATTCTAAATTAGCCAAACATTCTTTTAAATTTCAAATATAAACTGTTTCATCTATATCTGGGTCATTATCGCTAACTCTAACAACACCTGATTCAATTGCTTTTAATAAATCTTCTGATTTATATTCAGTAGATCCTATTTTTAATCCATGTTCAGTTAATTGAGCGGTTACGTTTTTAATAGTAACAACGTTGTATATTCCATCATCACTTAATTCAAATTCTAAACCATCTTCATATAAATAGATGTCTGAAAATTCTTCAGTTTCAGGATTAAAAATAAATATGTATATATTAGACGGATCATCTAGAATTCTAACACCTAGATTACGACCCCTTATGTATATTTCTTTCCTAAAAGTTTCCATTATACATCTCTAATTTGATTGTTGTAAGGATTTCCGTCTCACATTTGCATAATTTCAGCATCAATTTGCTTTTCTTTAACTTCAATAAGTTTGTCGTTATAATCCTTTTTGTCAATAGCTTCTTTTTCTTCAATTTCAACTCTCTTCGCATCAAGTTGAAGTTTGGCATCATTATTAGCATCAACTTGAGATTGTAGACGTTTAATTTCGTTTTGTAAATCAGATATAGTCTTCTGAGATTGTTTAGCATCAGATTCATATTGTTGAACCTGTTGTTGTAATTGTTCAAGCATGTTATTTTCAGCTTTCTTTTCACGAATAGCTTTACTCATTCTTCTTTTCATCTCAGTAAGACTTTTTGCATCTAAAATATCAAATGCCATTTCTGGATCAACAGCATTTGCTTTAATAAACTCGATATTCAATTGTTGAGCTGTCTGAAGTTTAGCATAGGCTTCGGAGCTGTCTGCAATATGAATATCGAAATCTGTCATTGTAAAGTGTTCTGGTAAAGCAGTAAAAGTCTTTATCAGTCTATCACCTAATATAATTGTTCCAGTAAGTCCGTTCTTAAATACGAATTTAGCTAAGTTTAGTAAATCATAATAAACTTCACGTTGCATTAAATCCATAGCATGGAAATACTGTTTAGTTAATAAAGTGGACTGGTGAATTCCAACTTTAACATTTGAAGCAGCTTCTCTTTCTTGTATTTGACCTAATTTTTGAGCAAATACACCAGAAATAGAAGAAGCTTGTTGTTCAATTGAATCTATGGCCATTTGAATAGCTTGAATTGCTTGGGCTTTAATTGTATCATCATACCCGTTAAATGTCGTATTGATTAATTGCGCTCCTTCTTGAGAAGAATCATATCAGGCGACTCCATTCTTTTTATAAGCAATTCATTTCTGAATTCTTTCTGGCATTTCAACTCCAAGAAATGATGGAAGACTTGCGGCATCAACTCAATCCCCTATAGTTCCTGAAGTAGCAATTAGATTGTCTCTATAATATTGTAAGAGATCGTATTTATCTTGTAATCCCATTGTGGCTTGTATTAAACTAAAAGGTTGCCCGTTTTTATCATTAAAAAACATTCCATTTATGTTCAATTTACAAGAATTTTTATCAGATTTAGATTTAATGTAATAATCAGGTTCTCCATTTGTTATGTAAACTTCATCACCTAATTTAACACCCTCGTGTAAAACAGAACGATTTTTCTTTCTATCGAATTCCAATCATTGACACTCGTAAACAGGAATTACTCTACGTCTTATAGATGTTGCCCACTCATCTGTATTATAAGGGTTTAATGGATGAACTTCTAATCCAGCTAAAATACCTGGAGTCAAATGTTCTTTACTAGTACCGTCTTCTAATAGTTCCTCCATTTTACTATTAACCACTATATAATCATTAGATTTATTTCCGTGATCAACATCTGAGAAATAATCAACAATTGTTTGAATTGCACCATCAGATAAATCGTCTCCGTATTCTTCAAGAATTTCATCCTTAGTCATTCACTTTCTAATAACTGCTCTGCGAGATTTATTTAAGAAGAATGAATTTGGATTTCTTTCTATAAAGGTATCTAATGGGTTTAGAACCTCAAATCTTAATGCGTTATGTCCAGGTTTAACTCTATAATAACAAACACCTCCGATTAAAAGATCTGTTAACATCTCTCTAAGTTTATTCTGTATATCTAACTCTCTATTATGTTTGATATATTGAATAATATTTTGAGCTGCTATTTCGTAATCTGATTCAAATGAATTTTCTATATCTGATTTGATTTTCTGAAGTTCCTTTTCTATAAATGGATCATTAACTGGCTCTTTAGAATCCATTAAAATGCCAATTAAGGCATGATTAAGATACTTTACTAAATATTTATGAACTTCTGCATCAATCTTAAGTTGTTTATCTCTTTGAATTTTAGAAACAGTGTCCTCATCTTTACATGTTACTTGCATATCTGGTTCCAATTCTAGATATTCTCCAACTAAAACATCGATATGCTTTTTCATAAGAGGTGTGAAAGAAATGCTTGTAGGTACACCTATTCCAAAATTTTCCTCTAAGTATTTAAATTGATCAGCATCTCTTTTACCATGATAGTAATTATATGCTTTTCGTAAAGCTGATTTATCGTAAACTAATTCTGATATACAGCAATTTATTTTTTTGATTTCTTTTTCTTTACTCATCGTCTTCTTCTAGAATAAGTGGTTCTCTATTAATTTTATAGAAATGTACTTTTTCGTACTTATTCTTTTTTATTTCTTTTCTAATAAAATCTTTAAATTCATCTTCAGTTCCTTCATAAGATAATATTATAGGAGTATAAAATCTATCAAGGTACAAATAAAGTTCGTATATTGTATCATTTAGTTCTTTGCAAGAAGAATCACACTTGTTAATCTCAGGATAAGTAACTAATACTTTTAACTTTCCTTTATAACAACTCTCTGTAACCTCATTAATGATTTCTAAAACCTCTTTTTCTATTTTGGTCATAATGTATTTTTATTTGGAATTACCCCGTAATGTAAATAACCGCTTGAATCTCTATATCAACCTATATCTTGTCATGTTTTTTGAGTAACTACTGGCTTTATTGGAGTTATTCCTGTAAGTGCTTCATCACCAATTTCACAACATGACATTGCTGCAATTATATCGAATTTACGTTTATTTTCATAAGTATATTTAAGAAGTTCTTCAAGCATTTGAGGATAATCAATTGAATAGTAATAATCTGCCAAAAAACCACTAATTAATTCAAGTCCGTGTTTAATTACCGATTCTGTACTTGGAACTCCAATTAAACGTTTTGTTGGTTTCTTTCTAGAACGTATCGATACTGCATATTCAGGCCTACTCATTAAAAGATTTTCTTTACCTCTTTCACGTAAGAATTGCTGAAATGTAATTTTAGTAAATTCAAGCATAGCTTGACAATTGTATCAAATTAGTAACTTAAATGCAATCATATAAGCTATACGAATATCTTTTGGTCGATCTTTATATATTGCAACATATTTAGGTTCTTGATCTCCAAATACACGTCTTTTAATTACAATACAAAAATCAGATACGTCATTATCTTCAGCAGAATTATCTGTTCCCATATCAATACTGTCTATTCCAGCTACGTATAGGTTTTTTCATACATTTCCTTCAGAATCTCTTTGAGGTGGTTCTACAACTAATAACTTTGATGATGCAGACTCAAAAGAATTTACTTTAGAGTATTTTGGAGAATTTTTATCTCATTCCAAAGCAGTTGGTGTTATTTTTTCACCAAGCCCTTGAACTTTTAACGCAGTCATTTGCTGAGAAATTAATTCCGCATCAAATACATTCGCGCCTGTTTTAGCAAGTGCCTCTTCTGGAATGAAACAATGCTCTGCACATTCATCAAGATATTTTTGTCCATTAAGACCTTTACGATAGTCTTCGTAATATTTTTTAAATTCAATATAGTTAGTAACTCCACGTGAATCAAGATAACTGGAGGTTAGTGCAAATTTATGACACGGTAGAAAAAAAGAAGTTAACTGAGGTTTTCCATCATATGTATCATAGTTTTTAAACGGAAGAACGTTATATGCACGAGGATTTTCAAATGCATCAGCAAGACCACCAAGATTCATATTATCTCCTCCTGTGCCAAGTCCAATACGCGTTCCAAAGTGTTTACCACCAAGTTCAACTAATGCATTACCTTGAATTCAAGATGTTGTAAAATAATTATTAGATCCAGCCTCTTCATAAACAAGTCTATCTGTACGATCACCACGTATTTTAGACGGTTTATCTGCAATTATAGTATGAATTTCTGACATTCATCCTAATTCAGTACCGTCTCTAGTAACTTTAGACGCTCTTTTAGTTTCATCGTTATTAATTTTTTGACGAACGTGTCTAAGACCACCACAAGTATTTGTATTGAGTCATTCTAATTGATATCAACATTTACGTTTTGTAGGAGTTAATTTAGCTTCATCAGCAGCTGTGATAACTGATCTATAGTTAGGTTTTGTGGTATATGGTCTCACCATAGTTGCTGCAGTCATCTCACTTCATCCTACACCTCTAGATTTAAGAGCTATTGCATCTTTATGAAGTCTTTCTGCCATTTCAAGATAATGGAATCATTCATATTGCTTTGAAAGAAACATTGGAAAATCGTAATTACGACCTGCACCAGCAATTGCTGTTTCATCAATAACCTCCATTCGATAGAAGTTCAAATAATAGTAATTATCTCCAGTTATACGATATTTTCCAACTTGATATCCATTATTCATTCTATCTATTTCAATATCTCAAAAATCTCGTCAAGGTTTACTAAACTCTGGGAATTTTGTATAAGATCCAGAATTCTTAAATATTGAAGCGGTTGTAGTAAAATCTTTTGGATTAAAATCCAATCCTTTATCCATAGTAATTGGACGATATCCAGTTAATTCATAAGAAAGTTCAGGATCAAAATATTTAATTTCTTCTGTAATTGGAACATCCCAATCCTCTCCAGGCCTTTCGTGATGAACAAATGGACCATCATACTCTTCTATATTACTTAATTTTTCTACAGTGTTTTCTAACTTTTTATCTTCTTCAAAAAGTTGTTTTATTAATTCTTCTTCATAAGTTCTGTCAAACTTTGGTAAAGCCTTTTCCTTCTTTTCTTTTTTAATGTCTAATTCATTCTTTACCTGTCTTTTTCTTTTGCCAGTAACTTTATCAATAGCCATATTAGTCCTATATTAATCCAGCAAGCCGAGAGGAACATCTCCTCGTACCTTTGCTGCAGCTTCCTGGTTAGTTTTATGTAATTCTTCAAGTGTTTGAAGTTCTGCCCTTATTTTACTTATAGAAGTTAAATCTCCAATCACATCCTTAGGCTTATAAATTGGTTTACCATCTGCATCAATTTCAGAAAAATCAATGCTATCAAGATGTACGCGCATTTTATATATTGTGTGATAAGCGGTTTTTATTAAAGATAGGATTGGATCAGCTTCTTGCATTTCTTGATATTTATGATAAGCTGCAATAAAATCTTCATCTTTAAGATCGTCTTCAGTTAATCCACTGTCAGCTAATGCAGCTTCATGTTTATCTCGTTCAAGATATTTAAAGTAAGGGCTTTTAAAATCAAGAACCAAATAAATGTAAGTAAATTCCTTAAAGGCGCGAATTCGCTGTTCACCTTTTTTATCCTCCTTACATTTATTTCTAC
>Ga0247611_10008350_pt1 | contig 12786 bp, 17 predicted proteins | sample 177DNAGHGhighgp2_FD_192422 | JGI IMG/M metagenome (GOLD analysis project Ga0247611, IMG submission 192422) | Sheep rumen microbial communities from Palmerston North, Manawatu-Wanganui, New Zealand - 1770 DNA GHGhigh gp2 | ecosystem: Host-associated > Mammals > Digestive system > Stomach > Rumen... | reverse complement strand
CAGGAAGTTCTTCCAATTGTTCAGGGATACCTTCACCTTCTACAATTTGTTCTACACCATCTAAAGTTGTAGTATCAAAATCAATATCTATTCTTCTCATTCTTTATCCCCTTCTTCTTCTTTATTTTCTTCTTCAAGTTCATCTAAATCTGTCTTAAATATTTTATAAGGATCTATAAGATTAGTTTTATTTTTAATCAAATCATCATTAACAACTAAAGCAACAATTCTATCTTGATCATTAGTTGTTAATACATATACAGATCCCTTTCCATTAGGAACAACACCAATAAATTTTTCATTATATTGAGAATATTCAGCATCAAATATAGATCCAGCTAATGGTTCAATTAATTCTAGATCTTCTGGTGTGATCACTTCATAATTGAATTTCCACATTGATGGACCACAATTCATTTCATAATGAGTATTATAAGAGAAATCTCCATTTTCTAATTCTTTCTTAGTACTAGCGATAAGTTTTACACCTTCTACTTTTTCAAATCTCATATTATTAATTTCTTGAGATATAAATAAGAACTCTTTCTCTTGCTCATTATATGGGTCTAATAAACTTTCAAGATATAATGATAAAGCAATAAACATTGATCTAGGAATATAAATCTTATTCTTTTCATAATATATTTTATTATTAGCACCAATTAATTGTCTGAATGATTCTATATAATAATTTCTATTAGCAGTATTGAATCTAAGATCACCAATATAAAACTTTGCAGGATCAAAATCTTTCATTATTTCTTTAAAAGCTTTAAACTTCTTCTCATCTTTTTTAAGTTGATCTATATATAATGATCTAGATTCTATATAAGATTTATCTACAGCATTCTGAATTTTAATTCTAAATTCAAAATGTATATCTGTATTAGATATATTTTCTGTCATCTTAGTTAAAATCTTATATATTTTATCATCATTTTCATCTTTCTGTATTGCTAATGGAACTACAGAATTAGCGAGAAATATTTTTTCAATTATAATACTACTAGCATTAGTATTATTAAAATATACAGGTATCATACTTCTTCTCCTTTAATTTATTCATCAGCTGATCCATCATATAGATCTCTTTCTGTAATTATTCTTTCTCTTAAATCATATAATTCATCGAAAGATAATATGTCTCTCCTATACATATCAGCTAATGGATCTGGATATCCACCATCTGCATCCACAGTAATAGATTCTCCTTCACTTGTAGCGAATTTACCATTAAGATCAACATATACAAATGAATGTTCTTCTGGATCCATCGCATTATAATCTCTAACTCCATCTATATCATATCTATCCATTACTATAGATTGTACTTCTTCCCCAGTAACAAATCTAACAGTATTATTTAGATATAATTCTGCAATTATATCATTTAAAGGTTCTGTACAATCGCATCTTAATAGTACAGCTTTAATAATTACATCTGGAGTATCAAAGTATTGATCATGCATATATAATCCAAGATATGGCTCTATCTGTTTTGAGTATATATGAACAACGTCTTCATAAGTTCTTGAATCTGCAGTAATCATTATAGAATAATCATCTTTTACAGCAATCATTTTAAATGGTTCTTCAATATCAAATCTAAGAACTTTAAAAGATCCTCTATAAATATTATTATCCGTATATTGTTCATAACCATCATGATAAACTACATCTGGTATGTATCTATTTTTATATCTTAATCTTACAATAGAACCGAGCATTACTATATCTTGAGCGGGATATTTTCTTCCCGATATATATTTACTATAAGGCTGCTCAATATTTGTATGATGAGTCAGCTTATGTAATAATCTATCTGTTCTTCTAGATACCATAATAAATATATCCTCCTTAATAATAGATTATTATTAAGTGATTTTTATTATTCTTAACTAAACTTAAGAGTTCTAAAAAATACATCATAATCACATTTTAATTTCTTTTTATGTATAATTTCTCTTATTAGATAAGAATCATTATCATTGATATTCTTATAAACAATAATATCAATATCATCAGATTTAGCAAGCTTTGGAAATCCACTCATAATTGGAATATAATAAGGTATACCATCAAATCCAATTAATTTATAAAACATACATCCATTTGTAGCTTTAATATTGGTGAATTTCTCAAAGCTTTCATCTGATATTCTAGCATTCTCTATTTTAGCAAGAATATTATTGTTATCAATATTAATATTTCTTAGAGTAGATTCGCATAAAGAAATATCTACTTTGGTTTTATTGTAATCTAGTTTATATTTGTTACCAATAATTACATTATCATCCTCAGTAAATCCAAAAGTGAGTTCTGGATCTATTTCTTTAGCGAATACTCTATATATTACGGTATCAAATAATATAATAAATATATATCCTTTACTAACTATAACCCTACAACCTTTATCTTTTACAGTATTACCAATTATATTAGATATATATTTATTGATTATATCAGTTACAGGACTTTCAATATAATCCATATATTATTCCTCTCCACTAATTAATTTCATAATCTCCTCTGGAGTTTCTTTTACCCTTACTGTACAAAAACATGGTCCATCTGCTATTCTTATTGTAGTATAATCGCCTGATCTATCAGTATACTTAGCAAATAATAATATACAATCAAAATTTAAATATATAATATCATCGTCTTTAATTGATGTAAGTTTAATTATTTTACCCATTATAAATCCTCCTTACATTTAATAATCAGTAAGTATAATTATTTCTGGTAGAGATTCTTTTACCTTTATACTACGTATACTATTATCGAAATAAGATTTAAGAGTTATTATTGATCCATTATCATCATCAACATGCATTTCTTCTATTGTTTCTTTACTTAAATCAATAGCTATTAAATTATTATTATCAAAATTATGAAAATTAAAAACATCTTGCATTTTTATTCAATCCTTTCTCTTAAATTTTTCATCTCATCTGGAATATTAAATTGTAATGGTGCTATTATCCCAGTATATTGACCAAATACTAAAGGATTTATTACACCTTTATTACTTGTAGGTAGTAATGGTGCTTCTATTTTATCACCATAACTATTCATAGCTTCTATATAACTCATATTACTAAACATTTTATTTGCAAAATATTCATTAGCATCATCTAATAATTCATTAAATCCTGCAAGATGGAACCATCTTTTACAGAATTCGATTTCATTATCAGTAACCATATTTTCAATAAATTCACCACTACGAGAATATTTCTGAGCATCTTCTTCACTCTTACAATACTGATTCTCATTCTCATATACTTTTTCAGGTATTTCTATTTTTCCTATCTGAGTATTTGGCGCAATATTAAATTCGAGGGTTATCGAAGGATATAGAGATTTATAATCATAGTCTTGTAAATTATCACATATCCATATAGCTCTACCACCTATTTTAAGTCTACTATAATCATTATTATGAGTTGGATCATGTACTAAAGCTCCTAAGAACTTTGGTGGTTTTGAATTATTACGGTTTGAATTATTACCAATAATATATCCCATCTTATACCAATCTGAAGCCATTCTATTGATAAGATATATTGTCTGTCTATGACCTTTTCTATATGATGTATTATTTACTAGACATTTTGCAAATATATACTCTAAATCTTGAGTTTTATTTTCTATACACTTCTGTACTACAGTATCCATTATATTATATAAAACAAATGTTTTAAAATCTAACCATGGAAGTTCTGTTACAGAATCTGTAATATGAGAATAATCTAATTTTTGTACTCCAGCTTCTAATAATCCAATATCATCTAATTTAAATGAAGCAAATGAACCAATTTTAGATTTTCTTCTTGAAGCATATTGAATCATTTGATCAATAAATACTGGATTACCAGATATAAATGTATAATCTCCACGTTCTGCAAATTCATTTTTATTTCGTTCATCTACGAAATTCTTAACAACTTTTACTTTCCATTCTTTATTACACATTATTTCTGCTGGATCATATCCCAAGGCTTGAATTCGTGCTATAATATATTCTAAGTCGAATGCAGATGAGTTCCAACCTTCAACAAAGTCTGGATCACACATATGAATTGTTCTAAATAAATCTTCTATTAATTCTATTTCATGATCATAGAATAATAAATCAAATGTAAATTCATTTAATCCATATTTATTATAATTATCTTCTCCACCTACAGCATCTTTAATAAACTCTCTTATTTGTTTTAATCCAAAAGATCCTTCGGATATTTCATTTTCAAATGCTTCTATCAACGGATTATTATGATTTCTTAAAATAAAAGTATATACTTTCTTTGATTTTTCATCAAGATAAGATACACAATTTATTTCACATTCACCCATTTGAACAAAATCACCAACTGCAAATTTACCATCAACCTCAATATCGAAGAAACCCTTATTTAACTTTACAACTTCATTTTGATATGTCATTGCAAATTTAAATCTATAATGATCTTGAATATCTACATCACTGAAGAATACTTGTGGTAATGTATGAAGTTTCTTATTATCATATCTATTATTGGAATATATATTCTGCTTCCAAAAATCAAGATTTCCCGTATTCTCTGCAATAGATTTTTCTAAATCTGTAAATCTTGCTTCTACTGGATGAACTTTATCTCGTTCTATAAATAACTTATTATAATTTGGTATCTCTTGATCATCATTCATAAGATAATATGTATAAGATGGTTTCATTATAATCTCGTGTTCTTTTCTACCAGTCTTATTATCTTTATAAACAATTACTAAGAAATCATCTGTAACCTTTTTACCATCTTGATATACTGGATATTGATAGAAAGTATTAAATAAAGTTAAATCTGATCCTTCTGGATATTTACTTTCTAATTCTTTCAGCATCTTAATACTCCTTAAATATAATCTTCAACTCTTGACTCTTTATTTATAATATATTTAACATTATTTTTATTGCCTGGATTAAATATTAAATGAACTATGCAATCAAATTTCTTTGCAATGTCAATACAATTTTCAATATCTTCTACACGAGGATATCCTGTATAAAGTGTTTCAAATTGCTTAACTTCTCTTATCATTTTTATTACTCCTTTTACATAATTTATCTTTTATTCTCATCTATATAGTATATAATTGTTTTCAAAGTAATCAAAAAATAAACCCCAGAAGTATTAAACCTCTGGGGATATTTTTATTCATCAAAATCTATATTTGCTCCACTACAATTAAAATTGTATGGGCAAAGATAACAGTCTTGATCTGTATACTCACCTGTTTTATAACAAGTATCATATTCATTATCTGTTGTATAACCATCCGCTACAAAATTATCATCCATTATTTATCCTCCTTATATTTTATTACTTCTTTAAGTTCAGGATGTTGATTTAATAAATCTAAATATTCTTGAACTGCAACCTTTGGTAATTCTTCTCTTAAATTTATACTTTCTATAAATTCAAAGAATTTCTCTCCATCTCTATCAAAAATATCTTCAATTGTTTGTTTATAAAAATCCCAAACATATTTAACAAATGTTCTTTTTAATTCATCTTTACTTACATTTATAGGTAACTTCAATTATTTTCTCCTTTCAATTAATTTATAAATTGAAGAAGTTATTTTGTATATTATAGCTCCAGTCATTAAACAGAATGAACAAAAAGCAAATGGATGTTTCCAGATATAATATCTGATTTCATCTTTTAAAGTCCATTCTAATCCATCATCCTCTTCAATTTCATCCCACTTATCTAAATCGTCATAAATATCATCGTCCCATTTATTAAATTCAGGATCATTTTCATACCAGTCATCATCTTCATGTAATTTTAATTCTTCTGCCATATTTTTAATCTCCTTTCATATTAAAAAGTATTATATATTTATATCTACTACTATTGTATATCATTGAAATTGTATTATTTTACATGAATTACTACTAATATAGTAATAAGATTTATCGGAAACGATAAATTGGGATTAATTTTCGAATAAGGGAGGAATTACTATGCAATTTAGTGGTACTCGTAAAAAACATCCTGGACGACCACCTAAAGAAATGGAAGGTGCTCGTTCTAGGATGCAAAAGGATATAATGGAGCAATTATCTTTTAATGGTGATCTATCTGATGAACAATTACAATTATTAAAAGATACTTTGTCCCAAACTTTAATGAAATATAACGTAGAAAAAGAAGAAAAGTCTCAAAATAAGATAGCCCAAGATAATAATCAACTTACTGAGGAATTTTTGGAAACAAAACGTATTGAAAATAAATCATATAATACATTATACAATTATGGAAATGAAATATCTAAGATGTTTCTTGTTATTAATAAACCAGTAAATGATATTACAACTCAAGATATTCGTAAATATATGGATTATCGTAAACAACATGATCAATTAAAAGCAGTATCTATTAATAATATAAGAATGTATCTTATGTCATTCTTTAAATGGTGTGCTATAGAAGAATATATTGAAAAGAATCCGATGGATAGAATTGGTGTTGTAAAAGCAGAAAAGAAAGTTATAGATACACTTACAGATGAAGAATGTGAAATGATTAGATGTGCTTGTGATAATGAAAGAGACTTAGCAATTATAGATTTACTAAGTTCCTCTGGAATGAGAGTTAGCGAATTAACTGGATTAAACCGACAAGATATTGATTTTGAAAAAGGTGAAGTAGTAGTATTCGGTAAAGGTGCCAAAGAACGTGTATGTTTTATTACAGGTAAAGCCAAAGTTCATTTAAAATGGTACCTTGCACAGAGAACAGACAATAATCCAGCATTATTTGTTACAGCTAAGAAACCTTTTACTAGATTAACTAAAAACGGTGTAGAATATATACTTAAAAATGTAGCTGCTAAATCTAATATTCCTAAACTTAGACTATATCCTCATAAATATAGATCCACATTGGCTACAAATATGCTAAATAAAGGAGCTTCGGCAGAACAAATACAACATATTTTGGGTCACCAAGACATTAGCACAACAATCTCAGTGTATGCTAATATGGAAAAAGATACTATTAAGAACGCTCATCATACATATGTATCATAGTAATATGTAACTATATTCAGTAACGATGTTTAATAGAGGTACTAGAATTTCATCTAGTACCTCTTAATTTTTAATCTACAGTTCTATTTGCTTGTGTTATTTTTGTTGTATTTATTTTATCTGATGTTGTTGTATATTGTGAACTAGCTTTTACAGCTCTATTAGATCTATCTAATGATTCTGTATTATTTTTGCTAGCTATAGTACCAACTTTTCTTAATATAAGATAACAGCTTGTATAGAAATCTCCATCTGCAGTTACTCGGAAATATTCTTTCTTTCCAGATAATAAATATTTACCATTATATTTAGCATATGAACCAAAATTATTTACCATATAATTTTTATTTGGAGTAAATGAGTACCCGTCTACTAAGTTTTTAGTTATTTCTACTAAAACGTTTTGTTGTTCCAATTCATTCTTAATTACAGAACCATTATCTGCTCGAACAAACATATCTCTTACTCCAGAATCATAGTTTTCATTTAATGCTAAATCTAATACTTCTAGATCTTTATCATCATCTACAACTATTAATCTATTTACCAATTTTCCCATACTATCTGGAATTATTACATTACTATTAGCTGGATTTATATATAGATAATATGAATTATTCATAATATTCATACCATCATAGAATGCAGATTGATTAGATACACCTTTAATATCTAAAAATACATCATTAATTGGATCATCTGAATTATATATTCCTTGACCATCTCTAGATAATAAATAAGATCTATTAAAATCCATGAAGAATAAGAAATTAGAATTATAGAAATTATCATATTCAAATATATACTTAATAAATTCATGTCTAGTTGTAATTGGTGGAACTAGAATAGATTCATATTTATTATTATACTCTAATGGTTTAGTAATTATATTTAATCCTTCAGTTGCTATACTAACTAGAGTTTCTTGATCTATATTATTATATATGGAATTAAAAGTTTTTCTAAGATTATTAATAATCTTATCAGATATTAATCCAATTGTAATATTTCTATAACTGTCATCTCTAACCCCACCTTCAGATAAGTCTTTTAAGTAATCTGAATTTGTAGTAGATGGTATATAAGAAAAAGAATCATTAACAATAACATCTGCTAAAGATGTTTTAGAGAATAAATTCTTTCTTTGTATTTTTAATTTAAACTTTCCTGTATCTTTATAATTAGTAATATAATTAAATAAACTGGTATCTACAGAAATGTTTATATATATTTTAGGCATTATTTCTGTTTCATAATTTGTATCTATTACAATATATTTTATTCTTTCCGAAGCAATATTTATATTCATTCCTTTAACAAGAAATGTCAACGAAATTGATGCATTATAAGCAACTCTATTGGTATTTTGATATCCTGCTTCCATTATAATACCTCCTCTAATTTGCTATTATAGAAAAGTGCAATTTATATATTAAAACAAAGTAATTATAACCCTAAATAGGAGAACATCAATATAATTAACTCTAGTAAATAAGGAGGATAAATACAAAATGAGTAATAATAAAATTGCCGCATATATTATATGCGAGTCAGATATAAATCCTAGTCTTGCAAGGATAGAAAAAAGTGCTGATGGCAAGGCTATTGGTGAAGGAATTTTACAAACTGCAGATGAAAGAAATAGAAATGGAAGATATTATGCTGAAGAGGAACTCTTTCCACAGATTGTAGCACCAAGAACAAAAGAGCTTCTTGCTGCTGGATATCTTAGAGCAGAAATGGGTCATCCTCTGTCTAAAGATCTTGCTAGACAATCTGTTATAGATGATAAACTTACATGCGCTAGATTTTTAACAATTTGGACCGAAGGAAAGAATATTTGGGCAAGATTTAAAGGAACTAATAATGATTATGGTAGAGCATTTGATCTTGATCTTAAAGAAGGATGTAAACCTGCATGGTCATTAAGAGCTTTAGGATCTGTTATGCAGACATCTAGAGGAGCAGAAGTAAAGAATCTTAGAATAATTACTTGGGATAATGTTATTTATCCATCACATCCTGGTGCTTATACACAAAGAATAGTATCAGAATCATTAAGTATTGCTAATGAATCCACTGTACTTAATACTACTCCTACTGCTAAAGTTATATTTGAAAATGATCTCGAAGGAAAAGCTATGATCACTCCAATAAGAAGTGAACAAGTATTAAGTTTTATTCAGGCTCAATCTGGAAATCTTAAATTTGTAAAAGAATGTTTCGATTTCGTTTATAAAGATATCGTTGTTAATGAATCTGGAACAAAAGTATTCCTTACAACTAATGAAGGGGATACATTAGTAGTTCCAATTGAAAGCTATGTACATAATGAGATTATGAATTATGCTACAAAGAAGCTTGAGAATAGATAATATAAGTATTAGGAGGTGATTTTAAGATGGCTGTTGCTAATGATATGACATTATTGTTAAATAAGATAGAGCGCAGACTAGGTCTAACTCCTATAGTTCCAAATCTTCCAGAAAATCTTAAAAAAGAAAAATGGGCTGATGTGATCAAAGAAGATACAATGGTTACATTTTCTCGTTATTATCCAAATGAATTAAGAATGGTTATATCGGATGAAACTTGTGAAAAGAAGAGAGATGAGTCAGGTGTTGTATGGTACTACATTAAAGAAGAAGTATTACAAGGTGCTAAACTTTTAGGTATTTATGATATTGATTGGCAAGATCATACAACTGCAAACTCTTCATTAGGTGCTACTTCTATTGGTGGTGGATATTATTATCCTAATTTTGGTTGTCCAGTGGAAACTTTTAACTCTGTAGTCATGTTACAGGGTATGGCGGATATGGCTTCTCTATATAATAGAGGAATATTTATAGATTTTCAATATCCTAATAGATTTGCATTAAAAGGTTTAGGAAATACTAATTATGATCTTGATAAATTTGTTGTAAAATTATTAGTTCAACACGAGAGTTTAATTACAATATCTCCTACAAAGATGGAAACATTTGAAGCTTTAGCTCAAGCAGATGTTGCTAATTTCTTGTATATGAATTTAAGATATTATGATAATCTTGAAACAACTTATCTTAATATTGATCTTAAATTATCAGAATTAAATGATGCAGCAAATAAAAGAGAGCAAATAATTGAATTCTTGAAAGATAGTTATGTTAACCCAAGTAACGATAATTCACCAATAATTTTTACAGTATAATTAAAATAATTTCCAGAATAGGGTTAACCCTATTCTGGATAATTTTATTTTTACATATGTGTCAACTACAAATTATAATATATAAATTGTAGGAGGTATAATATGGTTAAAACTTCATTTAATGTAAATGATATTGTTGGACAAACATTTAATGAATTTAAAGTTATATCTTTTGATCATAAAGTTCGCAAAAAATATGGTACTATATATTATTATAATTGTAAATGCTCTTGTGGTAAAGAATTTATATGTGAAAGAAGACAAATTAGAAGTGGTAAAACAAAATCTTGTGGTCATTTAAATTATCAAATTAAAGATATATCTGGAAATAGGTATGGTAGATTAAAAGTTTTAAATCTAGATCATATAAAAAATACCAGATCGTTTTATAAATGTATTTGTGATTGTGGAAATAATTGTATAGTTGCAAGAGATGCATTGGTTAATGGTAGAACCAAATCATGTGGTTGTTATTCTAGAGAAATTCATTCTAATCTTCGAAAAACACATGGTATGAGTAATACTAGAATATTTAGAATTTGGCAACATATTTTGGGAAGATGTATAAATCACAATGATGACTCATATTTTCGTTATGGAGGAAGAGGAATATTTGTTTGTAGAGAATGGATAGAATCTTTTAAAAATTTTTATGATGATATGGGTGAAGAATATTATAAAATGGCTAAAATTTATGGTGAAGAAAATATATCTATAAATAGAATTGATAATAATGATGGTTATTATAAAGAAAATTGTGAATGGGCAACCAAAAAAGAACAGCAAAACAATCAAAGAGGTAATATTATAGTTAATATAAATAATCAAAAATATACATTATTTGAAGCTTATACTAATTTTGCTATTCCATCGTTATCATATACATTAGTTAGAACTAGATATATTAGACTTCATTGGAATATAATTGATGCTTTAACTACTCCAATATCTTCAAATACATATATACCAGAAGAAAAAGAATCTAATGATACTAAATATACAAGAGATAAAAGAGCATTTTATTTTGATCTTGATCTAATTAAAAATAATAATATAAGTACATTATAGTAATTATGAATGTGATGAGAGAAGTCTCCCCACTCGTTATCTCATGTTACATTTGTTTTGTTTAAATACCTACCTCGACTTAGCCTCCAACGCCTGGTCACCGTTGGAGGTTTTGTCTGTGTTTTTCTTGTTTTTATAACTATATAATATAATAGAGGAAAAAGGAGGTAATTACACATGATTATTCAATCTATTGTAAAGATTCCACGATTTATTGGTGAATACTTTAATATCGGATTATTATCAGATAGAGTTATCGCTGAATTTTCCGAAACACTAAAGAGGTCATATTTCACATTAGACAATGATAGATGTTATATTTGTACTCTTAAAGAAAAACCAGAATTTATAGATTTCTATATAAATAAATCTAAATTAGATGATAAATATGAATGTATTTATGAAAATGAAATAGATATCCCTAAATCTATTTATAATGAGATTTATGTTATAGAAATCGATGATGGTAGAGTATTGAATATATCTCTTAAATATAATGATGAAAATGACTGCTTAATACTTAATATAGAGGACTAGAATTTACCCCTAGTAGATTTCTCTACTAGGGGATTTTATTTAAACATTTCTTTGTTTAAACCATATACAATCACCAATTAAATCAATATTAAAAGATGATTTTGTTCCACCACCACTTGAATAGAAGAATACTATTTTGATTTTATCATTTTCTATAGTTGTAATTCTATACTGATTCAGACATCCTGCAACTTGTTGGTTATTGTTTCCAGCAATGAATACTGTAGCCATTGGTGGATAAGTATGAACATGTGCAGCTGGTATAGTTACAGTCCCGACATATGTATATTCATTTGCTTTTGTAAATTTTACCGCCGTTGCATAAAAATGATAATAATCTTCTACTTTCCAAAGTAATTCATTATCTAAATCAGTTAAATCATTATTAAGGTTTATTAGCAGATCTTTTTATAATAGTATTAATCTCTTCTTTAATTGATTAACTTATATCTTCTAACTTAATAGCGATTAGTGTTACATAAATATAAGTTTTAGAACTACCATTAGCATTTATAAGAGATAAAGTTGTGTCATTATTAGTTAAGCGTAATATGTCTATAATCGTATTACCCGAAACAGTACCAACATCAACTAATACGTCTGTTGCTGTCATCCAAACATAAGTATCTCTTGACATAGCCATAACAAGATATTTGCCTTTTGGTATATGTTCAATTTTTAATACTAAACCACCATTTATAACAGTTGTATGAGAGATTAACGCTCTATTGTATATGGTTTGGTTATCAATTTTGTGCGTTAAATTACTTTTTACATCAATTAAATCATTATATTACTTTTCTTTTTATATAATAATATTAAACTCTTTTCTTTAATTGAATAAACGTTATGATGTTATTAAGGGGTAGAAATAGCCCACAGACACTGTACTACCATTGATCTTAAT
>Ga0247611_10008349_pt1 | contig 12788 bp, 17 predicted proteins | sample 177DNAGHGhighgp2_FD_192422 | JGI IMG/M metagenome (GOLD analysis project Ga0247611, IMG submission 192422) | Sheep rumen microbial communities from Palmerston North, Manawatu-Wanganui, New Zealand - 1770 DNA GHGhigh gp2 | ecosystem: Host-associated > Mammals > Digestive system > Stomach > Rumen... | reverse complement strand
CCCAAGTAACAACTATAGTTAGATGCCTCTAACTCTTTTTAGTCCCATCTAACTCGAGTTAGTCTCCTCTAACTCTGTCCCACTAAAAGAACACCCCGGTCACATCCCAGGGTGTCCATTTATTGACACATAGTAGATTGTCAACCTTGAGGGTGACATTATATTAATAACCTTCGTTAATCAACTTTAACATCTCTTGCTTCACACCTTCAGCCCCTGAATACTTATAAAGTAGTTCAAAGTCAATTCCGTTTACTCTTTCCAGTAGCTTGTCTTTGTGTGTCTCTTCTTCATATGGCGGTGTGATAAAACCTCTGATATACTTACCATTCATAACCACAGTTCTGTTGCCTATTGTCTTGTTATAGTTCCCCTCTCTGACAATAAAAGCACTATCAGTCACATCTACAATGATGCCTACGTGGTCAGCAACACCTGCACAGTCTCCTGATCCACTATCTTGCCAATCATATAGGATGATATCACCCTTCTGTGCTTTGTAACTATCATCCTCAACCCATCTACTGCACTTCTTAGCTTTCTCTATCATCTTTTCACAACTACATTCAGAGATACTAGTCCATCCATATTTAAGGAAGACAGCACTAACAAATGTAGCACACCAAGGGTCATTAAGTCTGACCGCATAATTGCGTGGCAAGTCCTTCTGACTGTTGTAAATGTTCAGCACTTCAACGTGTCCTGACTCACCTGACAATGTCATTACATAATTTGTTATATCACTTCTTTTCATCTTGCAATCTCCTTTTTCCTTCTTCATAAAATATCATTACATTTTCATTTAATGATTTAAAGTCTTTTAACATTTTATAAAAATCATCTTCAAAATATTCAGGCATTTCATGCTTTGTGTTGCCTTGCTTAAACATCAACATTCTCAGGAAAGCTAGTGCATCAATGCGCAAATCACTTTTTGGTTTATCAATAAACCATTCATTTAATTCTTTATGACATTTATCACAGAGGTCTAGTCCACCTTCACGTCCTAGTTTAGATAAAAATATTTTGCGTGTAGTTGGATAGTGTACTTCTGCTCCACACCTGTCACATATTACTTTTTCTATTTTCATTATTTATCCTCTCCTTTGCTAATTCAAGTGCTTTACCAAGTAAATCGCCCACTTCATAAAGAGCCATAACAACAATATCTTTTACTTCAGTTTGACCTTCACAAAAATCACTAGAAAATTCAATTGTACCATTAGGTAAATCTTGACCTGATACTATTTCAGTACATTCCCACCATTTGTTTTCCCATTCATATTTTTGATAAAAATGTACAATATAATCATTATCTATACACCTATCGTTTTTCATTTGAATGAGAACATAATCTCTCACAGCATTTGCTATAATATCGTAACTATCCATATTATCACCTCATATATCCTATAATATTATTCCACTCAGTACCAGTCAAGTTATCACTAAAGCACACCTTGTTAGTATAAATATAGTTGAATATTCTTTGCTCTGTAGGACTCAGTGGGTTTCTAAAACTACGTGTTACAAGTGGGTTAGAATAAAATTTATTTGATATAACCCTAGTGCCTGGTTTAATATCAGTTGTCTTAGGTTGTACGTACCAGATTATATTGTTGCTCTCTTCCTTGTCCATAAAGAGTGTACAAAGGAACTTAAACTCATTATATTCAACTACAACATTATAAAGTGTCTTATACTTACTTATCGGTTTTGGTAGGTGTGGCTGTTCTGTCACATCATAAGCACCCTTTGTTATATTTTTTGCTGGAAGACCGAAGAACATACCTGTATTATAGTTCAGTGTATCAGTTAGATATACTTTTAGTCTTGTATCATCACCATTATCATTATGGAATACATAGTCCTCAACAGTACCCAGCTTCTGCTTTGCAACCTTCAGATCCCATTCATTATAATATGGGCAGATTCTGCTGATTGTATTTCCTATTAGAATGACCTTACCCTTCCTATGTCTGAATATAGTTGAAACATACTGTTGTAGTTTAGATGGTTCGTTGAAAAGATATCTTCCATCCTGTGAGACTACTTCCTCATAAATGATATAATTAACATCAGGAAATGCAAGCGACTTGTAATGTTCAGCGCCTGATAGTGAATGACAATATCCTATCTTTTGGCCATGCTTCACTTTTCCATTTTCATCTATATTGGATAGATATATAGATTTTCTCCACACATCTACACAAGTATATTCACCACCTGTCATAGTCTCAATAGGACAATCTCCGAAGTAGCCTACACATAGCGAGTCTTTAACATCTAGATCATATCTTCTTAGATAAATAAACTCTTTATTGTTCTTCCAGCACTCTTTGATTATCAGATTCTTACTTGAGTATGATTTTCCGTTGGATCTCTCTCCAAGGACCAACAGAAAATCACATCCGGTTAATTGTTTTTTAATGTCACTTTGTTTTACATATTGTCGTTTTTTGTTTGCCATTTGCAATAGCCCTTTCTTTTTCATATAGTTGTAATAATGTCAGATAGTTGTCTGTCACTCCCATTGTATAAGTAGTAGGTTGTAAGACTATGCCATAGTTTAGCTTGCTGGTGTATTTGTTACCATCAATATCAGTAAAGGTGAAGTGTGGTTGGTTGTCAAGATAGTAATGTATAAGCCTTCCTGACTGATTATAGTCAAAGGTTAGATCATCTTCCAAGAATGTGTTGATATCATCATGTAGTCTTTCTATACCAGTGTTCTTATTCACTCCACTTATAGTTATATGTAATTTTCCATTTTCTCTATAAGCGTATTTCTTAGCACCTGTGGTTACAAACTCTTCATAATCTCCATCATCTTCATATGCTCCAATAGGACGTTTCACTCCGTCCTCGTCTTCAGGCATAAACATATCAAGTGTGAGTTCAGGATATTTCTTGATAACATCATTATATCTATCTATAAGTGAGTTATTATAATCTTCAAAAACATCATCATGATCATTAACATATTTGATGCTGTCAGTATCTGTATAAATCATGTCATAATCTAGCTTGATAACTTGCATAAAAAGATTCCTTCTGCTTAGTGCTGTTATCCAGCATCCATGAGCATAATAGAATAGTGTGCTCCAGCTTTCTTTTGCATCTTCCAGCTTACTCTCAACAAACTCAGGTGTGAACTCCTGTTGTGTCCAGAGTCCATTTATAAAATCACTTGAATTGTTTAATATATTACTTACGGAAACGCCATAGAGCGAGTTGAGACAACCCTTCAGATTCTGATACACTTCTGCTATATGAGGGTCAATCTTAGATTGTTTCTTCAACTTAGTCTTACCACCATATAATTCAAGTATGAACTTAATTATCCTGATATCTAGATAGTCCTTCTTAGCCTTGTATAGTTCTACTATCTCATATTCTAGCTTATAAGTGGCTAGTATAATATCAAAGTCAACATCAGTTAACCACATTTCACAGCTATCAGCTTTTACCAGTCTACCATTATCAACTACTGGTTTTCTTAGATTTATACATTTTGCTAGTTGTATATAGTGATTGTAATATTTTGGTTTTATATTCTTAAACTTCACATATAGCATAAATGCGTAGAATTTTCTTTTCTTAGTGGTAAACTGGTTAACATTACACTTCAGGAACTCTCCTTGTGGTAGTTTCTCAGTAACCATTACTGCCGGATAACTACTCGCTATATCCTTAGAATGTACATTTAACCACACCCTGAAAGCTCTTAGACAATTTGCGTGTGTATATCCACCACTGAAGCATGAAACAAGTTTCAGATAAATAGCTGGTGTTGGAACTAAAGACCATTGTCTTTTGATATACCAGAAATCAATTCTTTTCTTCAGTTCTTTTCTTACTACACTGGTACTCGTCAGCGGTATCTTATACAGGAACTCATATTTGTTTTTGAAGTAAAGTATAACCTTATACAGTCCTATGATATCATACTCACAATATCCCATCTCAGTATCAGATAGTTTTGTCAGTGGACTTCTTGCCTTCTGGTAGTCAAGATCACCTGACTTCTTTTCTACATCAGTATATTCTATACAAGCAGATTCCAGTGACATATTAGTGAGCATATAAGCACATCTGAATATTAGATTTAGATCAGGAACTTCAAATTGAATAGGTTTGTGGATATCTCTACAGACCATATTTTCAATTCGATATTTACCTATAAAAATGTTAAGTAGGAACTGCATCTCATAGGATAAGTTGAATATATAGATTATCTTCCAGCATTTTTCCTCGTAGATATCTTTCAGTACCTTTTCAAAGTCCATGAAGTTGCGTCCATAATATACCTTGTCATTGATACCAAACATCCATATATAAGGAATACTGACTTTTTCAATATCCTTGTAAGCTTCAGGTGTCCTAGAATAATCGAATTGCTTGAACTCACCATCAAGATAAAAGAGACTACTTACTTCAATGTCAAAAGTATAAATATCATTTGAAATAGGTTTATTTATTCTTTCTTTTTTGTTTGGAATATAAAACTCTGTGGTCTTAATCCCATCCAAACTCCAAGGTTGCATCATAAGATTCTATTGCTCCTAGTATCTGATTATATAGTCCTTCAAAGGTCTTACCACTACTTTCATATTCCATCATAAGTGTATAGTCTACAAAGTCAGCACCTATGTTTTTGCTGGATGCAATGGCATAGAGTTCTGCAATCTGTTCAGATGATATTACTTCCTTAATGCTCTGATTTGACATTGCATTTTTCATCCTATCAGTGAACTCCATATACTCTTCAAAAGAGCCTACATTGAAGCGTTCCTCATATTCTTCTGCTTGTGACTCGTATTGTCTTTTCATTTCATTTACAGAAGAACCCGCCTTGTCTCCAAAAGCATCCATAATTCTTTCAAACTCTTCTTCTGCTTCAGGTGTTAGATGCATGTTTGGATTGAAGAAGTTTTCATCTGTTTCTATTCCATATTTATCATAGAACATTTCAAGGTTTGCCCTGGTTTCATTCACTAGATCAGATTCAAGACCAGCATCATCCCATCCTTTTAGTCTCCTGTTCAGTGTCCTCGCATAGTTCTTGTTCGTCTGATTCATCCCTAAACACTCCTTCCATTAGTTTATAGTTTGCGTAGATCACGCATATAAAGCAATATAGATAAAATAACATCAATGTGACCACCCCGCTTTCTTCTTATTTCTTACCTTTAATTCTGTAAGATAGCTTTGATACATATCATCATCAATATTCGCTAGGTCTTCCAGTAGATTCTTAACTTGTGTATGACTACATTCTAGATTTTTAGCGCACACTCTTAGTGACCAGTGATACTCACAAAAGTATGTATATGCAGTGATACACTTTTGAGTATGTTCTATAATATAGTCAATGTGTTCTTCATACGTCATAAATATACCTCTTAATAATACAGGGTGGAACTAGTCCACCCTGCTATGTTTTAGCATTTATTTCTTAGATTCACAAAAATCATGCTGGTTAACAAGTACTTCTGTAGTATATACTGTATTTCCATCCTTGTCTTCATAAGAACCTGTTCTTATCTCTCCTGTGACACCTATCTTCATACCCTTAGAGAGATATTCTTCAGCAAATTCTGCACCCTTACCAAATGCAACACATCTTATAAAGTCAGTGTTGTCCTTGTCTCTATCAACAGCTAGTGTGTACTTTGCAACAGTGCCTGCATTCTTACCTTTTCCATAACCATCAACTTTAGGGTCTTTTGTGAGTCTTCCTATTAAACATACCTTATTCATTTTCTTCTCCTTCTTCTAATTCGTCTTCAGTTTCATCTTCAGTTTCTTTTGGGTTTCCCCCTGGTGTTTCAACCTCTTCTTTTGGCGGACTTATCTTTTCAAGTTCTTTAGTAAACTTAGCCATAGATTCAGCAACCTTCTTGTCTATGATGTTCGCGATCTTTTCAGATAAGTCTTCACCTTCAGGTGCTGGTGTGTTGTCTTCCAACATCTTGTCCATGAAGCCTTCACTCGTCTGTCTCAACTTCTTCACTCCTTTCTTTAAGAATTGTATATTAAATCCAACTCCATTTCATTAATGTGACATTGCACTTCATGAAGTAGGTTTTGGATTCTTCTTTCCATAGCACCAACAAGTTCATATTTCTGTGAATATTCTTCACTAGTTATTTTATTAGCGAAGAATAAAGATGTTACTTCTTCTCTGTAACATGATGCTTCATGCATCATATTGAAAATTGCATTCATTTGATGATGTTTTTTATATCTCTTATGTGCTCTCCAGAAGAACTTGATATAAGTTTTTTCCATTCCATAAAATTTCATATTGTTATCTCCCTTCAAAGATTATTTATTTGTTACAAGTACATTGTAAACCATTACTTTACAGATTGCAACACTAATCTTTATTAAGTATATTTAACTCTTGTAATATATGACTAACTATGTTATATAATACTTAGGGACAATTTTGTCTACTATTAAATTATGAGGTGATTATATGAAAGTTAATCAGATTTATTCACTGCTCAATGATATTAATAAACAGATGTGGGGCGAGGACGCAGTAGACGTCAATGACCTCTCTGGTATTATTTCAATGGGCGAGTCAATTGTTGGTAATACTGACAATACTGACCTATTCTTAGGTAAGCTGGTGGACCGTATAGGTAAAACTGTGATCAGAACTCTTGATCTAGAACTTGAGTTTCCTTCGCTCTATATGAACGAATTCGAGTTTGGAGCAATTCTTCAGAAGATCAGTGTCAATCCGTTTGGTGCTATCCAGTCAAGTGAATACAAGGTAGGTGAAAATAATTTCAGTCCTACACTTCTTGATATTCACAAACCTGATGTAGTTGTTACTTATTTCAAGGGAGCAACAACCTGGAAGTATCAGGTTACTATCCCTGATGATCTTTTCAGTACTGCTTTCACAAGTGAAAGTATGATGGGACAGTTTATTGATGCTATTATTTCTGCAATGACTGATAGCATGACAATGTCAATCAATAACATGTCACGCACTGCAATCGCTAACTTTGTAGCAGAAAAGGTTAAGGCTCAGAATGGTGTCATTAACCTTCTTGCAGAATACAACACAGAAATGGGTCTCACAGGTGATAATGTGCTGACACAGGCAAATGCTATGCACACTCCAGCGTTCCTTAGATTTGCATCTAACTATATACGTAAGTATATGAAGTATCTTGCAATTCCTTCACAGCTTTATAATGTTGATGGACTTGTAAGAGCAACTGCAAGGGACAATATGCACGTGCTGATGCTTACATCATTTGTTGCTGGTGTCGAAAGCTATCTTGAGTCAGATACTTTCCACAACGAATTTGTGGCACTTCCAAACTATACTGAAGTTGCTTATTGGCAGGGTAACAAGGGAGCATCTGACACAAATGATTTTGTGACAAATTCTACTATTAATGTCATTCCATCATCTGAAGCTGGTAAGCAGACACCAACAGCAGTAGAACAGACAGGTGTTGTTGCGGTCCTTGCTGATAGACAGGCAATCGCAGTAGGGCTCAATAAACGTAGATCAGGAAGCTTCTACAATTCTATTGATGCTTATACTAACCTTTCTTCAACGGCACTTATTCAGTACTACAATGATTTATCTGAAAATGGTGTAATCTTTGTAGTAGCTGATGGTGAGTAATCAACATTTTGTTTATCTCCTATAAAATACTAGTAATGCCTTAGTTACTCTCTAGTGGCTAGGGCATTACAACTATAATGAGGTGATTATATGAACTCAAAATTTTATTATAATAAATCAGATGAGCGATATTTCATTAAAGCATTAGAACTAAAATACGACAATATACCTATAGAAATACTTAATCCTACTTCAATTGAAGAACCTACTATTAAGGTATCAAGTGGTTTAATTGGCCAAAATGTGAATTATTTATGGATCGCAGAACTTGAACGCTATTATTTCATAAGAAGTTGGAATTTTGAAAATGGATATGTAACTTTATCTTGTGAAGAAGATTATATTTATAGTCATAAAAATGCAATTTATAAACAAAATGTTATAGTAGCACGTAATGAACATTTATATGATCGTTATCTTGAAGATGATAGAATAAAAGTCAGAAATTATGATTGTATCAGAACACTGCAATTTCCTCATGGTTTTGAGTCTTTAAGTATAATATTAGGTGTTGTTGGTAAAACAACAACTGAAAGTTAGAGAGGTGATTAGATGTCAAAAACTGCAGGACTAATTAAAGAACAAGATTTTAATTATTATGGTTTAATTCAATTACCTGAATTATGGAATGGTTCAGGTTTTGGTTTTACATATCCTATTATTGGTACTCAAGGTTCAAAACCATTTCCTGATTATGAATATTGCTATTATTATGCAAATGGACAGAAAGCAACATTGACATGGCTTGATTTGTATGACCATATGAACGATTTAACTAGTGCTTCAATATATTATGATGATAGTAATTGGAATAGAATTAGAGATTTATTATTTAATGAGCAATATATTGAGGTTGTTGAAAGTGCTGAATATAAACAAGCGCGAGAAGATTTTGAAAATAATACATCATTCTTATATGGTTCTTTTGAAGATGGTTACGGTTTATATATGGTTAAATCTTCAAATAATACTTTTAGACTTCGTTTATTACATGGATTTTATGATCATATAACTGATATCGAACAAGATATACATAAATATTATTATCATGATAATATGCCATCAGTACACGATTTTACTATAGAAGAATTATCATCTGTTTTCTTCTTCTGGTATAACAGCATCTATGATGTTGATAGATCAGAAATATCAATGATTGCTGTTCCAAATTCTGAACTTAATACAAGTGTTAGATATACAATCGGCTATAACACACCTGAAGTTGCAGGCGGTTTCAGGTATGTTGGATGGAAAGAAGGTTACAATTTGGGAACATTGGAAGATTCCGCCTTCTGTAAATGGGATTCATCACTTGAATTTATTACATATCCAATTTACCCATTTCAAATATTATATGGCAATAAAGATGTTGGACATTATAGTTGGTATTCATATGAAACACCTACTAATACATTCAGATTAAAAGGACAAGATTTACAGGATTTTTATGAAGAAGATGTTGACAATGCAGGACCATCAACCGCAGCCGGTGGCGGTGGCGGTTATCCTACAAATTCAGATGAGTGTAAAGATCCTGACGCTGAAGATTTAAATAGTGTTAATGTTGTAAATAGTGGTTTAGTAACTCTTTATAATCCTTCAATGGGTGGATTACAAAGTTTCGCTAATTTTTTATTTACAGGAATAACAGATAATATAGCAACTCAACTTAAAAAATTGGTTAGTAATCCAATAGATTATGTGCTATTTTGTTCATTATGTAAATTTACACCGCCAATAAGTGATGCTGAAGAAATAACTTTTTGTGGAATAGGTACAGGCGTGACTTCAAATGTAATACCAAACCAATTTTATACTTTAGATTGTGGCACACTTGAAATACCTGAAGATAGTGAAACATTTATGGATTTTTCACCTCATTCAAAAGTTCAACTCTATGTTCCATATTGTGGTATACATGAGCTCAATCCTGACGATATAAAAGGAAGTAAAGTGCATATCAAGTATAACATCGATATGTTAAGTGGTTCGTGTGTTGCAAGTGTTGAAGTACAGCGAAGAAGTAGAGATTTCACAGATGCATCAATTAATACTTCATTATATAAGTTTAATGGTAATTGTTATTTAACTATGCCCTTATCAGCAACAGACTGGCGTGGTGCTTATAATTCAATGATTCAATTTGCTGGTGGTATTGTTGCAACTGCAGCCGGAAAACCAATGGAAGGTATTGGAGCAATAGCAAGTGCTGTTACACAACAGAAAGTTTCTGTTGGTAGATCAGGTCCGGGCGGTTCTAATTATGGTCATATGTCAGACGGTAAACCATATTTTATATTATCCAGACCAACACCATCAATTCCATATAATTTCAAAGGTTTTGAAGGTTATAAATCTAATATAAGATATAATCTTAGACAGCTTAAAGGATATACTGAAATAGATGAAAATACACTTTGGACTGATGGTTTTGAAAAAGCAACTGAAAAAGAATGTCAAATGATTAAAGAAATAATGAGTAAGGGGGTATATTTATAATGAATATAATCAAGATGAATAAATACCTTAAAACTATGTATGATGTGTCAGATGTTAAAACAGGGTTTGATTATTGGTATTTCAAACTTCTTAACCTAGTTATAAATATTTTTGAATATCGAAATCTTCCTAGTGGTATAGCAAAGCGTGATCTTGAACTGAATTTACTTATAACAGGACACGCTGTAGTGCTTGCTAAAAGGGATGGTTCACTATTCACACCTATTACTAACCTTTTTGGTTATGATGAATATTATCAGCCAGTGTGGGCAGTGTTTGCAAATCCTGTTGTTGTTACAACCAAAAAGTACACGATAGGTGAGGATTGTGAAGTGATCTACAATAATTCACTTCAGGACTCTGTATTCTATGTAAAAGCAGATAGTGGTCTTAACACATTTATTCAGAGATATGCAAGACAGCTTGCTGACGTAGAATCTACTATTAATATATACACAGTTAATGAGCGTATAAGTTCAATTCCTGTTTCTGATGATAATGCTGTCATTGAGTCCCTGAAACAGTTCTTCAGGAATCTTAGTGCTGGTAAGCGTGGGATTGTCTCGGATAACTCTATTATTGAGAAGTTCAGAAATGTTGATATAAATAGGACTGGAATTAAAGATGGAATTAATGACTGGCTTATTGCAAGGGATAAGATACTTGAACAGTTCTATCGTGATCTGGGTGTGCGTATGACCAACCAGAAAAAAGCACAGGTTAATACTGATGAAATAGAATCGAATGACCAGCTACTACTTATATCAACTGATGATATGTTAAAAACACGTAAGAAGGGACTTGAAAAAGTTAATGATATGTTTGGAACTTCTATAGAAGTAAGACTAAACCCATTATATAATATAAGAAATGTTGAAGGGGGTAATAGTAATGAAACACAACCTAGAAAGTTATCTGAATGAGTATGAAACACTTACACCTACTGATTCACAGGTAGGTGAAAGTGTTGCAAGTACAGAATGGTGGGCAGCACTCAAAGGTCAGTTTGATGATCTTATCTGGCTATACTTTCCGAATAGGACCATATTTCTAAATGAAAGATTTTCTCCTGAAGATAGTGAGACTACATATAGTAATATTATCAAGACTTTCAGTATATGGCTTAAATCAAAGAAACGTCTTATAGATAGACTATATGTTGGTTATATGGCTGACTTCAACCCTCTCTGGAATGTTGACGGTGTTGAGGGTTTTGTATCAAAGGATAGCCACACAGGAACTTCAAAAGACACACACACTGGTGATGATAGAATGACATATGAAGACAATGGTGATACAACCAGAACAGGAAGTGAAACAAATGCATCCAGTGGAACTGATACGAATACACACAAGGTTGCCACATTTGATGATGTTGCTAATTTCAAAAATGAATCACAAGACAGCTTACTTCATGGTAAGAGTGAGACACATACCTATAATTCTGTAAAAGACAATCGTGATTATGATGGTTTCAAGAATCAGAATTATGACTCAGAACTTGAAACAACTCGCGACTTGCTAGATGAACATGTTGACCTTAAAATAAGACAGGGCAACATAGGTGTAACACAATCAGATAAAATTCTAGGTGATGCACAGAGACTTTATATGGATGATAATCTTATGGACCTTTGGAAGTATATAGTAAGATCTTGTGTTAATCAGGTTTCATATTCAGTTGAGGGGGTGGACTAAAATGAATGATATTGTTAATCTTATTATTAATAGCAGTACATCAGTAGTAATTATAGCTTACTTCATATTCAGAGACTATAAGTGGAATCAGCAACTGATTGCTACGCTTACAAAGATTGAAACTATCTTGGATGATATGAACAGTAGTAAGAAGGGGGCGAAATAATATGCAACGAAATATGTCAGGATCACTTAGTGGTGCTATAGATGAAATGTTATCAGGTTCTGTTGCTGGTAATGTGCGATTTGAAACACCACAAGGAAGTTCAAATTATAATGACCTTACAAATAAGCCTTCAATAAATGATGTTGAATTATCAGGTAATAAAACAACTTCTGATCTTGGTCTTTTTAGTGGTAATTATGATGACCTTGCAAATAAGCCAACTATACCAGACGCGCCAACTGTAATGATAGGTGCAAGTTCTCAAAATGACGGTTCAAGCGGTTATGTACCGCAGCCACAGGCAGGTGATGAGGACAAAATATTAAATGGTGCGGGCCAATGGGTATCAGCTCCAACCGGACAAATAAATTATTCTACGGATGAGCAAATAATAGGAAAATGGATTGACGGCACTAATCTATATAGAAAAGTTTATACAGGGTTGGATTTTACACCTATTTATAATACATGGTCTAATATTATTACAAACTTACCACAAAATTTTAAAAATTTAATAAAAGTAGATTTGATTATAAATACAGGCTCAAATGGTTATAATGATTTAAGCGCTAGCGGTTTAGAAATTACACATTCAATAAGTGAGAATGCTATTAGAATTGAGTCAAACCAAAGTGCAAATATAAGACCAATTAATATATTCGCAATTATATACACCAAAACAACAGACTAATAATTAAATATACGAATGTCACCCTCAAGGTTGACAATCTACTATGTGTCAATAAATGGACACCCTGGGATGTG
>Ga0247611_10008348_pt1 | contig 12789 bp, 7 predicted proteins | sample 177DNAGHGhighgp2_FD_192422 | JGI IMG/M metagenome (GOLD analysis project Ga0247611, IMG submission 192422) | Sheep rumen microbial communities from Palmerston North, Manawatu-Wanganui, New Zealand - 1770 DNA GHGhigh gp2 | ecosystem: Host-associated > Mammals > Digestive system > Stomach > Rumen ... | reverse complement strand
ATATGCTTGTAACGCCCTGATTATTGAGGGCCTATGGTGGGAACCAGAAAACGCCGCCAAAAAAAGTTTTAAATTTTGTTTAGTTTTTTGGAAATTAAGTACTGACGTACGGAGTACGGATTGTCGCAAGTCACATGTTACAATCCGGTGTACGTATAAAGCCCCATATTTTTCGTGAAAAACAGGGTGAAAAATACCCCTGAAAAACACTGGTTTTTTGCCATTTTGCTTGCAGGAACCAATAATTTTTCGTACCTTTGCATCATGAAAATAAACCATGAGATTGAGAGAGAAAATGAACGTACAGAATGAAGAGTGAACAACGTAGATAGATGGAACAAGCAGAAAGAATCAGACAGATGGAGTTGCGGATGGAACGGGCGGCTAAGGCCGTGATGGAACTGTCGGCAGCGCTGGACAACTACGAGGCTACGCAGGAGGACATCGCAGCACTTGAAGGATATTATGGCAGCGAGGTATGGAAACAGGACTATGCTGACGACGAGGCAGGGCTTCTGCCTAAAGAGTTGAAACGTGGGGTACTTGCTGAGGATGGCATCTGGAACCTGCTCTCGGATGCCAGTGAGCTGAAGAAAAGAATGGAACAACAGGTTTTCGTCACTCTACCGTCCGAAAATAATCCGAAGACTGCCTGATGATGAAAAGACTATTAAACCCCATAACGCTCTGGCTGGCGGCTCTTGTCCCCGTCGCTGCAGCCTTGCTCTTCTTTGAGGCTGATCTGCTTTGGAAGGTGCAGCAGCACAATGTTTTCCTGAACACGTCACTCTTCTTCCAGCAGATGATGGCAGTGTCGGGCGGCATGCTCTCCTATCTGGGCGCTTTCTTCACCCAGCACTTCTATTATCCCTGGGTGGGTGTGATACTGATGTGCGGCTGGTGGCTGCTGCTGATGTGGCTGACGAAGCGGGCGTTCAGCATCCCAGACCGGTGGACCGTACTGACGCTGATACCTGTTGCCCTCCTGCTGGTAGCCAACATGGATATGGGCTACTGGGTCTACTTCATGAAGCTGCCGGGCTACTTCTGTGTGGCTACCCTTGGCACAACGGCGGCGACGGCCTTGCTATGGGCGTTCCGCTGCCTGCCGGGAAACCAATGGGTTCGCAGTGCTTTCGTCCTGTTGACGGTGCTTGTGGGCTATCCGCTGATGGGGGCCTATGCCCTGGCTGCTGCTGTACTGATGGGTGTGATGGCGTGGCGACAGCCTGCTACGCAGACCTCGCGCATCGTGCTGAGCGTCGTTGCCCTGCTGAGCATCATTGCCATACCGCTGCTCTGCTATCGCTTCGTCTATGTAGGCACCAACGTCAGCGACATCTATCGGACGGCCATTCCCGTATTCATGGTGGCTGAGAGCTATCCCGTCTATTATATCCCATACTATGCGCTGGCCGTCTGCTTCCTGTTGATGGCAGTCACCTATCGTCAAGAGCGCACGGAGCAGAAGGCCACACTACTCAACACTTACGTCATACCTCTTGCATCCTGCATCATCCTTGTCGCCGGCGTCTATCATTTCTGGTATAAGGATGCCAACTTCCACCACGAGCTGCGCATGCAGCGCTGCATAGAGCAGGCCGACTGGGAAGGCGTCGTCAAGGAAGGTGCGAAGCAGGACGGTGAGCCAACCAGAGCCATCGTGATGATGCGCAATCTGGCACTGAGTCGGCTGGGTCGCCAGTGCGATGAGATGTATCAGTTCCCGAAGGGTTCGAAGAAAAGCAACTCGCCACTGCCCGTATTCATGTTCAATGTAGTAGGCCGCATGATGCTCTACCAGTATGGCGCGATGAACGAGTGTCACCGTGTATGTATGGAGGAAGGCGTGGAATACGGGTGGAACGTGGAACAGCTGAAATACATGGCTCGCACCGCCATCTTCAACCAGGAACCACAAACGGCGCGTAAATTCCTCGACATCCTTCGCAAGACTGTCTATGATGGTGGCTGGGCCGACCACATGGAAACGCTGCTCAACGACAAGCAACTGCTGGCTAAGGACAACGAGACAGGTCCCATTACCCACATGATGCACTATACCGACCAGCTGGAAGCGGTAGAGGGCTATGTGGAGAAAGCGCTGATGAACAACTTGGCCGAGCACGATGCCGACGACCTCTACTTCCAGGAGCAGGCCGTCCTGGCTGCGATGTGGACCCGAGACCCCAGCCGCTTCTGGCCCCGTTTTGATCATTACGTACAACTGAACGGCGAAGAAAAAATGCCGCCGCGCATCTTCCAGGAGGCCGCCTGGCTCTTTGCCAATATGGAAGGGCAGGAGGGGCTGGACGAGTGGGTGCTCGAACCTGGTGTGCAGGAGGATTTAGCCTCCTTTATGCAGCAGCTGCAGCAATTCAAGAAGTCCCCCAGTGCCAGCAGCAGAAATTACCTGTTGGCACGTTTCGGCAACACGTATTATTTCGAGTACTTCTTCTTAAAGGACATTACCTACTACTAATTGCGGCCTGCGGCCTAAATATAAAATATAAAGTAAAAAATAAAAGACAAAGATTAAAACGAGAAAAGATATGAGAACCATCATAAGCAAAAGATATAGACAGCCAAAAGGTTTTATATTTTATATTTTATATTTTATATTTAGCGTAGCGCTGGTATCATGCGGTGGGCACAAGATACCTGAGAACTACTGGGAGAAGGACGAATTCCCCCATATATATCCTGACTATATTGACGTCACCGTACCCATCAACATGGCACCGCTGACCTTCCAGTTGGACGGCAAGGCTGACGACGTCGTAGCCCGGCTGACCGCTGGCGATGAAGAGATGGTTTATGGTGGACAGCAGATACAGCCCGATGCCGATGACTGGAAAAAACTCGTGGCATTAGCCAAGGGCGATGCCATCAAGGTGGAGGTCTATGTGGAGCAGAACGGCAACTGGACACGCTACAAGCCCTTTAACATCTATGTCTCGCCCGACTCGATAGACGATTATATCAGCTACCGACTCATTCCACCCTCTTACGTCACTTATGAGGAGCTGACCATCAACCAGCGCTGTCTGGAGAACTATGACGAGAGCATCGTCTACGACAACATGCTCTGCTCGGAGGGAGGTGCCAAGGGACAGTGCATCAACTGCCACAACTACCAGCAGTACAATCCTGGCCGCATGCAGTTCCACGCCCGCCAGAACTTGGGCGGAACGGTCATTGCATATGATGGGAACGTCAAGAAAATAAATATGCGCAACGACTCCATCCTTTCTGCCGGTGTCTATCCTACATGGCATCCCTGGCTTCCGCTGATAGTCTATAGCACGAACATGACGGGTCAGATATTCCACAGCGTCAACCCCAACAAGATTGAGGTGTTCGACTCTGAGAGCGACCTCATCGCCTACGACGTTGAGAAGAACGAAGTGACCAACATCGAACGTGCCCCGGACGAGATGGAGTGTTTTCCCTTCTGGGCTCCCGACGGAAAAACACTTTACTACTGTAGTGCCCACTTCGAGTACCGCGACTCGCTGGCCGACAAGGGCAAGGAGTTTGTTTCGCGTACCGAAGAGGCGAAATACAACCTCTACAAGAAGAGCTTCGACACGGAAACGATGCAGTTCGGACCTCGTGAACTCGTCTTTGCCGCCGACAGCATCGACAAAAGTGCCACCCTGCCGCGCATCTCGCCAGACGGCCGCTACCTGATGTTTACCCTGGCCAAATATGGCGTCTTCCACATCTGGCACCACGATGCCGACCTCTGGATGCTCGACCTGCAGACGGGCGAGGCACGCTGTATGGAGGAAATCAACTCACCCGATACCGAGAGCTACCATTCCTGGTCGAGTAACGGCAGATGGGTGGTCTTCAGCAGTCGCCGCTACGATGCCAACTACACGCGTCCGTTCATCGTCCACATCGACGCTAACGGTCGTGGCAGCAAGCCTTTCGAACTGCCTTGTGCCAATCCGGACTATCACCGTCAGCTGCTGAAGAGCTACAACGTCCCGGAGTTTATGCGTGGTCCTGTCACCATCAAGCCTCAGGAGTTTGCTGACGTCCTCAAGCAAGAGGGTGCTCCCGTGAAATATGTCAATAAGCTCAGCCGATAAGAAAAAACAATATAATACCTATAAAACAGCATGAATATGTACAAGAAACTATTTCTGGCAATGACCCTCATGGGGACCTGCCTGCCAATGAATGCACAAACAACCAGCTTAGCCCAGGCGTTTAAGGGTACGGGAAACGGCAATCCCATTAGCGGTAATGTATTTTGCGCTGACCCGACGGCTCTCGACTACAATGGGCGCCTCTATGTATATGGTTCCAACGACCATCAGGAATTTCTCAGCAACGGCAAGAAAGGAGACAACAGCTATGGTACCATCAGGTCGATAGTGGTATTCTCAACCGATGACATGGTAAACTGGACGTTCCACGGCACAATAGACGCAGCGACACTCTGCGCTGGCTGGCACCCATCACAATGGTACAGGGGATTTATGAACTCATGGGCACCGTCGGTCACATGGCGCACCCATAAGCGTTCAAAACAGGACGAGTTCTTCCTCTACTTTGCCAATACCAGCCACGGCGTGGGCGTGCTGAAGGCCAAGTCGCCCTTGGGACCTTGGTCGTCACCGCTTGAAGAGGCCTTGATTCACAAGGACACACCAGGTGCCCTTCAGCAGTCTGCCAACTTCGACCCGGGTGTGGTGGTCGATGACAATGGCGATGGCTGGCTGACTTTCGGCGGACTGGACTATGACGCCGGTGGCACCGACCTGCTTCCTGGCAATACCCGTATCGTCAAGCTCTCCACAGGAATGGTTTCCACCAGCGGCCAGGCTATCGAAATACCGGCCCCTTATCATTTCGAGGCCAACGAGCTGAACATGATTGGAGGCAAGTATGTCTTTACCTATTGCACGAACTGGGCTGACCGAAAGGATTCCGATTGGAACGCCTACAAGGCAGCACACGGCATCAGCGCGAGCAAGCCCAACAAAGCCACTATGTGCTATATGGTTTCCGACGATCCCACCAATCCCGACTCATGGGTTTACAAAGGCGAGTACGGCCCCCACACCTCTGCCCCCAACAACCACTCCCACCTGCACAAGTTCCAGGGCAACTACTATCACATCTACCACGACTGCTCCCTGCTGGAAAGCATGAAGAGTAAGAGTGCCGTCGATAAAAGTGCCGGCACCTACCGTTCTATCAGTGTGAATAAAGTCATCGTGAACGAGCAGACAGCGACTATCAATAAGGTCGCCATCAATTCCACTGGCGTCGATGCCATCAAGAACCTGAACCCCTACGAACTGCAGCAGGCAGAAACCATGGCCACCAGTGCCGGCATCGAATACGAGGACTTTACCAATATCACCCCCAACACCAGTCTCAACAAGTTGGGCAACGAGGTATCGGAGAATTTGCAGGTGCAGATGCATGACGGCTCATGGATTCAGTTGCGCAGGGTGGACTTTGGTACCACGGGTGCAGCCAAACTCATGCTGCGTGCAAAGGGAGAAGGTACTATTGAAATCCGCCTTGCAAGAACTGGGGCCAAGCCCTCGGCCAAGGTTAACATCTCGTCTGTCAGCATGAGCGACCACACCATCGATGTTGATGCCACCGAATTTCAGGGCGTTAAGACCATCTATATCGTAGCCACTTCCGCTACTGATCTCTTCCTTGATGCCTGGCAGTTTACTGAAGCTGACCCCTCTGGCATCCAGACCATTGAGAACCGCCAGCCCGTACAGACACAAACCTACGACCTCTCAGGCCGTCGTCTCTCAGACCATCATCAGCACCGCGGTATCGTCATCGAGCAATATACCGACGAGAACGGTGTCAAGCACAGCCGCAAGAGGTTCTGACAATCCTTATGGGGTGATAACAAAAAAGTTCAGGGAAACGCATTGTTTCCCTGAACTTTTTATTGGATGGCTGAGGGACCTTCCTCGAAGATGTTACTTCAGTTTCTGGAAGAGTTTGTTCTTCTCGATGGTCCAGTCCTTGCGCTGGAGCAGGCCGGGCTTCTTGCCGACGAACATCTTGGCTGCTTCCTTGTCGCCTTTCAGCTGCCAGTTGAGCCAGGCGAGGGCAGGGATGGTGAACTCGCCGCCGTATGGCTGACGATAGGTGCCGCCGTGGCCTACGGGATAGTTGATGGCGCAGCACGGCACGTGCTCGATGAGGTGGAAGTCATCCATGCCGTTCTCGTAGGCAATATCTTCCTTGCCGCCCAATATATATATAATAGGTGTATGGATGTCCTTGAGCTTCGACTTCTCGGGCATGGGCATGCCCCCTACGGCCTGGGCGGCATTCGACTGCTTGAAGAGTCCGCTGTTGCAGATCATCAGCGTCGTGATGCGGGGGTCGGCACAGTTGTAGAGTGTCTGCAGACCGCCACACGACATGCCGGCCACGCAGATGTTCTTCGTGTCCACCTTCTGGTAGTAGGGTGACTTGGGGTCACTGTTCTGCGCGATAATCCAGTCGAGGCTCTCTATTTGCTGTTCGGCACGCGACATGGGACCCTTATACCACTCGTCGGTCATGGGGATGTTGCCTGTTGCCAGCACGATGTAGCCGTTGGAGGCTATCTCGTTCAGGAAGTTGATGTGCTCGAACGGTGAGTTGGCACAGGCGCCGTTGCCCCATACCAGGACGGGCAGCAGCTTCTGCGGGCCGAAGGGCGTGAGGTCCTGCGGCACGATGACGGTATGCTCCTTAAGCGTTGGCTCTTCCTTCATGACGGCCTTGTACGGGCCCTGGCCGCCGCCCTCGATGATGCGCGTCTTCGGCTCGTGCTGCTGGCAGCAGTCCTTGCTGCAACTGCCGCCCTTGCGGACACAGTTCAGGAAGCATACCATCTTCTTCAGGTTCTCCTCGGTGTACATCTCGGGACCGCCGTGGCCGCCCTCTGCGGGGAACGTGGCCTCAGTCTTGACACCGGCAGCCTTCAGCAACTCGTAGAACTTCTTGCCCTGGCAGTTGGGCACGACATTGTCTTTGTCGCCGTGGAAGATGATGATGGGAGGGTCGTTCTTGTCAATATACTCGACGGCGCTGAGGCTGCGATACTTGTCCGGCTCTTTGTCGAGCTTCGACTTCAGCAGCACGTCCTCCGGGCTGTCCTTACCCATCGTGATGTGGTCGCCGCAGTCCATGGCAGTGAGGTCCACGGGGCCGGACCAGTCGCAGGCGGCATTCACAGCACTGCTCTCGTTGGGATAGTTGCCGACAGTACCTTCGAGGTCAATGTCGACACTACCCACCTTCGTCTGCTTCAGGCCCGTCGTGGTAGCAGCGATAGAGGACAGGTGACCGCCGGAGGAAAAACCGCTGGTGGCGATGAACGACGGGTCGAACTTGTACTTCGCAGCCTCACCGCGCACAAAGCGGATGACGGCACGGATGTCGTGAATCTGGGCCGGCCATTGGGCGTCCATGCTGCTGCGGTGGTTGGGACATACGACGGCATAGCCGGCATCTAAGAGGGCTTTACCGATGGTGCCGAGGTCGGCCATGCCCTTGCTGCTGTTGCTGAACCAGGCACTGCCGTAGATGTGGATGACAACGGGGTAGGAGGCAGCCTCCTTTTTGGGCAGGTAGATGTCACAGGTGTGGTAGGCCTTGTCGTCGCCGGCATAGTTGACGTCCTTCCACTCCTGCGAGGTTTCCAGTTTCGTTTGTTGTTGGAAGCCGCCAAAGCCTCCGGCAGGCTGTGCCATGCCCGTCAGCGACAGGCAGAGCGTCACAGCCGATAACAGTGTTTTTTTCATTGTCTTTTGTTTAAGGGTTTTGTTATGAGGTTATTTCGTTAATTCGCTTTCGTATCCCATGCGTATAAAGACGGGGATGTGGGCCTTGCTGACAGCCGTCGTGACAGTCTGCCCGCCGTCGTAGTACTGTCCAGTGCGGTAGTCGCGCCAGCCGCCGGAACTCTTGGGCAGATAGGTCTTCCATTCGCTGACTCCGGGCTCCGTGACGGGACTGATGAGCAGCGAGGGCCCGAACATGTATTCATACTTCTGCTGCAAGGCCATGGGGTCGTCGGCAAAGTCGAACACTAACGGGCGCATCAGCGTGTAGCCCTCCTTGGCAATGCGCTCGGCACAGCGCTCAATGTAGGGACGCAGCTGCTGGCGCTCTTTCAGGCAGTCGGCGATGATGGCCTGTGCCTCGGCACCATAGTTCCAGGGCTCGGTATTGCTCATGTAGCCATGGACGCGCATCAACGGCAGATAGACGCTGGTCTCTATCCAGCGCAGCATGCGCTCGATGTAGTCCTGGTTGGTGTACTGGTCGCCGGGGCGGAAGAATCCTCCGGCATCATACGTCCACCAGGGCACGCCAGCTGCCTGCACGCCCAGTCCGGCGACAATCTGCCGGCGGAAGGTCTCCCAGTCGTTGCCCACGTCACCGCTCCATAGGGCAGAGCCGTAGCGCTGGATGCCGGGGAAGCCGCAGCGGGTGAGTATCATGGGACTGTCAGCTTGGGGCTTTTGGCTGTTTGCAGCTACCAGCCCTTCATAGACGGTCTTGTTGACCAGCAGCGGATAGATGTTACGCACCTGTTCGCCGCTCCACCGCCCGTTGTTTACACGGCGGCCCACTAAGTCGTCGTTCTCCGGCTCTGTGGCATCCTGCCACCAGGCATCGATGCCGAGCGGCACCAGGCGCTCGCGGAAGTTCTTCCAGTAGGCAGCGGCAGCCTGCGGGTTGAAGAAGTCTATCCAGTCGGTGCCGGGGATGTAATACTGGTCGCGCTCCATCTGCCGGCCTACCTCCGAGTTCTTGTCAATCTTCGACCACACGCTGAGCATCAGCCGGATGCCCATGCGGTGCAGACTGTCTGTGAGTGCCTTGGGGTCGGGGTAGTTGTCTTCGTCAAACCGCATCGAGTTCCAGCCGTGCTTGCCCCAGTACTGCCAGTCCTGCACGATGACGTTGATGGGCATCTGCTCCTGTTGGAAGCGGTTGGCTGTTTGCAGTATCTCCTGTGACGAGTGGAAACGCTCGCGGCAGTGGATGTAGCCTAACGCCCACGACGGCATCAGCGGACATTCGCCCGTCAACTCGCGGTAGGTGGCGATGATTTCGTCGGCAGAACCGACGAACACAGTATAATCGACGGCTGTGGCAACGGGACTGTGGAAGGTGGTCTCATCCTTCACCAGGTCGTAGTAGAGTACGGGCTTGTCGTCCCTGGTCAGTTCAGCGGTCAGCGTATGGCGGCCTTTCTCCAGCCGCACTGTCTTCGAGGCCGTTGGCGGCAGCCACAGGTTCTGCATCTCTATGACTGTCTGCCCGTCGATGCAGAGGTTGTGGCGGCGTGCCATCTTCTGACCCACGTCGAGCAGCAGGCTGTAGTCGCCCGTCTCGGCAATGTCGATGGCGGCCTCGAAGATGTGGCGCTCGCGAACCTCGCGCTTGCTGCCCTCTGTCGAGGTGACGTTGACCTCCTCACGGCTGCCGGCACCCTCGCGTTTTTCTAAGCGCACGCATTGGCTGCAGGGGTTGAACTCCGTCAGCCCGTAGTTGTTCCACAGCACGCCATAGCCCTTGCTCGAGATGAGCATGGGCAGGCTGATCTGCGTGTTCACCTGCGTCAGACGGCGCGACAGTCCGCGCACATTGCTGTAGCCGTCCTGAAACTGTCCCAGTCCGAAGAGACACTCGTCCTTGGCGGTGGTGAAAGCCATCGTGGCTTCACCATCCACCAGCTGGTGACGAGTTGCCTGAAAAACAATCTCTCCCTTTTTGTTTCTTAACGTCAGTAGCCGGCGTTTGTCGTCTAACTGAAACCGGACGTCGCAGTCCTTGACCTCACCATGCTTGACATAGAGCCAGTCGGGCAGGTCGCTCTGGACGTTGCCCTCGCTATACTGTACGCGCACGGCATTCCGTGCAACTCTTGTGATGTTCCACTGTGCCATAGCCGTCATGGCAGCGCCCCAGAGTATTATGCTAAATAAAACTCTCATCTTCACATTTGTTGTTATATGTTCAAAGTCAAATTATAAACGCCAAACTTTAAAAATCAACGTTCTACGTATTTCTTGCCGTTGCGAATGACGATGCCCTTGTAACCGGCACCCACCTTCTGACCAGAGAGGTTATAGGTCTCGCCTGTGGCTACAGTGTCGTCGTCTGACAGTTCATCGATACCCGTGGCTTCGGAGTTGGTAATGTTCAACGAGGCGATGTTGCAACTGCCACTCTTCAAGGTCACGCGCAGCGTCTGTTTGCCCTCATCGAGCTTGTTCCTGATTTTGCCGGTCTTTACTGCGTAGGTGTCCAGACTGCCGGTAGCGGGGATGCTGACCGTACCCAGCGACTTCTCGTTGCCGTCGCTGTCAATCAGGGTCATCGACACTGAGGCACCTTCCACTGAAGATGCGGTTATCTCGTAGGAATACTTGTTATTGTTCAGCGAGACGTCGACGGAGTATTCTGCCCAGTCAGCATTGTCCATGCCCAACACATAGCCTGCTGAAGTTGTTTTGACCTCAACCCCCTCGCACCTGACCATGTCTTTGACTGCGATGGTTCCTGGCATGGTAAAGGTAGGTATCAGGTTGAAGGTCATGTTCTTGATATAGAAGTTGCCCTTGTCGACATTCAGACAGAATACGTGACGGCCGGCTGTCAAGGGCTGCGTCATGGGACAATGCAGGGTCAGATACTCCGTAGCGCCACCGGTATTCGGCACGGCGGTCATATTGGTGTAGAAGGTGAGATTGTCAAAACCATATTCTGAAAGGTGGAACAAACCATTGGCATTCGAAGAAGCGACTTCCATATCCATCGTATAAAGACCGTCCTCTGCCACGTCAACCGTGTATTCCATCCAAGAATTACTGTTAGTCTTGATAGGACTGTCAGTTGTACGTGTTACGTTATAATAGGACACGCTTGATGCGCCCTTGTCAAACTCTTCTGCCTTGATGGTTCCCGGCAGCAGTGGCACAGTCTCGTTAAAGGGTTCGCGCTTGGTGGTGCTGGAGAGCACCTGAATGCGCGACAGACGCTCGTAGGTAGAACCGTCGGTGGTGGTGACGACAGCCTTCAGGTTTTTTATACCAGTCGAACTTGCTGTGTATTCAGCCATGTAAGGCTCCGACGTCATGGTGGCAATCAGATCGTTGCCCGCATAGAGGTCAATCTTCTCGATGGTCTTGGTGGCCATCCTGGCACGCACCTTGATGGGTAGTACATCGCCCTTGGCAACTTTCAATGCAGCAGGACGGATATATATCGAAGCCTCTTTTTTCATACCAGGGTAAGGACTCTTGGCATTCTTGGCTACATCTTTCTGCATGTATTCGCGAAGCCACTGCAAAGCAGCACGCTCTTGACGATTACGAATTAGACCGGTATTTTCTGCCCACGTCGCTCCCAAGAACCATCCCCATAGGGTGATGCCAGCACAATAGTCTGCTTCCCAAAACAGTGGAATCTGTTCCTGATATTTAGTTTTCTGTTGGGCGTCGTCAGCAAAACTGATATCATACTCTGTGATATACATAGGCATTTTCACCGATGTCTGAATGCTATTCATATTACTCTGTAATTCACTCTTGGAGATATTATTTAAAGTAAAATGGTGCGCCTGACAACCATATGCATCAATGGGTGCACCTGCATCACGCAAAGCACGCAGCAAGTCTATAAACTTATCCTTATCCCAACGCAACACATTAAAGTCATTATAGACAAGGATGGCATCTGGCCAACGCTCACTAGCCATCTCGAAGGCCTTGATAAGCCAGTCATAACCTGTTTTGCCACCGCCGCCAAGAGCATCCTTGAACAGCGAGGTGTCATCCTGATGACCCTGTATACACTCATTAGCCACATCCATAACCTGCAAATAAGGATAGTGTTCCTTAGCTGCATCCATCCATTTGACGATAGCATCATAACGCTCAGCGAGTGAAAGGTCTTTTATCCAGCCAGGATATTGTGAGCCCCAGATGAACGTATGAAATTTGAAGGGGAAATTGTGCTTTTTTGCATAGTTGGCAGCATTATCCGCCCCCCCCCAATTATAGACCCCACGGGTACCCTCAACACTTTGCCATTTTGTGGCATTCTCAGGGGTTACCTGATTCCAATAGTCAGAAAATATGAAACCATCATGATCCATCTCACTATTCCCAGTTGTGATGTTACCCAGAAACTTGTCTGGATTGCTGGATAACTGGGCGAAAGTTGCCGTCGGCAGCATAGCAGCCGCCAATAATAAGATTTTTATTCCTTTCTTCATATTAACAGTAAATCATATAATTCGTTATATTCGTGGTTTTAAAAAGTAGCTTAATTAATTAAAAATATCTTTTCCTTTCCCTGCCACTTGCAACGAACGGTAGCGCGGCCGTCGGTGACGGGACTGGTCGTAGTCTGTACGCCGGGCACGTTGGAGTAGGCTTCAATGACATTGTTGCCGTTCAGCGGAGCATACACCTGATAGCGTGTCAAGTCGGTATAGCCGTTCTGGTTGGTGGTACGGATGGGCGTGTCGGGGATGAGCAACTGCTTGCCGTTGACCTTGATGGTAATCTGCGGAACCACGGGAACGTCGCATACTTGACCGGCCTTCGAGAATCCGATGCCGTGCAGGTCGAAGAGCCCCTCAGGACGCTGCGGCTGCTGCGGGCGGCGACCCCACTGCGGACGATTGTCCTGTCTGGGGCGGATGTCGTCACCCTCGGCAATGAGGTAGATGGCATGTTTGCCAGTGAGGCCCTCGACGGCGGGAACGGGCTGGGTGAG
>Ga0247611_10008347_pt1 | contig 12790 bp, 23 predicted proteins | sample 177DNAGHGhighgp2_FD_192422 | JGI IMG/M metagenome (GOLD analysis project Ga0247611, IMG submission 192422) | Sheep rumen microbial communities from Palmerston North, Manawatu-Wanganui, New Zealand - 1770 DNA GHGhigh gp2 | ecosystem: Host-associated > Mammals > Digestive system > Stomach > Rumen... | reverse complement strand
GTATGTGTGGGCGTTTTGTATAAGGAAAAATGCGCGTATGAAAAAAAGTTAAAAAAAGTTTATCAAAACGCTTGACAATATATTTATATGGTGGTAATATATAAGCGTAAGGAAGAAAGGAGAAAAGAATATGTTGTTACAAGACTTCCAAAACAAATACAACCAAGAAATCAAGAAAGGGCAATTCACAAAAGCCAAATGGCAAAGCGTTAAGGTTATTAAAGGCGTTGAATATAAGAAAGTAAGCCAAGGCGTTGTAAGATTTGTCCAATATGCCCATATCAAAGGCGTTGTGGTAGTTGGTAAAGTAAACGTTAATGAAAACTGCTTAATTCCAAATACGCTTTACTACAATGCTAATACCAATAACTACCTTGTCCAATTGGCAACCACTGAAACCAAACCCCATTGCACTTACTATATCAATGGCGTTGAAGTTGACAAAGCAACATTCGAACAAGGCAACCCACCAAGACAAAATAGTCAAGAAAGTCCAGTGTTTAGAGTTAAGTTAGAAAACCTATTGGAGTTAGGAAACTAACTTAACCCCATTGGTAAACCATTAGAGAGTGGCAAAGTCCACTCTTTTATTTTGCTTTCAAAAGTTGAGAAGGAAAATTTGCGAGAAGTTCCTTCCCAAATTCTGATTCCAGGCAACCGTGCTTTGAGCTGCTCCTTGATGGTCGACTTCAAGACGATGATGTGATATGATGAACCTATGATAGAAAATTTGAAAGACAAGGTGCTTGAAGGGAAATGGCAATATCACCATTACCAAGACAATCATTATGTGTTTGAGAACATCTACAATGGCAACACAATAGCGTTGCGATTACGCCAAGTGCAAAACATTTTGGAAGGAAAAGACACCATATCGAGAATCCAATGCAGAAAGATATGGAAGGAAGGAAAGGCGACATTCAATTGTGGCAACAATGGCGTAATTCGAAGTTACTCGAAGCAAATCAACAAGTATCGAAAGGTAAGAAGTGGAAGTTGAAGCCCACTTCTTTTCTTATCCTGATCATCTGATCGTCGGCTCGTACCGTGCTTCCTGGTCGCTGGTCGCAGCGTCCTGGGCAGGTGGGCTTCGTACGCGTACGCTTCCATATAATGATAAAAAGTTAAATAAAATGCTTGACTGATACCAATGGTTGTAGTAGAATATAAGTGTAGAAAAGGAGAGTTGATATGATAGAACTCAATAAAAACCAAATCCAAAGGCTTTATATGGTGTTTGACTTTGAAGAACATGAAGAAATCGTAAACGCCACCATTGATTGCGAAAGGGGTGGTTACATGGAAATCAATTACATTAACCATAAGGACAATTCCACTGGTTGCTACAAGCCATACCTAGCCAAACATTCACAAGAAGACTTAGACAAGGTTGACTTCATACTCAATGGCATAAAGTTGGAGAGAAACCCAAGTTAAAGCCAATGGCTAATAAGGACAAGGAGTGGGAAACCACTTCTTTTTCTTTTCGCCACAAGACTGTTCGCTGCGAAGCGAGCCTGATCGGTCAGGTCGTCATACCGTGCTACTGGAGCCTGATCGCCGCATCGGATTGATGTGAAATTCCTTGTTGACACCATTGGTAGGTAGTAGTAAGATATGTTTGGAAGGAGGAAAGTCCCATGGAAGACAAAAAAGGGTTTGTAGCCAAAGTCAGTGAAGCCATTGCCTATGGCGTTCCTAATGTGGAAAGCGTTGATTACGAACGTTACGAACACAAGTCCAATGGTTGGAAGCAAGAGTTTGTGGTTATTTACTACAAAGGTGGTTCAATCGCTGTAAGGAACGTTAATGGTACGAGTTGTGGTGCCATTTTCCAAGAGATTGGCAAGTTACTGTTCGGTGGCTATTACGAAGAAGTCGAAGATAGGGAACACTTCGTAAACAGTCCTGACTGGACAAGGGTTCAATAAGCCTGAAGAAGCAGTTCGAGAGAGCTGCTTTTTTGTTGCCGTCTGACCGCTCCAGTCCGTGCTTGATGAGTCTGATCTGCCAGCGACCTGGGCTTCGACTGTTGTGGAAAAAGTTTAATAAAGCGCTTGACTTCCTATGCGTATGGTATTACAATATAAGTAGAAAAGGAGAACAAATGGTATGTTGGTTCTAACAAAAAACGAAAACAAATTCAAACTTGGGCAAGTCGTTGCAACAAGTGGTGTGTACGAAATGGTTGGTGAAGACATTAAGTTCAATCAGTTCGTTACGAATTCCTTCACAAGACACTGCAATGGTGATTGGGGTGACTTGGACGAAGAAGACAAAAGGGCAAACGACTTCGCGTTACGCAATGGTGATGATAGGTTGTTCAGCAAGTATAATTACAAAGATGGCATTAGCATTTATATCATTACCGAATGGGATAGAAGCGTTACGACAATCCTATTCCCAGACGAATACTAATTCGCCATTGGTTAGAAGAAGGAGTGGTTGAGAAGCCACTTCTTTTTTGCATCAGAAGCCAGTCGCCTGATCATCCAGTCCGTGCTAACAATCCTGATCGGTCAGGCTCCACTTCGGCAGTACAGTCAAATTACTCGCTTGACTTATTTTATATATGGTGATAAGATTTAATTAGAAAAGGAGGCAAGCCAATGGTTAAGTTACGAAAGGCTACCAACTCGTTGAAGGGCGTTAGCGCTGATTACGAATGGGAAAACCAAATCATAGAAAAGGACAACTGCAATGGCTACTGGTACTGCACACCATTGTTCAAGGGCATACAGTTCAATTCCTTGAAGGACATACGCAAGGCGTTGCAAATATACGTTGACAATGGTAGGGTTAAGCCAAGCCAATACCAACTAATGATAAATGGCATAGACTGTTAGAAGCCCAAGCCAAATTCAAAGAGAAGCAGTGGATTGAAGCCACTGTTTTTTCATCATCGCTGTCGTATTCGCTCCTGATTATACCGTGCTAAAGCTGTCCTGATCATCCTGATCTGCAGCTCGAAGCCAGTGGAAGTCGGTAGCCCAACTGTCGTAGCGAAGCGTTTCACCACATCATCCTGGATGCGGGCGACCGGGTCTATCCGTGCATGTGAGCCTGATCCCTGGTCTGATCTGTCAGAAGGGGCTTCTCGAAAATCCATTAAAAAAAGTTTACTAATCTACTTGACATACGCGTATATGGTGGTATAATATAATCAAGAAAAGGAGATAAGTTATGAAGAATAGAACAATCGAAGAAATTCATGACAAATGGGTTGGACATAAGAAATTCGCTTGGTTTGTGGACACTGCCATTGAAGATGGGCATAAGATAACTCAAATCAAGGAATACAATGAAAAGTTCAAATTCAAAATGGATGGGTACCCAATGGAGTTTGACAAATTGCCTACCATAAGTGTGAAATGGCAATTGGAAACCTGCTATCAACTATTGGAATACCATAAGAAATTGGAGGAATACCATAATGGCTAAAATTGGTGACAAAATTAGAATCATTCGCTTGGCTGATGAACCTTACAATTCAAATTACGAAGGTAAGGAAGGCACCATTACCCAAATCGAAACTGATCCTTGGGGAGAAGAACGATATGGTGGTACTTGGGGTGGCATATTCATTTATCCAAAGCAAGACACAATAGAAATCGTAAAGTAGCCAATGGCGAAACGAAGATAGGCAGTCGAAAGGCTGCTTTTCTTTTGCCAGCTTTATCCTGATCGCCGCTCCTGGGTACCGTGCATAGACGGCTCCTGATCGCTGCATCTGTCGCCAAGAACTGTTCCAATTCAATATAAAAAAAGTTAAATAAAATGCTTGACATAAATAATGAATATGGTATAATAATAGTGTAAGGAAAAAGAAAGCAATGCTTGTTTGCCCTTACAGTGGATAACCAAACCTACTACAATGGTATAATAGGCGAAGGTTGGCGAGAGTTCCGGTATGAAACACCAAACGTTCCAGTGAGTGAAAGCCCCACTGAAAGCGAGAATAAAAAGAGAAGGCAGTTGCAAATGCCTTCTTTTTTTTACTGTAAATTTTCTGATCAGGAAGCCCAGCGATGCCGTCATAGCACGGTAGAATACCGCTCCTGATCGCAGCTCTACTTCGACAACTTCGCGTTACGAATGAGTTCCTTCAAGAACAAGGATTTGTTTGGGACTGAATTCAAGATATCCAAGATATCCTTGTCCTTCACTGTTCTCACCTTGAATGAAATGTTGGTGTAAGTTTCCTTTTGATAGCGTTTTACGTAGGCTGCCTTTCTAGCCTTGTATTCTTCTGATGCCATAGTGCGTTCTCCTCCTGTCGTTATAATACTACCACACATCTTACTACCGTGCAAGAGGGATTTATCCTGGCTCCTGATCGCATCGAAAATTTTTTGGATAAAGTTGAAAGAAATGCTTGACATACATTCTATATGGTAGTAAGATGTATGTAGGAAAAGGAGATAAGGTATGAAAGAACTCGTTGCGTTCAAGACTAGGAACTTACGTAGGGTGGCAGTTTATGACACTGAAACCAAAATCCTAAACGAAACTGTTTATGCCATTAACACTGTAAACAACAAGCATGAAACTCTCGTTAGGTTTGGCAATAAGACACAAATGCTATCGATACTCGTTGGCTACAAGTATAGCGTAATGCCAGATAGCCAAGGCGAAGATTACGAAAGGTTCATGAAAGAGAACTACTATCGCTAATCCAAGAAGCGAAGTTGAGAACTGGGTGAGAAGCCCAGTTTTCTTTTTGCCGTCAGCGAGCCGTCACATAGCACGGATACCTGATTATCCTGGGCTTCGTCATGTGTGCGTAAATCCTTAATAAAAAAGTTTACTGTTTTGCTTGACATGAAATATATATAGTAGTAAGATATAAGTAGAAAAGGAGGAAGTTCGATATGAAAGAAACTTCTGTAAGAGAATGGATTACTCGCTTCCTTAATAACGAGTTCGAAAGCAACGACTTCAAGACACAAGTCGATGCTGGTTGGTACGATTGGTTCTGCAAGACTGAATCATTACGCAACAAAACCTATAAAATGGGCAGAATCATTAAACAAGTAAAAGATGGTGGAAAAGTTGATTTGGACAAATGGTATGTTTGGTTTAAGAACAACTGTCCTATGAGTGGGCCGTTATATGATGACTTCCGTTTTGCGGATCATGTCAATGGCGACATAAGGTTCACTATCCAAATTGACTGTTGTTGGAACAAACACAAATACAGTGTGTATGGAAGAAAGCCACTACCTAATGGCGAATGGGAAGACCACTTCGACACCCCTTTGTTCGAATGCGATAACAGTCGAGATTTAGTCAAATGGCTTAACGCCCCTTGGGAGGACTGATTATGGCTAAAAAGATTTTATGTACTGATGGCATTAAAAGAACACCAAAACAATATGGCGAGTGGCTTACTAATTTACAAGAATTAGCAGAAAATGAACCAGAAGATTTAACTGATGAAGAACTTGAAGCCCTACAAAACGAAGGCTTAATGTATTAACTCAAACGGTTGGGAGAAATCCTGACCGTTTTCTTTTGCGTATCCAGTCCGTGCTAGGAGCTGGTTTGATCCCTGGTTTCGCAGCTCGAATTTTTTTGAAGAAAGTATATTAAATCGCTTGACTTATTCCTTATATTGTAGTAATATATAATTGTCCGAAGGAGGTATTGAATATGACAAGAGGACAAATAGCAATCATCATGAAGTCAAAGGTTATGACTTCTATTGAATTTAACGGAGATATGTACATGCCTACTAAAAAATGGGCTGGACATGGTAGAACAGTTATCAACGCATTAAAGAGAGTTTATGACGTTGCTACTTACCAATTCGAAGTTGCGAAATTCAACAAAGATCACCATCATTATAACGACTGCGAAACACTAACTTATGAAAGAAGTTTAGATACTCTCGACTTCACAAAAGATTACTTCGATAATTGGTTCAGTGATTATGTTTACATCAAAAATTTAACTTCCAAAGATGTCGTTTTGAAAACAAACAAGACAGACAAAAATGGAAACGACATTGGAATTGTAGAAGTTGTCTTAAAACCAAAAGCAATAGCAGTCTTATGTTTTGGAACATTGCATAAATTAGTTGAAGCGAACAACGAACGATAATTTGAAGGGGCGAAGCGATTCGCCCTTTTCTTTTACGCCAGCTACTTGCACGGTTAGGGGAGCGGATCAGTCGTATCCTGGCTTCAACAAAAAAGTTTGAAAAAGTTTACTAAAATACTTGACTATATATTGTAGTATGATATAATTAAGGTAAGAAAAGGAGGAAGTAATATGCACTTCACTACACTATTTATTCTCAAAGGTGAGAAACTCGAAGATTTATCTTCACAAGAAATCGAAAACCAATTTTCCGAAAGGTTCTGCTACTGTTGTGGCGAAACAAAGCCAAAGTATCAAAATTGGTGCGACTGGTTCCAAATTGGTGGTCGTTGGTGTGATCCACTAAAAGCCAAGAAAGGGTTCCACTGCCAAAGGGGTTGGAGTAACGACAATGCCCCAGTGGTAAATGGAGAGTTCGCAGTCGTTCAAATCAGTGACTTAACTGAAAAACTTCCAAGAGATAGAATTTATTCAATCGCTACCAAATCTCGTATCTATCTAAAAAGCGATGATTGGAATAGTGGCGAAGTCAATCCAGAGAAGTTCAACAAGTTGCTTGATGAAATCGACAACAAGAAGTTCGATGGTGTGATAGCATTCATTGACTGCCACGACTAGAAGTCGAAAAGTCCAGGTGAAATATCCTGGATTTTTTTCTGGCTCTACTACCGTGCTATGATCCTCCTCCTGGCGTGGAAAGCTGAATCAAATTCTTCCAAAAAAAGTTTAACATTATACTTGACTTCGTATGGTAGTATGATATAATTATATTAGGAAAAGGAGAAAAGTAAGTATGAGTTTGACATTAGAAACATACGAACAAGACAATCTCTACATTGAATACGAGTGGGACAAATACGAACCACATTACGTAGTCTTTGTGGGAAGAAAGCATAGCGATGGCTTGGTTCACACAATATGGACTAATCGCTACGCAACGAAGGAACAAGCAAAGAAATCCTTCAAACGCCAAGTCGCCAAAGCGAAGAAAGGGGAAATCCAATGAACGAAGTCTATTGCTTGGATCTCACCACTGGCAGAGAGTTCACAAAAGTCTTCGATGACTTACACCAACAAAGGGTATTCCTATTAAGGTGTAAGCACTCCAAGAAGATTATGGTGACTGGCTACACCTACCAAAGCCAAGCCCAATACGAATATCTCGAATACGGTTGGTAGCCAAAACGAAACGAACAAATCTGGAACGAACAGTTCTGGATTTTTTTTACATCATTTTTGATGTGACTAGCACGGTGCCGCCCTGAGCTGGAAGCGGTATCTGATCTGCGACTTGCCGTCACTGTGTCCGTGCAGTGGAGGATCCTCCTGGGATCAGAAAAAATTTTTCGAAAGTTGTTGCATGTTGTTTAATATGGTAGTAATATATAATTAGGAAAGGGAAAGGAGAACGAATATGCTAGTTTACGTACTCACAAGCACTTATATCTGTGTTGATAGTGGTGATTATGAAAGTCGCGTTGATGGTGTCTATGAAAGCATTGAACAAGCACAAAAGCAAATGAAACAAGAAATCAAAGACACAAGAAGTGACTTTGCTGATTACGATACCGAAGAAGACAATTATGTCGAAGGTGACATGAGTTGGAGTATTTGGGAAAAGGAACAATACATGTCCCACCATTGCGACATTCAAATTACTGAATGTGAAGTGCAAAAATAAAAAATAAAAAAAGTTGAAAAAAACACTTGACACCATAAATATATAGTAGTAATATATAGGTGTAAGGAAAAGGAAGACACCTTACGAAACAAATGTCTTCCACAACATAATGAACCAAGAGAAAAGGAGGGCTACAAATTATGTTAAAAATCAAAGGTTTGAATCGCGAAGGAAAGGAAATCGAATTAGTCATTAACGAAAAAGATTTCGATGGCGCAGACGAGAAAGTCCAAGACACAAGAAAGTTATTCGATGAAGAAGGCAACCTTGTGAGTGAAGAACCAAAAGAAAGTATCTTCAAACTCCACTTTGCCAATGGCAGAGAAGTCTATGTCAGTAAGACTGCCTACGATAACCTTGTCGCCAAACTCAAAATCGAAACACTCTAATTCGCGAAACCCCAAAACCAAAGGCACCCAGGAAGGGTGTCTTTTTTTCGTCCTGATCAAGCCAGCTACGCACAATCCTAGCACGGACATCATAATCCAGGAGCGGTCTGATGCGGATCAGACTAAAGTATCCAGTACCGTGCAAGCCTTCCTGGATTTGCAGCTCCAGTCGCTTCAAAAATTTTTTCATTAAGTAAACTATTTTGCTTGACAAGGTATGGTAGTATGATATAATAAAGACAGAAAAGGAGGTAGTTGAGTATGACAAACTACACAAACTTAAAGCCCTTTATGGCAAGAGGCATCGAAGACTGGGGATCAGTCGTTAGCGATGACTACAAATCCTTCCAAACAAAGTATAGAAACTTCTTAAAGAAACTTTGTAAGGAAAATGGATATGAATTGGTTAGGTTCAATCCAAATCACTATTGCTTCACTTGTTTTGTTAAAGGCAATAGCAAATTCGTTTATATCTCAATAAGCGATGTAAGATACTTCAATAAAGAATGGTTCAATCATATCCTTATTAGAAGCGCGCAACATGAGAAGGACTACACTGGTGGATTCAATCAGTACACTTCCCTTCAATGCTTGGAAACGAAAATCCAAAGCATGCTTGGTTAGGAGGTTCGATTATGTGTTTAGAATATCAATTATTGAATGGTTCTAACGTCAAGGCGTACAATGACTATCATGAAGCGAACGAAGAAGCGACAAAGCAACGCTTGCTTCTCGCAGAATATGGCGATGTGTATGGCTCTAACATGGCGTATGCTTATTGGAATAAAAGTGGCAATCGCAACGATGATGAAGTGATTATCGCTTATTACAAGTTCAATAAACAAGGCAAGCCAGTCAAATTAAGCGAAGAAGAATTGAGAAGGTACTTATTCAATTAAGGAGGACTTCAAAATGTTAAGTTGGCAAAGCAATCAAAATGGCATGAGCAAGTTGGACTTCAATACGAAGACAGGCAAGTTCGAAGTAAGCGTTGATCTTGTCAGTGGCAAGCATATCAGGAAATCGTTCTACTTCTACAAAAACGCAGTTCGAAGATTGATTCATTATCGAAAGAAATACGACTTGAATTAAGAAAAACGCCAGGACTTCTGATCCTGGTTTTTTTATTGTTCGATTGATAGCACGGTAACATGATGTTAAAATGATGTAAAGGACACACAGAAAATATGTACAAAGTTATAGGACTATTTGGCGAGGTGCTTGAATTTGAAACAAAGGAAGAAGCAATAGAAAAATGCGAGTACCTTATATCGAAGTACAAGACCATCGCGATAAAAGGCTACTACAAGGAAGTAGAGCCGCAGGTATTTAGGATTTTGGTCTGATCACATACCGTGCTAGGATTGCCGCTCCTGGATCTGGATGCGGCTTTTTATTTTTCATTTTAGTAAAACATTTTGCTTGACTTTATTATATATTGTAGTAGAATATAGGTAGAGAAAAGGAGAAATGAATATGAACATCAAAATCTCAACAACGAATTCGAAACTGGGCTATCAAATCCCCAGTATCTCATTGCTTCCACAATGCAGTTGCAGAAAAGATGCGCCTTGCTCGAAGGGTTGCTATGGTAAGAAAGGCAATGTCACCTATAAGGCAGTACAAGAGGCGCAACGACACAATTATGACTGCTACGCGCAAGACAGCAACGCGTACTTCAACGAGATCATATCGTACTTGAACGATGCGCTCATATCCTATAAATACTTTAGGTGGCATACGGTTGGCGACATTGTGGACTATAACTACTTGTTAGGTATGATAAAGGTCGCGAACAAGTGCAAGCAAGTGAAATTCCTATGCTTTACGAAGAAATTCGACATTGTGAACGATTATGTGAATCATGGCGGCAAAATCCCAAACAACTTGAAGATTGTCTTCAGCGCGTGGCATAAAGCATTCAAGGTCGACAATCCATTCAATTTTCCAGTCGCGTATGTGTTCTTCAAAAAAGAGGAACTCAACCCAGACATCCCAGAAATGGCAATCCCATGTGGTGGGCATTGTCCAGAGTGCTTGGCTTGCTGGAGTTTGAAGAAAGGGCAGTCGGTGTTCTTCAACCAACATTAAGCAAACAGCCAGGGGCTTCGGCCCCTTTTGTTTTGCGAATACGAACTAGCACGGACATGCTTGGATCAGGATGATCAGAAAAATTTGAAAAAATATACGAAAATGCTTTACTTATATATGGTAGTATGATATATTATTTACAGAAGGATAGAAATAATCCTTAAAAACAAATTAAAAAAAATATATTAAAGTGCTTGACAAATATAAAACAAATCAAGTACAATAATATACGAAGGGGACAAAGGAGAACCCTGAAAGGAAGAAGGAGAACAAAATCTCAAAGAAAGGAGGAAAAGCCCTATGGAAATCACATTAACGATCTGGCTTACTGCCGAATTAGCTGGTGAATGTACTGCGAAGGATAGCGACAAAATCTCAATCAGCGCAGAACATGACACAACCAAAGAAGACTTAAACGAATTTGCCAAAGACCAAGGCTACAAGGATTACCAAGATTACTTCAAAGCCTATATCGATGATGAAGAAGAACTCAAAACTGTCATCGATTGTGTCGAAGATGGCAAAGCCTACTTAGTGGAAAGTGAAATCGAAATCGATTGTAAAGATGGGAAAGCCTTCCATGACTTCCTACTTAACAAGTATCAAAACGAATTGCTTGCTAACTTTATGAAAGAGATCAATGACCGTTGCGCTGACTTCACTGTCGAAGCGTAACTCGCATACAACGCGCCAAACCTCACTTTTCTCAATACCTACCTTACCACACTCATATTCCAGGCGCGTTCAACAGAAATGGCTACCGACTCAACATCGATAGCCATTTTTTCATTATTCTTCTCGTCTCGGTTATATCCGCTTCCAGCTTCAAGCACGGACATACCTGTCGCAGCGCAATCAACGCCTTCAGCCTCTCGTAGTAGTTTCGGTACTGACTGTACTCGTACGAATTAACGCCAGTCTTAACCATATTGTGGCGTTTAAGCATTGTCTTCGCGCTGCTATGCATCACTTCTTCGATATCCAATTCCATGAAGTAGTGTCTGCAGTTCGGCCTTGTCACCATGTACACCGGATCGCCCACGACTTCTTCAACAGTCATGCAATTATGATTCCTAATGTAGGAAGCCACCCTTCTTCTCGTATGCGAATCAGGGCATCTCTCACGCCAGTTCTCGCTGACGTAAACCTTCCCTTGGAAGTCCTTATGCCCTTCAGCGCAGTGCGTATGGCATGAACACAGATAGAAAATCCCTTCGCTCGTCAATTGGCTTAAATAGGACAGTTTGTCATGGTTCTCGATATCTCTACCAAGCCCATTCTTAATCTTCTCCAGATAAGGCAATGTGGCGCGAATAGCCCTATATACGCTTTCGTTGTCAGTGCGTTTTCCCCAAACCGTTTTCGCAACTGATTTGTACTCATTGACGCACATTAGCCACAGTTCGTTAGCCTCACTGTCGGTCAGCTTTACCGTGCTACGGAACGCTGCCAACTCCCTTTTCAGCTCCCTAAGGATAGGTTGCTTTCCCTTTCCACTAACCAAACCATGGCTAATTATCGATGCGCATCTGACTTCGAAACCGTAAATCCTAAATTTCAGGTTTCTTGTGTTCCTCATTGTATGGATTATCGGCTCCTAACTCTCCGAAATCGCCTTGTTCGAATGGGGACATAGCATTGCTTTCCCTATTCTTTTTAATCCAGTCGATTTCCTTCTTCTTCTTTTCTTCCGGCCAGGTCTTGCCATAGAGGTATTCAATCGCGGTATCATCGCTGATCAATCCTTCACGCCATCCACCAAGCACGGCTTCTAGTTTATTCTCGAACGAAGCATCAGCGAATTCATCGTATTGGACATAAACGTCATATTCCGAACAAGTGATTTTTTGCTTCTTCATGAATTCATCTGCACAAAGCAAGTCATTGGCGATTCTACGTAAGGTTTCGCCTTCTTCTTCCATAACTGTGTTACGAGTGAAGATAGTGACTTTCTCTTTCTCACGTTGCGCTTCTGCGTTATCTTTCTTCGCAATATCGATGCCAAGCGTAGCTGGCGACATAATGCCGGAAATGATCTGCAAGAGGATATTCGTGGCTTCCGTGCTATACTGCTCGAAATTCAACTGTGGCTGCGTGACTGTGACAGGTCCGGTGCCAGCGTTGGTGCCATCACCGTTTCGAGAACCCTTGAACTGAATGTACTTTCTGTCGAACGAATGTGGCATTCTAGGAATACCAGTCTTATCGTCCTTTTCCAAATACATCGTATCGAAGTATTCAAGCGTTGTGCTTCTACGCACGGTATTTGCAGATTGGGACAGACATTGATCCAAATCATCGAACATGTCAATCTTGCCAGTGAATATCGAACGCCCATAGGTATCGGCATTACTGTCTTCGTAGATAATGCAAGGATAGCCCAAGAACGATTTGAAATTCGTAATCTCGATTTTGTCGTTGACATCCCTAAGCTGTGGAAGGGACTTCAATGGCACGGATACGATGATGTCAGTGCTAGGATTCATCCTGAACAGTTCCTTCTCGATGTATAGGTTTCCATTTTCTA
>Ga0247611_10008346_pt1 | contig 12790 bp, 13 predicted proteins | sample 177DNAGHGhighgp2_FD_192422 | JGI IMG/M metagenome (GOLD analysis project Ga0247611, IMG submission 192422) | Sheep rumen microbial communities from Palmerston North, Manawatu-Wanganui, New Zealand - 1770 DNA GHGhigh gp2 | ecosystem: Host-associated > Mammals > Digestive system > Stomach > Rumen... | reverse complement strand
AGCAACAAGTTCAACATTGAATGCGAATTCATCAGAATTATCTGCCAATTCAGTATATCTGGATAGGAACATGATATAAGGATCAAGATTATTCAAAAGATTAAATGTTTCTTGCCTGGATTGATGATAAACAAATGTTTGATTCTTTCGTTTCATCTTCAAGAATTCCAATATGCTTATGCTTAATAACCAGGATAAACCATCAACATCTTCTTTCAGCTTCTTAAAAACTGCAACATCTTCCATGTATTGATTGCTTTTAAGCTGGGATTCATCTTTCACTTTCACAAATTCGTTCAAGTATTCAATCAAATCCAAACTATTGATAAAAGCATTATCAACATCATCTGGATTAATCAGATTGTTACAAAAGATTTCAATAGCTCCAAAATTGGAATATTCTGTTGATTCGCCTTTGAAGATTATCCTTTTGGTTTTAGAAAATTCTGGTGTTCTCAGCTTCTTCAACTTTTCATAAATCTTATGGATTGATTCATTTGTAATTTCATCAATAGCTATTAAATGCTTGTTTGCAATTGTACTTTCAACAAACTGATCATCTAAATCTTCGCCATCAATTACAACACATAAATCATTCAAGATTAATTTCATTACATGAAGAATTAATGATTTTCCAGCATTGCCTTTTCCATCATAAGAAAAGGTTATTGATTTATCTTTTTGATTCAAGAATCTTGCTCCGAATCTTTGCAATCTATCAATGAATATGCTGGTATTCTTTGGATCATCTTTCGGAATCAGAACTTCTTTCAATCTCTTTTCAACGATAGTTTCATCTGGATCTCCATCTTCATGGATAACTGCATTTTCATCAAATTCCAAAAGTATAAACTTATCAGTATCTGGGATTTTGATTCCAAATTTCTTATCAACTAATTCTGATGTGATATCAAACTCTTTCAGCAATATATGGTTTATATCACCATCTTCCAGGTAATCATCAATTCCATCTGTATCAATTACAAGATTTGAACATTGGATAAGGTTATCATTTATTTTATCTGGTTTAGCTATTGCTTTTAAGATATTTTCAGACATCAAATCATCATAATTCACATCTTTCAATTCTTTAAGTAAATACTTCAATTTGATTGCATTAAGATCTTCATAGTATCTTGGATTTTCATTATTCAAATATCTGTATTGTTCTTTACCATTCTGGTATTTCACTTTGATATTCAAATCTTGAACAATCTGTTTTGCTACTCTGGATCTTGTTCCTTTTCCAGTCTTGAATTCATATCTATGATAGATATCTTCTTGACCTATTGCTTCGAACAATTGTTCTATTCCTTTGTTAAGTGTTTTATAAATCTCAACATCACCATCAGATTGGTTTATTGAATCTGCAATCACATCTGCGAATTCGGATATCTGGTTTTGGATTCGCTTTTTTTGTTCTTTGATTAGAACTTTTTTTGATTCATCAAGCAATTCCTGGATTTTATGGATATGTTTGATGATTCTTTTGTTGTTTGCATAATCTTCCAATAAGGATTTGAATGCTCGTTTGTCTTTTCTTGGATTCTCTAAGCTGTGTTTCACTTGATTCATATGTTCTTTTTTATCCGATTCACCAGCAAGTGATTCATCAAATAAAAGATAAACATCTTCATCAGATAATCCATATCTGGATAAACCATGCGACAATGCAATTATCACTTCATTATGATTTCCAGATGTTAGCTTAATCAATATCTTCATTTCATGGATTAGCTTTTCTTTGGTTTTTTTACTTAGTTTAACTATATCATCAGCATTCCCATTTTCAAATGAATCATCATGATTGTTTTGCTTGGATTTCTTTTTGATATTTGCATGGTTTAGTTCATCAAGTTCCTTTTTATATCCATCTTCATCAAAGTAAAATGTTTTGCTTTCACTTACTGCTTGAAGAATTTTTTCTTTGATATTTTCAACTGGATTATCAAAGATTCTTTTCAAATCTGGATCATCATCAAGAATCTGATAAGTTCCAGTTCTTGTTGAATGCTTTCCATCACTCCTTTTTGTAGTTTCCTTTACAATTGATGGATCTACCAATAAAAGCTTCTTATGATTAAATATTTCCAGCATTGTATTATTGTTATCATAATTCAAGCAATAATTTCTTAGTTCTGGGATATGGTAATCTTCTTTGAATCGGATATGTTTTAAGAATAAACAATCTGATTCATGCTTGGTTTCTTTTGTGTTAAATTCTTCTTTGCTAAATATCCATAAGTGATATCCATTGCTTTGTGATTTTGATTTGATGTATTCAATATCACATGATTCCAGTAATTCCAGGATATCTTTACAAACTTGTTCATGAACTTCATCACCATCTTTTTTATATCCATCAACATCAAGAACTGCAAAATGCTTTCCAATATTTTTTTCATCGTATCCACAAACAAAAGCAAGATTGCTGTCTTTCTTAAAATCAGAATATTCAGTTCTAAGATTCCAATATTCGCTTTGATATCCTTTGGAACATTTTATCATTTGATTCTTTGTTCCTTTTTCAATTGGATATATGTTCATTATTTTGGATTCATAGAATTTTTGGCAATTTTTTACTTTATTGAAAAGGATTACCATATTGCTGATAAGTTCAATATTATTCATGCTGTATCACCTTTCGATTGATTTTTCTTATCTGATTAAGTGATTCAACATTGGATTTCCTATCAGATTGGAATTCCTTTTCGATTAGATATGATAAATATTCTGATATGGATAATGGATTATTGATATAATCATCTGGTGATGTGTATTTCCTATACTTTTTTTCATAATTGAACATGATACCATTCAATTTATTGATTGTTCGATTGTTAAGATTGATTTCGATATGGTTTCTTTCATGTTCCTTATCCATTGATTCCATATAATCAGATATCATATCATCAAAAATAAGCTGGATTTTCTTTCGTTCATCAACAAGTTCTGGATCAACAACAAAATTCTTATCCAAATATTCAAAATCAGTTCTATCAACAATAACTGGGATAATCATCTTGTTCTGGCAATATTTGATTCCTAAAAATCTTTTTATAGTATTACTATCTAATATATTATTAATACTGTTATTCTGTTTTTGTGTTAAATCGTTGTCGGTTGGTTTAACACTTTCATTCTTCTTCATGATTCACCATCTATTTTTAAAAATTAAAGATGAATAATCCAAAAAAGGATTATTCTTTATCTTCAAATCCAACATCTGATTTTTTTCTTACAATATAATCTTCATCTAATTCCATTTCATAGAATTCATATAAGGATTCCAGAATCAAATCATTTATTGCTTTTCTTCTAAATTCATCAGATGTAACTTTTCCAATTTCAGATTCACTTAACAAACCATCATAAACATGATTGATATTGTTGATTGTTCCAATCACTTTTTGATATACTGGGATTGGCAATTCAATCAATATCTGCATGGATTGCTTTTTATCATCTTTCATCTAATCACCATTAATTTCTTCACATAATGCAAGATCAATTTCAATGAATCTTGCATTCTGGAATGTAGTTTCGCAATGAATATCATCATAGAATTTGAATGCTTTTCTAAAATAAACAAAAGTAAAGAATACATTCAAAGAAAAGAACATAATCATCTGATAGTTATATTCTTTAATGATTTTTTTCTGGGATTCATGGATTCCTTTTAATTTATTCATCAATTCATCAAAACCATCATCAAGCTTAGATTCATCAATCCATTCATGTATCAATAAATTCTGGGATTCATAGATTTCTTTTAGGTTATCCATTAATTCATCAAAACCATAATTAAGTTCGGTTTCATCAAGCCATCTTTGTATCAATAACATAAAGAATTGACATACATCTGGATAATCTTCCAAAAGTGTTTTGCTTTTGTTAGCTGTTGCATTCATTCTAATCACTTGGATTCACAATTTCAAAACCATCATTCCCATCAGAATCAACAAAATTATCCAGATTGTTATCACTCTTTTTCGGAATCAGCAAATCATAAGAATACTTTTTTGATTTGATATGCTTTGAAGTTGCAATGAATTCCAGATCTTCCAAACTATCCAGGATTTCATCAAAAGTAACAATCAAAGATTGTCTTGGTTTCACTTTATCAACAATATCATTCTGCAACATTCCGAACTTCAACAATGGATAGAATCCACTTGTTGATTCAATCTTGTATTCAGATTCTTCATCTTGAACATCATCAAAATTCAATGGAATCATCTTAAAAGTAGCTTTGACTTTCTGATTAGTTCCATCAATCACTTCTTTCATCTTCCCATCAAAATCATCAAGAACATATTCACCATTATCAACAACATAAGACATACATTTCTTCATGTTGCCTATGATTTCAAAAGTAACAAATAATATACAAGATGGTTTGCTGGATTTGTTGAACTTATCTTCAAATACTCTATCAGATACTTCATCAACTCTTAATTCAATCCCTTTCGGATACCATTTTCCTAAACTCTTCAAAAACAATTCTTTTGTGATAGGTTGTTTGTTGCTGGTTGTTTCTTCTTCAAATCTTACCATGATTAACATCTCTTTTTTTCTTTTTTGCCCACTTTTTTCTTTTTTTATTATTGATTAAGCATATCCATACTTATCCATCAGTTCCTTGATATCGATTTCACCATTTTCCAGATCTTCAATGAATCTTCGGATTGCTAAATCAGTATATATTCCTAAATTCAGCTTGTTGCTGTAAACCTTATTTTTCAATCGTATCTGATTCAATCGTTCTTTTGTTTCGCTGGGAATTTGAACTTCCAATCTTTTAGTTTCATTTTTCATATTTCAATCACCTTGTTTTTTTTATGATTTTTTTTATTGTTTTAAAGCAATGGAATTGCGAATGATAATTATGCAAAAAATAAGAATAAAATGGTTTGATTGATGTAGCATTATCCATCGTTTGAATGATATCCAGCACATATATCAAGAATAAGCATAGTTTCAATTAAGTAAATTAATAGTTTCTTGATGAAGTATCATTTTGCTTGATTGAACTTTCAAGTAAAAAATAGTAAAATTGTTCATGCAATACTGCAAGAATATCAGTATTAACAAACAACAAGAATATTAATACTAAACAAATATTTATATGGAATTATTTACAAAAGATAGTTTAGTAATTCTTGTTTCGGTTTTACTATTGATTAGTGTTTGTTATTGTTGTTGTACTGTTTCTTTGTTCTTTTGAATTGATATGTGATGTGGGAGTTAGATATCAAATCATCAGAACAAATAACACTTTTCAATCAAATAAATCATTCTCTTTTTTTACAAGCTGATTCACCATCACAAATTTTTTATGTTTTATCTGCATGGATCATATGCATTCTGTTTTTATTTTCCTACAATAAAAACTTAATTATCCATTGCTTGATTAAGTATTGTTTTTCGTACTATATAAAGTTAATCATCAAAAAAATTAGTTTCCATTCTTTAAATCAAAAATAAAAAGAAAAATAAAAAGAAAAATAAAAAAAAGAAAAAGTTTACCAAAGTTTACTTAAAAAAAACGTTTTAAGAAAAGAAAAAAGAAAAAAAATCAAAAGTAAACCAAAGTAAACTTCAAAAAAAGAAAAAAAAGAAAAGATTCCAAAAATCACTTATCCATAGGATACATCAAATCAGCAACTTCCTTTTGTAAACTTTTGATTTTAGACATATATTTCTCATTCAGATTATATCTTTCTTCTTGAAGTTCTGCAATCCTATCAAATTTTTCTTGAATCTCTGGATTGTAATCTGGTTCAAAAATAGGTGCTGGATACAAATTAATGAACAATAACTGATTATTGTTTTTAATCAGCATTTCAAAATATTCATCATCAACAAGATAAGCTGTGTAATCAATAATTTGTGTACAATCCTTTGATAATTCATATTCAAATATGATATTGAATCTTCTATCTGCTGATTCATCACAAACTTGAAAACAAGCTTTATGAATAGATTCATCAAAATATCCATCATCATATGTATCCAGGTAATTATTCAATATAAACCGATAAATTTTCTTATTTGAAGAAAAATTATGAACAAGCTGGAACAATGACATATCAACATACCTAATCCCATCATGATCTATGGTTGCAATTTTATCCAAATACTCTGATATCTTGGACATTGAGCCACATTCATTTAAAACAAATTGTTCATTCTTCATAGCAAATTCATAAAAATTATAAAAATAATCATCTTTTTCAACTCTGGAATAATTAACCATTACCAATCTACTTTTGACTATATTAGGCAATCCAGATTCTTCTTTTGTGATAGTGCATTCTTCAATTTCATCAATCATATCCACATCTGGCAATACAAGATCTATGTAAATCGGATAGATTGTTCTTTCGGTTGTTTTAGTATTCAAATAATCCATGCAAATATGATATAATCCTTGATTGGTATTGCCATAATCCTTTTTTAAATATTGTTCCAGCTCTTTTTTAAATTCCTTTTCGCCTTTGAATGTGATAGTTGTATCCTTATTGGAATCATAATTCCTTTTCTTGTAGAAAAATGATTGCTTACTTTTTTCATCAGTTTCCATCGCCATTTTTTATCACCATCTGCTTAAACATAAACAACTGCAAATCATAATCATTATCAACATCATCTGGAATTATTAATGCTGTGTTTCACCAGATTCAACATAATCATCAAATCCATGAATTGAATCAAGCAAATCACCATCAGCTGACAGATTTCTTTATAAAATAAAATAAAATAAAAAATATTTTAAAAAATATATAATAATAAAAGGTGTACATGGTGTATATGATATACATGGTATACACTTTTTTCTTGAATTTGATTTTTTTCAGATTATTTGTTTACAATGATATTCTCTTTTTTGCATTGTTCCAAAAGAATATTAAAATCGATATTGTGCCGATTGGCAATGAATCTGATTCTATGTGTATCAATATAAGATTCATTTTCATAAACTAATCTTATAGTGTGCATTGCTTTTTCTAAAACCAAACGATTCTTATTATTCAGTTCTCTTATCTCTTTCAATTCTTTGATTTTGTTCTGCTTTATCAGAATTTCGGTTTCAATATTCCTTTTTTGGATTTCAAGTTCTTCAATCTGCCTTTCAAGTTCATCAACATCATCATTGCAATAGATCTGCTTATTGATACACATTTCAATAAAACTGCTTCTTGTTCCAGATATATATTTTGGCAATTGTTCCCATAGATATGGATCAATGGTGATGTTTCGCCTTATCTTGTTTTGTTTGACCATCTTAAAAACTCCTTTTTTTAAGATGAATAAAATAATCTTGCTATGTACATCTTCCGATAATATGTATCATATAATGATTAAGTGTACACTTTTTAATTATTGGTATCACTTTTCATTATGATGTATCACATTCTTGGATAATGTATCATTAACCTATATTTGATACCATTCAAAAAAATAATGTATACCTTTTCTTTAATTGGTATATCTTTTCTAAATTGGTATTACTGCCAAACATAGATTTTAAATATTAGATTAAGTAAAAATAGTATTAATTGGTTTTTACGATATCATATGATTTCCATATGATATTGTACTACATTATTTTAAAGATACTGCAATATCTTTAAAATCACTATTTTTATCTTTTTCTTTTATTTTATTCATTCAAATTCATCAATCTTTGTTTGCTGTAAATCTTCTTTCAAACCTTTGTCTATGTATTTCCTTATCAGTTCGCTTTGTGATATTTTTTTCTTAAAAGCTATCAATCTGATTTGTTCGATAACTTGATCATCAAGCATGACTGATTTTTGTTTAACTACCATATTATCACCATAATTATCAATCAACTAACAAGTTGGTTAATCGTACGATTATACTGTTTGTAATCGTACCTATTTAAAAGTTGTGGAATACTTTTCACAATCTGTAAAAAGCTTCGGATAACGCTTGAATTGAACATTTGAGCATTCTGGACCAGTTGCAGCATATGGTATTATCCAAAAAAATAGTCTTTTTTATGATTATTTGTTCAAGCTAAACTTCAATAATTGAACAACAATATCAAATATTTTCTTCAATGGTAATAAAAAATAGTAAAAAGCTGTATTTTTTCAGATGATCCAGATGAATCTTATGAATTTTCGGTGCATATGATGGTGATAGTTTTTTGAAGTTTCAAATTGTTCTGGGATTGATTATTGCCTGGATTAATCAATCTTTTCATCACCTTTCATCACACTATAATATTTTTCAGCTATTCCAAATATTATTGATTTTCATCTTCAATCAATATCTTGTTCTGGGATTCTCTTATAATGCTGGATTCGTTTATGATGTTTTGATGTTTTTTTCTAATGATATCAAAAAATCCTAAGTTTGCAATTTGAATTAATATTCCAGTAAATTCATTTTTCAGATGATCCTTTTCTTTTCCTAATTTTTCAATCCTTTTTTCTTGCTTGTCGATAGATGATGAATAATCCTTTATTCTTTTTTCATAGCTATCTTCAATTGTTTTGATTTTATCATCAAAATTATCCAATTTAAGCTTCAATTCTTTGTTCTGGGATTCCAGTTCTTTAAATTTATTGAATTCTCTTTCGGTTAATATGTATATTGTATCGGAATCTTTTCCATCGGTTAGCATATCTTCTTGATTCTCTGTTGAATTCCAATTTACTCGGAATGATTTTCCATCTTTTGATTTTGTGTACCTACTGCCTAATGTTCTTTTCAACATATTAATCATCAACAATAATCTTTCCAGGTTTTGCATTCATAAAAATACAAACCATATCACTATATATATTCGTACTATCTAAATATATTTAACTAATCATTCGTACGATATGGATTTTCATGAATGATATCGTACAATAATTTCCGATATCAATCTTATAATTCGATTTCGTACCATGAAAAAATTTGAAAATCCGATATCGTTCTAAAAAATCGATATCGTACGATGTAATACTTTATTTGATATTTGTAATACTTAAAAAAAATTAACATTTTTCAAAAATTTTCTTGAATTCCGATTTTGAGCGATATCCACAAACTTTTGTTAATTTTCCAAAAATTCTGATAAAATGAAAATTTTTTCGTTCAAGTAAATTAAAAGAACGATTAATTATACGATACTTTGTACGATATCGTACATGATTATCACTTGCAACTATACTTTTAATCAATAGCTTGAATTTTACATCATAGAATCGATTCTTATTTGATATAGATGTGCCGATACAAAAACATCAATTTATGCAATTTTTCTTGAATTCTAATTCTGAGCATTCTGGGATATGTTCCAGCAAATGCAAATGTACAAAAACGTACATCATTTTCTTCAACACTCTTTGCACATCGATAAATTCAAAGCAAAAAAACAAAAAATCAAAAAAAAGCTTGAAGAATACATTTGAACAACATCAATCAAGTTCAATTTCAAATGTAAAAAACTAATAAAAAATACTTTTCAGATACTAAAACCATCAAAATAAGCATTCATATATAAATGAAAAAAATAAAACCATATGTTTCAAGTGTATCCGATTCGTACCATGAAAAATTTTTCATGATCTTCCAGCTGGAATTAAAAATCAAAAAATCCCATCACCAGATTCAAAAAAACCAAAAAAAGATTCAATCCGATATCGTACTTTGAAGAATTGGAATAAAAAAGATATCATTCTTCCATGATTCAATTGATGGATATACATTTAATCAAGCAAACAATGAAGAAAATCATCTTGCTTTCATTAAATAGAATGTTTGATGTATTATAATACAATCAAAAACCAAAACTTTCTTCTATCATCTGATTGAATGGATTAAACATAAAAAAAATCGGATAAGTATCAAATCCATGTTTCACAATCCGAAAAAATGATTTAATTATGCAAATTTTCGTGTACCATCTCGCCATATAAAAAAACATATGTAATTTTCAAATGATACTTATCCAGATAATCATATTTTTGATGGATCATTAATTATAAAATTTTTCATTGATATCAAATTGCAAAATTGATATCAACTTGTAAAAGTGTCCTTACTTGTTCTAAGTAATTTAAATATGATGAACTTAATATCTGATTCTATGTATCAATTATATGTTGATACACAATTCATTAAAAAGTTGAAAATTCATTAAACTGGAACATAAGGATATCTTGATTCTAAGATATCTTTATCTTTTCCAGATAATCATCAAGTTCATCAAAAATAATCTGCTGGATAAACAACTTCAAAGGATTCCATATCATATTTCACTTGATTCTGATTCCATTCATCAAAACATAAATCCATATTGAACTTTTTCTTTATATCTTGCTTATGGAATTCAAACAATTCTTGCTTTACTTTTAAGAATCCATCATCAGCTATTGCATTTAATCCATCGGATATATTTTTCAATTCCTTTCCAATATCATCATGTATCTTTACAGACATATCATGCAATTCTTCATCACATTCCACTTTCCCATTCAAATCAGATAATTCTGCCAAACATTTTTTTGTGTCTTTCATAAAATCTTGGATTTCTTCATATTCTTCTTCAATCTTATCATTCATCATTTGATAAAACATTTTTTGTTGTGGGATTCTCAGATAAAAGTTATCCAACAATTCATCATGTTCACCAGATTCAGATTCAAATATATTAATGCTTACTGCATGATTGACAAAATACAGTTCCAGGTTATCCATCAAATTAGAATAAAAAATTGATAGTAATCCATAATACAATACACATGATTCCATCAAGAAAAAGATTGTTATGTTTTGAATCGTGATATCCTTTTCCATTAGTTCATTCAAACAATCCATATTCGATTTCCGATAATATTCTGATTTGCCAATAAGATATCTTACAAAATTCTTTCCCATCAGATATTTCATCACTTCAAGATGTTCATCAATTAAATCTGTCGGATTCTTATCACCAGATTCAAATCTCTTTTCTATTTTTTCTTGCAATTCTTCAAAGGATTTTATTACAAATAATTCAATTTGTTCTGGTGATAGTGTATCCAGTATTTTGAATTTAGCTTCTCTTATTTGCTTTCTATTGTTTAAATCCAATAACATCACCATTAATTTATAAGATTTCCATCATCATCATATTCCAGCTTTTCGCCTTTTTCAAGCTTTGCATATTCTTCTTCGGTAAAACATTCAAAATCCTTTAATTTCAAATATTCAACATCATCATCATCTTCAAAAAACTTTTCGGAATCTGGAATGATGATCTTGAATTTTTTCATATCATAACTTGCTTTCGGTTTTTCATCAAACTTCTTCATATGAACTTCAATTGAATCTCGTTTTAACAATTCATACAATTCCTTGTCTTTTTTTATTCTTTTCAGTTCATCAGTATACCATTCCTTTTCAAATTCATAATCAAATTCCTTTGCAAAAACGAATCCATCTTCCTTTAATCTTGCGATATCAGATGAATAAACATCATATCTTTCCTTGATTTCCAGATATTCCTTATGATTGTAGATTCTGCCATCAATCCCATCATATCCCATCATCGTGGATAATATCCTATCTCTTTCTTGGATCTGTTTGAACTGATATTTCAAATCCATATCCAAATAATCAAAAAATCGCTGGTTCTGTTTATGATGAATAGTATACAATTCTTCAAATGATTCTGTCTTGAATCTGGAATCATAAAACTTTGATTCAACTGTCGCATATGTGGAATAATTATGATAATAAAAATCCAATAACTGTTTGATATTGAACAATGCATATTGCAAATTTAACAAATGGGATTCAATGATGTGTTTCCCATGTGTAATCTTCAATTCTACCAGCGATTGTTCATACCCATCAATAACATCAGATGTTATTTCTTTCCATGTATCATGTATCTTTCCACATTCATCTCGATACGAATTCATCAATCCAAAAAAAACATTGGTTTGATAAAATTCTGATTTATTTTTAACATAATCCACTTCTTTAATCAAAAAATCATGTTCCTTTTGCAAGTTATCCATATCAACAATGAATCTATACTTGTCGAATAAGGCATTCTGGGATTCTCTAAAATAGATTGCAATTTGTTCTGGTGTTAATTTATCCAATAATTCAAATTTAATCTGTTTCACCTTATTTTTTTTAATGTTTTTCATCACAATTCACCATCATCATATTCAAGATTCTGGAATGGTTTAAACTCCAATTCATCAACTAATTTTATTATTGAAGAATATAAACCATCAACAACAACTGCAAATCTATTCTTATCAATACATCGTTGTATCAGATAATGAAAATCTTGTTCCTTTTTCATCAATTCATATTGATTGAATTCACATAAGATATCAATGCAATAGCTATTCATAAGCATTTTCAATTGTTCATCAGTTAATGTTCTGACAAGTTCATTAAGAACTTCATGTTCCATTTTTTGATTATCTGTATCCATATTTACCATCGTTTTTTGATTCTTCTTTGATTTGTTCCATTGTTTTTTTCACTATTTCCAGGTTCTCTTTATCAGATAATTCTGGTTCTTGCTTTGGTTTATCCATGATATGTTGTTCTATAAAATCCAGCTGATGTTGTAATTCATCAAGTTGTTCATCTTTCAAGATATTGTTGTAAACATTAATCATATAAGCCAAAGCTTTGATATTCTTGATTTTCAATTCTTCTTTCTTGACATCTTTAACATAAGGTTTCTTTACTCTTTTTCTTTGAAGTTTGATTGATTCACTTAATATTCGCAAAGCTTCATTTCTTGACATCTCTTGAT
>Ga0247611_10008345_pt1 | contig 12790 bp, 13 predicted proteins | sample 177DNAGHGhighgp2_FD_192422 | JGI IMG/M metagenome (GOLD analysis project Ga0247611, IMG submission 192422) | Sheep rumen microbial communities from Palmerston North, Manawatu-Wanganui, New Zealand - 1770 DNA GHGhigh gp2 | ecosystem: Host-associated > Mammals > Digestive system > Stomach > Rumen... | reverse complement strand
ACCCCTCTCCTCCACTCAAATTATTTCTTACATTAAGCAAAAATATTCTCGTACAATTACTCAAGCTTACCTCTCAGTAATTTTCCATAAACAAATAGCTACCAAAGTTGCCGAAGAATATTCTGAAATATATCATAGCCGAATTTGGGCTAATGATCCTTCTAAATGGCGCATATGTCTTTCTTGTAAACAAAAAAAATTATTAACTACTCATAATTTCCATCACTTTTCTAATAAACCCAAGGGTTTTGCCCTAATTTGTAAAGAATGTGCCAAAAAGAAAAAGGAGGACTGTAAAAAATGACAACCTATACTTGTACAAAATGCGGAAAAACGCTTCAAGATAATCTTATGTTTAAAACTTCTTCTCCATTTTTCCCTTCTGGTTATTTGCCTTATTGTCCTTCCTGTTTATCCTCTATGATAGATGTAAAGAATATTCAAAGCGTAGACAAATTGTTTCAATGGGCAGATTGGCCTTTCAATCCTTCTCGTTGGTTGCTTCTTACTAAAGGTAAACTAGAACCAGAAGCAATTCTTTTTACATACTACAAACAAAACATTTTACAACTTTATAAAGAAGGCTACCAAAATAATGTAGATTGGTCTTCACTAAATTCTCAATGGAAGGAAATGGAAAAATCTGGAACACTTGTCGAAAATCTATCTCCCGAAAAACAAAAAGCTAAAGAAGATGAGCTGCGGCAATTCTGGGAAGTAGACCTACAAGCTACTAAATACACTATAGATCAACTTGAACATTTACAAAAACTGTACTCTGACTTAGAAAGAACTCAAAATATCGCTACTGGTGCGCAATCAGATCAAGCTAAGAAACTTTGCCGTTTATCTCTTGATATGGATATAGCTCAACGTAACCATGAACTTGAACTCTACGTGAAGCTTATGGGGGCATATGAAAAACTTGTTAAAGTTGCCGAATTTACTCCTAAAGCCTCTCAAACTAACTCATCATTTGAATCCGTGGGAGAACTTGTCGCTTTCCTAGAAAAAACTGGATTTATAAATAAATTCTATGATGGCGAACAACGTGATATTGTGGACAAAACAATAAAAAATCAACAAATTTTCTTGCGGCGCTTGGTATCCGGAGAATCTAATCTTTCAGAACGCATAGAACAAAGATTACAACGTATGAACTTATTGGACCGTATGGAAGACGGCACAACTTCTGAAGATGAATGGTCATATGACTTGCAAAAAGATGATGATTGGGTTACAGATGAGGAAGATAATGATGGTTATTATGACAATGATGAAGAAGAAGAAATGGATGTTGAATAATGGCTTCACAATATACTACTAATAGACAAATAAGAAATGAGCAAATGCGGCAAAACCTTGAGCAAGGTCCTGTTGAAGGCATTGCCGCACATCAACGCCCAACAAAATTACAAATTCTTCAAACTGAGAATAAAAACATAGAAAAAAATTCTGTATTATCCTCATATGATAAAGAAGTACAAAATCTCTCATCCATAGAGAAATTAAAGTACGAATATGGCATAGAAAAAAATGTGGTTCTTTCTCGCGATAACGTAGAAAAGAACAGAGCACTTATTGAGAAATATATGGAATTTTTTTCTTCGTATCCAGATATTTTCTTGGATTTAATACAACCTGCAGAAACAAAATTCCACTTATTTTTCTATCAACGTTTATTCTTGAGAGCATGTATGCGGTTTAAGTATCATTATTGCATAGCTTCTCGTGGTTATTCCAAATCCTTTTTATCTATTCTTGCTGGCATAGTAAGATGCGTTTTCTTGCCGGGAACTACAATGTTTCTTGTGGCTCCTGGTGCTTCACAAGGTGTTGAAATTGCATCTGAAAAAATAAACCAAATAATAAATATTTGGCCAATGCTGGGTGCCGAAATAGCTAAGAAAAATGAATCACAAAAAGAAATTAATCTTTTCTTTAAGAATGGTTCAAATTTTGATGTACTTACAGTAACTAGTAAATCGAGAGGATTGCGGCGAAATGCTGGTATTTTGGATGAAGTACGTGATCATGATCCAGATAAATTAAACGCGGTAGTAATTCCAGTTATGAATATTTCACGTAGAACGGCATCAGGTGCATATAATCAATATGAAAAACATCAACCTCAAACATGGATTTCATCTGCTTCACAAAAATCTGATTATTGTTATCAAAAATTAATAGATTTTCTTGAACGCTCCATTTTGGATCCTGATAATATTTATGTTGAGGGATGTGATTATCATGTGCCAGTAGCTTGCGGACTTATGCCGCAAGACTTCATTAATGATGTCAAGAATGATAGTACATTTAATGAAATTACATTTGCTCAAGAATATTTATCCATTTTTACTGGAGGAGCTAGTAATTCTTGGATTTCAACTAGTAAACTTACTCGTTTACGTAAAATAGTAAATCCGCATTATAAAAATAAATGTCAATCTAATAGTAAAGAATTTTATGTAATAGGAGTTGACGTTGCTCGCTCTGGAGAAGCAAGAAGTATTGCTGCAGTTTGGCAAGTGGTACCTTGTTCTCCTCCTCAAAAATGGAGAAAAAAACTCGTTAATCTATATACTTTTCGAGGAGATGAAAGACATTTCCAAGATCAAGCCAATTCCCTAAAGAGATTAATAGCTCTTTTCCAACCGAAAGAAGTAATTATAGATGGTACGGGTTTAGGTCGTGGTTTACTTGACTTTATGGTTATAGAAACTATTGACAGTAAAACAGGAGAAAGTTTTCCTGCTTATGCTTCATTTAATGATGAAGAACTTAAAAAAGTGCAGCCACCAGATGCACCTAAAATTATTAATGTTCTAATTGCATCAGCTTCGTTAAATTCTGAAATTCATTCTATCGCTTATTCAGAATTTATGTCAGGTCATGTAAGGCTATTGATAGAAGAAAATGAAGCTAAATCAAAATTAATGGCTACTAAAGTTGGACAAAAAATGCCGTTAGACAAAAGAGTAGCTAAACTTATGCCATATGAAATGACTACTCGTCTTATTGAAGAAATGGGAAACTTAAGAGTAAAAGCTACTACTTCCAGTGGTAAAAATATTGCTCTAGAACGCATTAATAAAGATATTCAAAAAGACCGTTTTTCAGCGGCTGAATATGGTTTATACTCAATAAGAATGATGGAAGATGAACAAGCAAAAAAGAATAGACGGGGTAAAAATCGTTTATCTAATTTTATAATGAAAAATTAATAGGAGATAAGGATGAAATTTAATTTAGATCAATTAAAATCCCATTTCTCTAATTTAAAAGCTATTACTCAAAAACAAAGCGGTAATAGCCACCAGCGTTTATCTAGATGGTTTTCTTCTACTTATAAAAAAGAATTTTTTGATACAGAAGCTATAGAAAAAATATTGCGGAATGGTTCATTAGAAGAAATTATTGCCTTATCTCGCTGTTATTTTAATATTAATGGATTATATCGTAGAATTATTATTTATTTTTCTACTATGCTTTTGTATGATACTATTGTAGTGCCGAAATTTGTAAAAGAAAATGTAGAAAAGAAAAAATTCTTAAAAAATTATTATAAAACTTTAGCTTTTGTAGATAAAGCTAATTTATGCCAAGAAATTTCTAGAATTTTTACAATTATGCTTGTAGATGGTGTTTATTATGGATTAGTTTATGAAACACCTAATGGAAGTATAATTTTTGGAGATTTACCTAGAACTTATTGCCGCACAAGATTCCGTAGTAATAATGGTAATCAACTTTTAGAATTTAATGTTTCTTATTTTGATACTTTTACTGAAGAACGTGAACGTGAATTAATACTTGAAAACTTTCCTAAACCAATAATGCAATACTATTTTAACTGGATTAAGGGACAAAGAGTTAGTAGTCCTTGGTATTTATGCCAAGAAAATGAAGGTGTAGCTTTCATTTGTAGTTTAGATGGAAATTCTTCTACTAATACTCTTCCATTTTTCATTCAAACGATTCCTGCGATTTCACGTTTACGAGATTATCAAAAAGCAGATTTAGATGCTGTTGAAAATGAACTCAGTAAGTTAGTGATAAATAAAATTCCTTTGGATAAAGAAAATGAATTAGCATTTGAATTACCTGAAGTTGAGGCTATCCACAGAGGTATAGTAGATATGCTTAGTGATAATCCTCATGTTGATGTTATTACTACTTTTTGTGATACTGATGTTGCTTCATTAGGCTCTACCGTAGATAATGTAAGAAATGATTTATCTACAATAACTCATTTAGTATACAATGAAGCTGGAGTATCTAAGCAATTGTTTGATAATGATTCTGCAGTTAGTATTCAATATTCTATACAAAATGACTTAGCTTTAGTACTTACTTTGATAAAAAGTATAGAAAGATGGTTAAGTTATGAAATAAATTATAAATTTGGCAAAAATGAAGAATTTTTTTATGAAATAAATATATTACCAATTTCTCATTATAATAGAGATGAAATGAGCAATTTATATCTTAAGGGTGCTCAATATGGTTATAGTAAATTCTATGCCGGCGCCGCATTAGGTATTAAACAGACTGATCTTATTTCCCTTACAAAAGTAGAAAATGACTTTTTAGATTTAGATGCTAGAATGGTACCATTACAATCTTCTCATACTACTGCTAATAGTGTTACAGCTAATAGAGCTAACGAAAATAATTCCAATAATGAAGATGGTGGTGGACAAGAAAAAGAACTTTCTGATTTATCAGAAAAAACTGTCGCAAATAAGGAGAGTATGTAATGGATAAAATACCTATTACTTTCCAAGCAAATATATATAAACACTCTCCTATGGAAAATAGTGGTTTTACTGCTTGCCGAGCAAGGGTATTCTACATGGGATTAAATCGTAATGGAAGCTATATGGATGAAAGCTTTGCTGAAAAACTTATAAATTCTGCAAGTGGCTGTCCAGTAGTTGGTTTATGGGATAATGAAAAACAAGACTTTACAGACCATAGTCCTAGTGATAGAAAACGAGCTTATGGTTTTATTCCAGAAAATCCCAATTTTGCATGGGAAAAAAGTTTAGATTATGATGGTATAGAAAGACAATATGCTTCATTTGATATTGTATTATGGACTAAGGCTTTTAATGAAGCCAACGAAATAATTACTCATCCTCTATCTATGGAATTAAATTCCGATACAATTAGTGGGGAATTTAAAGTTATTAATGGAGAATATTGTTTTTATTTCACTAATGCCGAACTACTTGGAGTTTGTGTTTTAGGATATGATGTGGAGCCTTGTTTTGAAGGTGCACGTTTTATTAACGTAGAAGAAGTTAATGAATTTAAACGTTTGTTCCAATTAGATAAACAACAAGCTTTACTAACTTATAATAAAAAGGGAGAAACTTCAATGGAAAATGAAGAAAAAGAAAAAGATTTATCTCCAGTAGAAGAATTCACTCAAATTCGTAATGATGATATTGAAAGCGAACCCGCTCTTGAAAATGAAGTTGAAGTTGAAGTAGAATCTCAACCAGAAGTTCAAGAAGATTTTTCTAAAGTTGAAGAAACTAAAGAAGAAGAAGATAAAGATAAAAAAGAAACTGAAGCTATTGCTGAAGAGTTTGCTAACAATATTAATGAACTTGAAAAAGTTAATCAAGACTTTAAAAATAGAATTAAAGAACTTGAAGATAAAGTTAGTGAATTAGAACGGAAGAATTTTTCTTTAACTGAATATAAAGAAAATAAAATTAAACAAGAAAAAGAACAACTTTTAAAGAATTATAGTAATGTTCTTTCTGAAGAAGATTTGAAAGACTTAGATATTAATAATTATTCTTTAGAAGATTTAGACGATAAATTAGCGGCTATGGCTTATCGTAAAGGTAATAACCAGAATTCTGCTAATTTCCAACTTATTTATACTAATGTTAATAATGATATTGATTCTAATGACATTAGTGACATTATGAAAAAATATAAAAATGATTAAGGAGATTATACATGGCTGTTGTTACACCTACTATTAATGGTTATCCTGTTTTAGAAGCCAATGTTTTAAAAAGCCGCATTACTGGTCGTATTTGGTCCCAGTATGAGTTAGATGAAACTAGTTTTTCTACTGGCTTAGCTTATAACGGTATGATCTTAGCTATTGATGATGCCGCTAAAAGTGTAAAATTACCTGTTGCTACTACTTCTGCTGCTGAAGTGTATGCTTTACATTATAGCCCAGAAGCTGAATATGAATATCGTGGTTTAAACACTTTTGCTGTTGCTCGTGAAGCTGTACAAGCTGAACCGAATGTGTCTGTTCATTATCCACGTATGTTTGAACTTAGTGTTGGTGATGTTTTCCATACTAATTGTGTGAAACTTGATGGTAGTAATGTTACTTCTATTAATGATGCTAGTGATAATAAATCCGTTAAAGCATTAATTAGCGCTACTACTCCTACTGCTGTTTATGGTGGAGTTGATACTTCTGGTTACATTATGTTAAATACAACTAAACCTACTGTTGGTCCAGTACTTCAGGTTGTTGCACAAGATACTCTTCCTAATGGCGATTGGGCTGTTAAATTAGTTGTTCGTAAGGCTTAAGAAAGGAGAATACAATGACAGATATTAATAAACTCGTAAAAATCGGTTTAGGAGCTTTAAATCTGATCCCGAATAAAGAATTCTCCATTGCCGATTATAATAAAGCTTTTGTTGGCGAAGTCGCTGAAAATTTTGGATGCCACAATTATGCAGACTATCTGCGTGTTAAACCAGATGTCTTTGAATTACTTCAGCAATTGGCTGATGAATATCTTCCTGCTCGTTTAAATGCGACTCTTGCTCAGTTTGCAGAAATTAAAAATATTGAACAGGGCAGTAAATATGAATTTAAACTCCGCAAAGGTCATATGCGTGGTAAATCATTTGTTACCCAGGTTGCTCCTTCTGGTCAGTATGAAACTTTCAGACTGGATGTTTCTCAATTCACAGTTCCTGTAAAAGCTTATGGTGCTGGTGCTATTGTTGAATGGGAACGTTTCTTAAATGGGCAAGAATCTTTTGTAGAACTCATGCAAATTATTGCTGAAGGTATTGAAGATAGAATTTATGAACAAATTCAGGGTATTTTACAGAGTGCCGCTGATGATATGCCAACTGCTAATGTAGCTTCCGATACTCAGTTTGTTGCTAGTAAAATGGATGGCTTACTTGCTACAGTTCGTGCTTATGGTAGACCTATGATTTGGTGCTCACAGGAATTTGCTGCTACAATTACCAACCAGGTTGGTTTTAGTGCCGCGACTCCTAATATGCCAAATGCTGATCTTGATGATATTCGTAATCAGGGTTATGTTGGTATGTTCCATGGTGCTCAGGTTATTGTCCTGCCACAGTCTTTCACTGATGAAACTAATAGTGTGAAAGTTATTAATCCTCAGTATGCTTATGTAATTCCTGCTGGCGAAGAAAAAATCGTAAAGGTTGTTATGGAAGGCGATACTCAGGTTAAAGATTTTGAAAATCGTGACTGGAGTTCAGAAATCCAGATGTATAAAAAAGTTGGTTTAGCTATGGTAACTAACCCGAATTATTGGGCTATTTATCAGAACACCAATCTTGCTTAATGAATAAGATCAAGGGGAGAGACTACATCTCTCCCCTTTTTAGGAGTAAAGGATATAATGGAAAATAACAAAGTTTTAATTAAAAATTTAACTAATCATAATGTTGGTTTTGGTTGTAGTAATTATCCCGTTCATTATGAACTTAATGCTGGTCAAACGTTACCTGTAAAAATGGAGCATTTAGAAGACGCTGCTTTTTCTAGAGGATTCCGCTATATGATTAATAATGGAATTTTACGTGTAGATCCAAAAACAGAAAATTATGAACAGATTATGGATGATCTTCAATTTTCTTATGAGAAAAAAGAAATAGATAATTCTTTAAGCTATGATGAAGCTAAAAAATTATTGATGGTTACTCCATTACAAGTTAATTATTCTACTATTAAAAAACATCTCACTGAAGGTAGTGAACAAGCTAAGAAAAATATAGCCGATGCGGCGATTGAACTTAAAGTTCGTGATTATACATTAAATGGTATGATTAAAAAAGCAACTAATATTGATGTAATTAAAACATTGGAATTAAAATCTACTCCCGATAAGCAAGAGGAATAATATGGGCACTGAATTACAAGAAGTATATGATTTTCTTCTTGCAAAAACAGATGCTAAAGAATGGGCTTGGACAGAGGATTATGAATTGCTTCAATCGGATTGGAAAATGCTTTTGCGTATGGCTATTCAAGATTTTCTCTTTCCTAGAATTTCTTTAGAGTTTGAAGAAGATGAAAATGGAAAAGTATTTTTTCAAAATGAACTCACAGATGCTGAATTACAAGTTCTTGCAACTTATATGAAGCATGAATGGTTGAAGAGAAGTATAACCAATTGGAAAAATATAGAAATGCTTTATCATGATAAAGATTTTAAAATTAGTGGTAAAGCCGCACATCTAAATGCTTTAATTAATCTTGAAGCAGTATATGATGAAGAATGTAAAAAGATGGCGAATAAATATTCTCGTAAAGTATTTGATTATACTAATTTAGCAGGAGGTAATAATGGATGAAGTTGCTCTTGCTTATAAAAATAAATTAAAAAATAAATTATTCGCTTTGTTATGTGAACGAGAAAAGAATGGTGATTGGGAAAATTTTTTAAATAATTTATATATAGAAATTTTTGGAAATAAAAATTTATTAAGAACAATAAATTATTTAGAACTTCAAGCTAAAATGGGATCATTACGCTATTTAAGTTATCCTTATTTTAGAACTACAATTTTTGATTGTATGTCTTTATTGGGAGATGAATAATGTCTAATTATTATGATACTTTTTTAGCTAGAATGACGGCAGATGGTTTTAATTATAAAGATCAAATTGAACATTTAGCTAGAAGAAATTTTGATGCTTATTTAGCTGAAACGCCTACAGCTGTACAAATTACTTATGATTATAATGATTATAAAGTTGCTATAGTAGAAAATAAACAAGATGAATTTAGATTGTCTAAATTAATGTTATCATCTGTTAAAGATTATTTTCCTATTGGCGCTTTAATTAAATGGGAATATTATAGTCCTTTAGATAGTCCTGAAAATTTTTGGATTGTTTGGAAACAACAGCAAAATTCTATTCAAGATCATTATGTAAACTATATATCAAGATGTAATCATAAATTGAAATGGATTGATGATCATGGTGTGCGACATGAGCAATATGTATATGAATTTAGTTCTAAAGAAAATATGATTAGAGCTACATTCAAAAGTCGTGTACAAGAAATTATTGCTAGTGAACCTAACAAGTTTATGGAAATTATAATGCCTTTTACAGAAGATATTAAACGTGAACAACGTTTTATTGTAGATGGAGAAGCTTGGTATGTAATTGAATTTGATTCTTCATCTGTAGATGGTATTACTTATATTACTTTAGGTGAAGATAAAAAAGATTTGCAAAATGATTTACTCTTTGTTAAGGGTGATAAAGAAGAATTGGCTGATTATAAAAATGAAAATAAATTTTATATTTCATTAGTAAATTCTGAGCCAGAAGTAGAACGCGGAACTTCTTATGTAATAAAACCTTATTATTATGAAATGGGTATATTAAAAGATAATACAGAGTTCAATTTTTATATTGAAGATTATTTAGTTGGTTCCGGCACTTTTTATGAGCAAGAATATAATGAAGATACTAAAGTAGTAATAAAATTAAAATCTAATGAAGATATAAAATTAGAAGTTAATATTTCTGTCAAAGATGAAGTAATAACAAATAGTCTTTATAAGATTATAGGAGATAATAATATTAAATGGGGTAAAACGGCTATTTATTCTGTTGTTTTAGAAGAAAATGGTAATATTTCTAATGTAGAAGATTATGTTTATTATACTATTAATAATGAAGATTTAGCTTTTTGTGAAAGTGAAGATAATATTGGATATGTTACCGCTAATAAAAAACGAAAAATTGGAAAAATTATTTTAACAGCAGAAGGTGAGAATTTTTCTATAGAAAAAGAGATTCAGATTACCTCATTGTGGTAGGGAATAAAAATGGCAAGTAATATTAGAAATTTTAAAGCGGTTGGTGATAATTTATTTATTATAGCTAATAAAATTTTAGCAGATGATGACATTTGTAAATTACTTTATTTTACAGATTCTAATCCACTATCTCACGATAATTTATCTGAAGATGAAAAAAGTGCTTTATTAAATAAAAATATTTTATTAGTTCCAAAAGTTCCAGAAAATGATGATATAAAAGGTAGCTATATTTTAATTTTATATGATGGATTTAATCAAAATTTAGCTAATCCTCAATTTAAAGATGCGGATTTATTATTTATTATAGTTTGTCCCCCTGAGAACTGGATAATTAATGAATCTTCATTAAGACCTTTTATGATTATGTCAAGAGTTGATGAACTTTTTGGAAATAAAAAAATAGCTAATATTGGTAATTTACAATTTGTAAAAGCTGATAGATTTGTTTTAAATTCTCAACTTACTGGCTATGGATTGACTTATTCTACCTATGAATTCAATTGATGAGAATTTAAAATTAAAAATATTGAGGGGGAAACCAATACTTTTAGAAAAAACAAATTGTTTTTTTATTCATAGAACTATTGGAGAAATTATAGATTATACTCAAATTAATTTTTTAAAAGCTGTACAATTATTTTCCATGTCTGAAAAAGATATACAAGAATTAGCTCCTATCCCTGGTATGAACACTTTTATGTTTTTACTTTTAAGCTATAATAATGGTTCTTTTATATCTAATCAAATTAGCGACGGATTAAATTTTTTTATAGGTGCTGAAAATTTAGTTGCTGATATGGAAAATAAAAAATTTCTTTTTTCCTATCAAGGAATAGATAATATAGAATTAAATGAAGAAGGCTTTAATGAAATTGTAAATTATATTGACATAATTTATAATGGCAATTTTACGGAAGAACAGAAAAATTTATCAGAAGCTGAACTTAAAATGAAAAATAAGTTTGATAAATTACGAAAACAGCGTGAAGCCGCAAAGAAACATGGAAATGAAGATTCTATTTCTTTTAGTGATATGTTAGGTGGCTTTACAGTTCGTAATTACAATTTTGATTGGGAAAAAGTTATGAATCTTCCATATTATACTTTCTTCTTTTTACTTAAAAAATTAAGAGTATATGATGATTATGATACACAGCTAAGAGCAGCTTTCGCTGGGGCTGATATGAAAGATAAAAAACTTCATCATTGGCTTTCTGGTGATTTTGATGAAGATTAAATAGATAAAAATAAAAATCCTTAAGGAGATTTTAAATGGCTAGTATTTTTGAACAATATGGTATTAAAGAAGTAGCTGATGTCACTTTCTATGAACGTGATACAGCTGGTAATGAAAAACCAGTTCTTTATATTGACACAGCTAAGGTGTCTACTATTGAAAAAACAGCCAGTACCGCTGAAGCCCGTGGTGGTAAAGGTAATCCTGCTTTAATTTCTTGGGACTTTGGTCTTGAAATTAATGTTACTTTGGAAGATGCTTTGTTCTCTTCAAAATCCATGGCTATCATGCAAGGATCTGGTAAAGTTATAGAAGGTACAACTACTAAACCTGTTTATGTGGATGTAACCGGTGAAGTTTATGAATTCCCAGAAAATAGTACCACTACCGATCGTCATTCAATTGAATTAAAACATGTTTATCAGAAAAATTCTATTTATATTTATGAGATTGATGATAATGGACGTTGGATAAATGGAGAACAACTTAGAGGATGGGAACCAGTAGATAGCGAAGGTGAATCTACTACTACAGAAACCAAATATATTTCTTGGTCTACTGGTGGTACTGAAATATCTACTAATAAAGTAGCTATTTTCTATAGAACTCCAATTCAATCTGATATGGCTCAGAAAATTGAAATCAATTCTGATACATTCCCTGGAACTTATCGTGTAGTTGGAGATACTTATGCTCGTAATCGTTCTACTGGTAAGGATGAATATTTCCAGTTTATTATTCATCGTGCTAAAATGAATCCTGAAAATACTATTACTCTTAGTGCGGATGGAGATCCTTCAACCTTTAATATGTCTTTGAAAGTTTTACGTAATATCGGAAACTCTGGTATGATTGATCTTATCAAATATAATTTTGATGATGCTTCTGAAGAAGTGACTGATCTTGGTCCTTCCGATACTAAGCCTAACGGTAATTAATAAATCATGAAGGTAGAGGCTAATAACCTCTACCTTTTTAAATATGATTGAAAGTTATGGTATTCAACAAATAAATTCTATAAGTATTAAAGCTACTTCTCCTGTTAAGATTGGAGATAAATGGTTTGGTAAAGATGAAAATATACTTTATCTTAAGGATGTAGAAGCTGGAAAACTTGTAGAGGAAAAAACAACTAGGACTGCTGAAGGCGGTCAGAACTCTCCTAGATTAATACAATGGTTAACTCATAATAATGTTAATTTTGTAATATCAAAAGGTGTATTGACTAGGAAAGATTTTAATTTTTTATTAGATTCTAATATTATACGAGAAGAAGAAGTGGCTATTAAAGTACGAGAAGAACATACTGTAGATTCATCTGGATTTATTTACTTAAGTCAATATCCTAATAAAGGTATATATTGTTATGATGAAGATGGAAATAAAATTAATGGTATTGGACAGTATGGACGTCGTATATTAGTAGGAGCTAGTTATTTTGAACAATTA
>Ga0247611_10008344_pt1 | contig 12791 bp, 5 predicted proteins | sample 177DNAGHGhighgp2_FD_192422 | JGI IMG/M metagenome (GOLD analysis project Ga0247611, IMG submission 192422) | Sheep rumen microbial communities from Palmerston North, Manawatu-Wanganui, New Zealand - 1770 DNA GHGhigh gp2 | ecosystem: Host-associated > Mammals > Digestive system > Stomach > Rumen ... | reverse complement strand
CTCTCAATACCTTCACTCGTACACTCATCTTTTCAGGAAAGAAATAGGTGAGTATATATTTTTACTACTTTACATAACATGAATACTCGGAATTTTCCGCTTTTTGTTTTGACACACTTTTATATGAATACCATCAAATGCCTAACGATAATCAAGAGTTCTTCTATTGGTAGATGGAACAACTATAGAACAACGATAGAGGAAATAACAAAGGAATGGCGAAGGCAAAGCGAGATGACCGAGCAAAAAAATAAAGGCCGCTGGAGCAAATCGCAGCGGCCATCAATGAAAACATTATTTACAAATCAGTGTATTATTGTGCAGATGATTTAGTCAACTGGTCAATTTTTGCGTTGATGGGTTTCAGTTCATCATACATTTCCAGGCGGGCGAAAACGGTTTTCAGAGCGTTGAGGCACTGATAAAGGTTGCTGCGGTTGTGGCTCTGATCTTCGGCAGACATGGATTCGATGAAGCTGATGGCATCTTGGAAGTAAGGTATGGACTGACGGAAGAATTCTTTGCTCTCTTCGGTGTATTTGTCGGAAAGGCCGGTTTCATCTTCGATGGGCACATTGTTGGCGGCATCAAGCTTATCGACGGCACGGTTGTAGAGCATCTTACCCAATCCGTAGTTGGCCAGGAACTGTTTGGGAAGGGCTTTGAGGGATTCTTTGTAACGAGCCTCGGCGTTGGTGTAATCTTCGACACTCTCGAAAGTGGCACCGGCAGCGGCCAGAAGATTGGCGTGAAGTTCGGGTTTGTCCACGGTTTTCTCGAGGGCTTTTTGGATTTCGGCATTGCCCTGCTCCATGTTGCCTTTCATCATGTAGGCCTCAGCCATCATCATGTTGGAGTTGAAGTCTTCGGGGCAGAACTTAACATAATTTTGTGCCAGCTTGATTGCCTCATTGGTATCGGCATCTTGTTTGTAGAGTTTGAAGAGCGTGGAATAGACTATGTTCTCTTTGGTCTTGGTACGGACGAGGGGTTTGAAATATTTCTTGACAGCCTCGTTGTTCTGGGCGTTGAGAGCAGCCTTGCCGGCAAGGAGGTAAGACTCGTTGGCGTATTCTCTCTTGGCACTGGCCATGAACATTTTGATAGACTCTTCGCAGAGGTTCATGCACTCGTCCCATTTCTGAGTGTTGAAAGCGTTGATGGCTTTTTTGTAGTATTCGTTACCTACAAAGCTGAGGATGGTGTTGTTGCCCTCGGCATATTCTTTGTCAGTGTCAAGGTCTTTGCAACGCAGGGCGGCATTCTTGCACTTGTTCAGCCAATCAGGGTCGAGGTTTTTGTATTTGGAACGGGCTTTGTCCTGTTCGCCACCAATTTGGCTGTAGATAAGGGCGGCATAATACCATGTCTTGGCATCATCTTTGGTTTGTTCGTGTTCGCAGGCTGGGTCAATAAGTTTTTTGGCCTTGTCGAGATAGCCTCTGTTTTGGGCCTCACGTGCGCTAGTGACATTGAGTGACTGGGCGCTTACTGAATAACCGACGACTACAAGAGCCATCATTAATGCGATTTTTTTCATTTTGTTTAATTTCTAGTGTTTTGATTCAATTTTCTATTATGTATTCCTAATTGTTAAAATATTGCATCCCCTACCCTATTGCTTATGCTTCTGGGGTATTGGAGGTTTCTACTGAATTCTGATTTTCAGTATTATCCACGCTTTCGGCGGACGGTTCCTCATTGTCGGTAGGCACCTTGGTGATGGAGGCAATGTAGTCCTTGCCGCGCAGGTTGATCAGTTTGACACCTTGGGTGTTACGTCCGAGGACGCGCAGTTCGCTGACTTTCATACGGATGGTGATTCCGCTACGGTTGATAATCATTAGGTCTTCGTTGTCGTTGACGTTGATGAACGAGATGATTCCACCGGTTTTGTCGGTCAGTTTCATGGTCATGACGCCTTTGCCGCCACGTTTTGTCTTGCGGTATTCGTTGAGTTGGGAACGTTTGCCAAAGCCGGTTTCGCTCACCACGAGGATGTCGTCGTTTTCACTGTTGGACACCAACATGCCGATGACTTCGTCGTTTTCAGGTTCGAGGGTGATGCCCTTCACACCGGTGGCGCCACGGCCCATTTCGCGGAATTCGTTCTCGCTGCAGCGCATTACCTTTCCTTTCTTCGAGGCCAGGAGTATTTCGCTGTTGCCGTCGGTGAGGCTGGCCGAAATCAGTTCGTCGTCTTCTCTGATGTTAACGGCTATGATGCCTTTGGTGCGGGGGTGAGAATAGTTTTCCAGGAGAGTCTTCTTGACGACACCGTGCTTGGTGCACATGACGATGTAATGGCTCTTAAGGTATTCCTCGTCGCTCAGGTTCTGCACGTTGACGTAGGCCTTCACCTTGTCGTCGGGCTCAATGTTGATCATGTTGAGGATGGGGCGGCCCTTGGCGTTCTTTTCGCCTTCAGGCACCTCGAAGGCGCGCATCCAGTAGCAGCGGCCTTTTTCGGTGAAAAAGAGCAGGTAGTTGTGATTGGTGCACATGAAAATGTGCTCTACGAAGTCCTCGCTGCGGACGGAGCTTCCTTTTGAGCCTACGCCGCCACGCGTTTGGGCGCGGTACTCGCTCAGGAGGGTGCGTTTCACGTAGCCCATGTGGGAGATGGTGATGACTACTTCGTCGTTGGGGATAGTGTCTTCAATGCGGAAGTTGGAGGCCTCGTACTTGATGGCTGTGCGGCGGTCGTCGCCATATTTGTCGCGGATTTCGATAAGTTCGTCTTTGATGACGCCGAAAAGGACGTTACGGTCGCCCAGGATTTCTTTGCAACGGGCAATGAAGCGCATTTTCTCGTCGTACTCGTCCTGCAGTTTCTGACGCTCCAGTCCGGTGAGCTGACGCAGACGCATCTCGACAATTGCCTGAGCCTGCAGGTCGCTGAAATTCCAGCGGTCCATGAGGTTCTGTCGCGCTTCCTCAACGGAGGAGGATTGCTTTATCATTTGAATGATTTCGTCGATGATGTCGATGGCTCTTAGGAAACCTTCGAGTAGATGAGCCCGTTTCTCGGCTTCGGCCATGTCGAACTGGGTGCGGCGGGTGACGACCTCCTCGCGGTGCTCGACGAAATTTTTGATCAGGTCTTTAAGGTTCAGCAGCATGGGGCGGCCGTGGACCAGGGCGATGTTGTTGACGGCAAAGGAGCTTTGCAGCTCGCTCAGCTGGAAAAGTTTGTTCAAAATGACGTTGGGAACCACATCGTGACGCAGCATGTACACCACGCGGATGCCGTCTTTGTCGCTTTCGTCGCGTATGTCGGTGATGCCGACTATCTTGCCTTCCTTCACAAGCTGGGCCTGGCGCTTGATCATTTCGCTTTTGTTGACGCCGTAAGGAATGGTGTGTGCGATGATGATGTTGCGCCCCTTGTTGTCGACGTCGATAGAGGTGTCGGCGCGCAAGATGATGCTTCCGCGACCGGTGCTGTAGGCATCACGGACGCCTTTGTAGCCGTAGATGGTGCCGCCGCCTGGGAAGTCGGGGGCTTTTACGAACTGCATGAGTTCGTCGACGGAGATTTCGTTGTTGTCGATATATGCGACGCAGCCGTCGAGCACTTCGCGCAGGTTGTGGGTGGGCATGTTGGTGGCCATGCCGACGGCAATGCCGTTGGAACCGTTGATGAGCAGATTGGGTATGCGGGTGGGAAGCACAGTGGGTTCCTCGCGCTCGTTGGTGTAGGTGGGCATCATGTCGACGGTATCTTTCTTGATGTCGGCCAGCATTTCATTGGCCATCTGTTCCATGCGGCATTCGGTATAACGCATGGCGGCAGGGCTGTCGCCGTCGATACTGCCAAAGTTGCCCTGTCCGTCCACAAGGGGGTAGCGCATATTCCAGTTTTGTGCCAAGCGAACCATGGCGCCATAGACTGATGAGTCGCCGTGAGGGTGGTACTGGCCGAGCACTTCGCCGACCACGGTGGCCGACTTGCGATAGGGAGTGTTGTAGTACATGCCCATGTCGTTCATGGCGAAAAGAATTCGGCGTTGGACCGGCTTGAGTCCGTCGCGAACGTCGGGCAGCGCACGCGACACGATTACCGACATTGCATAGTCAATGTAGGCCGATTTCATTGTAGTTTCGATGTCTACGCGCGTAATTTTTTCGTTCTCAGAAATCATTTTTTATATATATTATTGTATTTCAATTATAAATAGAAATTTCGCTTTTTAGTATAGAATACAAAGGTACGTTTTTTTTTTCATTTATTAATGTATTGGAAGCGTTTTTATTAACATTTTAATATAGGAAGAGGTCGGTTATGGCATACTTTTTGATATGGTATGCACATTAAACATGCATTTGTTGAAAACAAAGAGTCTCTATACCCTCTCATCTCGAGATTTTGTTGTACTTTTGCACCGTTAATTTATCACTATGGAACCTAAACTAACAGAACATGCTAAACAAGCCCTGTCCAATAGTCGTGACGAGGCTATCCGTTTGAAAAACGGCGCTATAGGGGTTGAGCACCTCTTTCTCGGCATCATTCGCGAGGACGGGTGTTCGGCTGTGAGCATGATGCGTGAATTGGGAGCCGACATTCCTGCCATAAAGTCCAAAATAGAAAGCACTATTGGACAGATGGACAGCGACCTCCACTACACCGTCGACAGCGAGATACCCATGCTCCGTCAGTCTGAGAAGATTTTGCGCCTTAGCTTTCTTGAAAGCACACGCCTCAAGTCTAAGGAAATTCACACCGTACACCTCCTTCTTGCCATTCTGCAAGAGGGTGAAAACTTTGTGGCCCAATTGCTTAAACAGTATGGAGTTGACCATGCCAGGTGCATAAAATATCTTCAGCAGCATGGGGCACTGCCTCCTTCGTCCAACCCTACGGACTTTTCCTCCCCCCTACCCGATTTTCGTTCCCAGACCAGTGAGGACGACAACGACGACCCTTATGCCGACCCAGAGGAGGAGCAGAACCCGTCGTCAGGGAACCGATACCGGGCCAATGCAGACTCGTCGAAGTCTGACAATAAGACGCCTGCACTTGAAAATTTCGGACGCGACCTCACCCAGTTGGCTCATGAAGGAAAATTAGACCCTATCGTAGGACGCGAGAAGGAGTTGGAGCGCATTGCCCAAATTCTTTCCAGACGAAAAAAGAACAATCCGGTGCTTATTGGAGAACCCGGTGTGGGCAAGAGCGCCATTGCAGAAGGACTGGCCCTGCGCATTATCGAGGGCAAGGTGCCCCGTACTCTTTACGACAAACGCGTAATCTCTTTAGACCTGGCATCCCTTGTGGCCGGCACGAAGTATCGCGGACAATTTGAGGAGCGCATGAAAGCTGTTCTCAATGAGTTGGAAAAAAATCCCGATATTATTCTATTTATTGACGAGATACACACTATAGTTGGTGCAGGTAGCGCAAGCGGCTCACTGGACGCTTCGAATATGTTCAAACCAGCGCTAGCCCGAGGCGAGATTCAGTGCATCGGAACTACTACCCTCGACGAATATCGTCAGTACATTGAGAAGGATGGAGCGCTTGAACGCCGTTTTCAGAAGGTTCTAGTGGAAGCCACCACATCCGAAGAGACACTTAAGATACTGCGCAATATCAAGTCGAAGTATGAGGACCACCACTTAGTTCAATATACAGATGACGCCCTGAAGGCTTGCATCTCGCTGACTGAACGCTATGTAAGCGACCGAGTGCTGCCGGACAAGGCGATTGACGCCCTTGACGAAGCCGGTGCCCGTGTCCGTATTTCCAATGTGAACGTGCCAGAGGACATTTTGGCTCTTGAAAAAGAAATTTCACGAGTGGAGAAACTAAAGAAAGAGGTGCTTGCACAAAAGAATTACAACGAGGCCGCCGAGTATCGCGATCAAGAGCGCCAACTGCGTGACAAACTGACAGAACGCAAACACGAATGGGAGGTTAACGACCGCGACAAGCGGGTGCAAGTGACCGACCAGGATGTGGCCGAAGTGGTTGCCATGATGACAGGTGTCCCCGTACAGCGCATTGCTGAAAACGAAAGCAACCGCCTGCTGGTGATGGAAGACGAGATTCAGGGCTCGGTGGTAGGACAGGACGAGGCTGTTAGCCAAATTTGCAAGGCTATCCGCCGCAACCGCGCAGGCCTGAAAGACCCCAATCGACCTATTGGCTCCTTTATTTTTGTGGGACCGACAGGCGTGGGTAAGACATACCTTACAAAGGTATTGGCAAAATATCTATTTGAAAGCGAGGCCAATATGATTCGTATTGACATGAGCGAGTATATGGAGAAATTTGCCGTATCACGTCTCATCGGGGCACCTCCGGGTTATGTTGGCTACGAAGAGGGTGGCCAGCTGACAGAGAAGGTCCGCCGTAAGCCCTATTCTATTGTGTTGCTTGACGAAATTGAGAAGGCTCATCCCGACGTTTTTAATGTCTTGCTTCAAGTTTTGGACGATGGGCAACTGACCGATGGATTAGGCCGCAAAGTAGACTTTAAGAATACGATTATCATCATGACTTCCAACATCGGTACACGTCAACTCAAGGATTTTGGTACTGGAGTTGGATTCAACACTGCCGCTCGTGAGGCCGAACGAGACCAGTTGGAACGGTCTGTGATTGATAAGGAGTTGAAAAAACGTTTTGCACCAGAATTCCTCAACCGCATTGATGATATTGTGTTTTTCAACAGCCTAAAACGTGCTGACATACATAAAATTATTGATATTGAGCTCAAGGGTCTCTTCAAACGTGTAAAAACGATGGGATTTGATATTGACCTCGATGACAAAGCGCGTGATTTTATCTTAAAAAAAGGCTGGGACGAACAATACGGTGCCCGACCGCTTAAACGTGCTATCCAGCGCTATATAGAGGACGATTTGGCCGATGAGATTATCAAGGCGGACATACTGCCGGGCGACACTATCCATATTACCTCCCTCAACCCCGATGACAAGAACGCCGAGAAACTATCGTTCACGATTGAGAAAGGCGACATGAGCGCGCAACTGGCTGCTGCCCTCCCCCCAGTGGCCGAGGAAGTGTGATCCGTTACAATACTTAATGAAAAAAAGAGAATCTTGGACGGTTCTCTTTTTTTTGACACAAAAAAGCCGACACGCTTGTGTGTGTCGGCTTTAGTTGTTAATACTGTTTACTATTCTTGCCAGGTGGCGATGAGGTTACGGTCGCCAACGGCGTCGTTAATCTTGCTAATGGTAGGCCAGTACTTGTCCTCATGCTCCATGGGGAAGGCAGCTTCCTTACGACTGTAAGGGTATTCCCACTCTTCGGCGCAGACCACCTGCATGGTGTGGGGAGCGTTGGCAATGGGGTTATTGTCCTCGGTATACTTACCGGTCATTACGTCGTCGATTTCCTTGCGGATAGCTATCAGTGCGTCGCAGAAACGGTCTAGTTCACTCAGGGGCTCACTCTCCGTGGGCTCTACCATGAGAGTGTTGTGGACGGGGAATGCCACAGTCGGAGCGTGGAAGCCATAGTCGTCCAAACGGCGGGCAATGTCGCCGACTTTTACCTTGAGGCTGAACTCGTTGAAGTCAACGATAAACTCGTGGCCGCACATACCGTTCTTGTTGGTGTAAAGAATCTTATAGTACTTCTGCAAACGGGCACGCATATAGTTGGCATTGAGGATGGCGTGGCGGGTAGCGTCAGTGAGACCGTTGCCTCCCAGCATTAGCAGATAGCCGTAGCTGATGGGGAAGAGCATGGCGTTGCCGTAAGGAGCAGCAGCCATGGCATTACCCTTGGCACCGCCCACTTTGACCTGACCGTGCGAGGGCAAGAAGTCGAGCAATTTGGCACTGACGGCAATGGGACCTACACCAGAGCCACCGCCACCGTGAGGACCTGCGAAAGTCTTGTGGAGGTTGAGATGGCATACATCGGCACCCATGTGGCCCGGACTGGTAATGCCCACCTGACCATTCATGTTGGCACCGTCCATATAGACGAGGCCGCCATTCTGGTGGATGATATTGATGATGTCAAGAATGCCTTCTTCGAATGCACCATGGGTGGAAGGATAGGTAATCATGAGGCAGGCCAAGTTGTCTTTGTACTGCTCGGCTTTGGCTCGGAGGTCGTCAACATCGACATCACCACGTTCGTTGCAGTTTACCACAACGACAGTCATGCCGGCCTTAGCTGCGCTAGCGGGGTTGGTGCCGTGGGCGCTGGCGGGGATGAGGCAGATATTGCGGTGACCTTCGCCACGATCAAGGTGATAGTTGCGAATGACGGTCAGTCCACTGTACTCACCGGCAGAACCCGAATTGGGTTGCAGAGACACACCGGCAAAACCAGTCACGATGGCCAGCAGGTCTTCCATTTCGTTGATCATTTCGGTGTATCCCAAGGTCTGGTCTTCAGGGGCAAAAGGATGGATGGCGCCGAACTCTGCCCAACTCAAAGGCAGCATTTCGGCGGCGGCATTTAATTTCATGGTGCAACTACCAAGCGGAATCATGGCGCGGTTAAGGCTGAGGTCTTTCACCTCAAGCTTCTTCATATAGCGCATCATCTCGGTCTCGCTGTGGTAGGTGTTGAACACTTTCTGTTTCAGATAAGCGGTCTTGCGCTTGAGACTTTCGGGTAGAGTGGTGTCCTCGTCGGCGCAATTGCAGCAGCATTGAATCTCTTCGGCTTTCTTTCCAGCAGCCTCGGCCAGCACATTGATGATTTCCTGAAGGTCAGCCTTGCAGGTGGTCTCGTCAATGCTGATGCCGATGCATTCGGCACAAATATAACGGAAGTTGATATGATGCTCAAGTGCAACCTTGCGAACAGCGTCGGTAGCGCAGGGGCACTGCAGGGCCAAAGTGTCGAAGAATGCGCGGTTGTGTTGTTTGTAGCCATATTTCGCAGCCTCTTTGGCCAGTTTGGCAGCCATCTTGTGGATATTGTTGGCAATCTCGCAGATGCCTTCGGGACCGTGCCAAGCAGCGTAGAAGCCGCTCATGATGGCCTGCAAAGCACTGGCGGTGCAGATGTTAGAGGTGGCTTTATCACGTTTGATGTGCTGTTCGCGCATACCTAAAGCCATACGCAGGGCGGGATTGCCCTTGGCATCGATGCTCCAGCCGATGATACGGCCAGGGAAAGCACGTTTGAAATCCTCGGTGAAGGCGTAGAAGCCAGCATGGGGACCGCCGAAGCCCATGGGCAGGCCGAAGCGTTGGTTGTTGCCGAAGCAGCAGTCGACACCCATCTCACCAGGAGTCTTCACCATAGCCAAGGCCATGAGGTCGGTAGCCATACCAACGAAAATCTTGTTCTCGTGGCACTTAGCTACGAAGTCGGAATAATCCCGAACCTCACCAAATTGGTTGGGGTTCTGAAGCATGACGGCAAAATACTGTTTTGCATCGAAATCGAAGTCATCGACATTGCCGGTAACGATCTCAATATTGCGAGGTGCAGCATTGGTGCGCATCACATCAAGCGTCTGAGGCAGAAGGCCGTTGTCGACAAAGATTTTGCAGATGCCATCTTTCTGGGCTTGACGGCTGCGCTGGGCAAAGAACATCAGCATGCACTCGCCACCAGCAGTGGCCTCATCGAGCAAACTGGCGTTGCTCAAGGGCATGCCGGTCATTTCACTCACCATGGTCTGATAGGTCATCAGGGCTTCCAAGCGGCCCTGGCTGATTTCTGTCTGGTAAGGAGTGTAGGCGGTATACCAGCCAGCATTCTCAAACACGTTACGCTGTATGACACTGGGAGTAATGGTATTGTAGTAACCCATGCCGATGTAGGTTTTGTAGAGCTTGTTTTTGTGGGCAAGCTCGCGGCAGCGGTTGAGGAATTCAAACTCGTTGATACCGTCGGCAATAGGCATCGGTTCTTTCAGACGGATGGCGGCAGGAACTGCCTTGTCGATTAATTCGTCGATGGAGCTAACGCCGATTTCCTTCAGCATTTTTTCTTCTTCAGCAGCCTTGCAGACACCATTGTGTCTCTTGGTAAAATTATTGCTAATCATATAGTTATTATTAATATTTATATATTTATCAATATTTTTGAATTTACAAAAATACAAAATAATAATGACTTACACAAAAAAACTTTTGTATTCTCAATGGTTCTCAGTGTGGTCCTTTTCTAAATCCCGCATTTGAATGCCGAAATAACACTGGGCATGCTTGTTGGCCCAACGTTCGGCATATAACTTTTTATGCTGATGCTGTCTGCCATGCGATGACGATTCAGCCATTTGGCTCAACAGCGAAGGAATGCCCACGATGAATAAATACCCCCACCCTAACCTCATGCTGTCCAACGTGTGCCCAAATTCGTGCATCAACATCTGTGACGATCTGTAGCGAACAAAAGTATCGAATTCACCTTCTATGCTGTCTGAAATCCACATGTTTACGTAACACCCAAGAGATAGACCCTTGTACACTCCGTCGTTGCGACCATCCGCAATGGCAAAGATGACACCTCCGATCGTTTCTACTCTGTCAATTTGTCCGATTATATTACGCCATTGTGACACCATATAGCCTAACCACAACTGAGGCAGCTCCCACCAGAAACGCGTGAATGCCTGCACTGCCGCCCTCCGTGGGTGTTTATGGTCAAAAGTGTAGCGGCCTCTGAAGAGTTTCCAGCCCAATTGTGGCCGTCTCATGATGCCCAGCAGTGTGGCGAGCAGCATTGTCCCCTTTAGTGAAAGAAAAGTCCAGCCAATGGCCATGGCCGAGGTCTGGTCGGTGAGCACCGCACCAATAGCACCTCCATAGGTGGCTGCCAGAGTGATGAAACCGATTGCGGCAGGCCAAACCCCATTGGTCTTATAATGTTTTAGCGCCATGGTTTCAGCCAAGGATTAAACCGTATTAGAAGTCAAAACCGAAACTAAAATAGGTGCCCATGCTTCTAGAGAGACTGGACCAGTGGACATCGACCGAGATAGGACCCAAAATGCTGTTATAGGTGTAGGCCAGCGCAGCTCCTACATGCAGGACATTGGGCAAGATGTTAGCGTGTATTGAATAGGGAGTCTTCTCGCACAGAAGAGCATTGGTCATAAGGGTGATGTGACTCTTGCCCACAATGTTGAAGCGGAGGTCCAATCGGAAGACCATTGCATTGGTGATGAGGTCGTATGTGGTATTTTCTCCTACGAAGGGCAGTTGTGTTTCGAGGAAACGTCCGGGCATGAGACCACCCACCAGCGTATGCTCGTGGAATCCTGATTCTTCGTAGACCCTATAAGGGATGTATCTGGAATAGAATTGGGGAATGATGGTGAAATTTCCATCGTTGGGTGTGAAATAAGAACGGAATTTGATATTGGTGAAAATATAAACGCCTTCATTGCGTGACCATCCTTTGCCTCCTTCACGTGAGCCTCTGTATAAAGGATATTCTCCCAGAACTTCCAATGTAACGCCATGTTTGGGCGCGATTCCGTTGTCGAGATTGTCAAACCGATAGCGAACATAGGCTTTGGCAGTAAAGTATCTGGTTGAATTAGAAAGGGAAAATGATTCGAAATGACAATAGTATAATTTGGGTATGCGGTAGTAGTCGCCACTGATACCAATACGCCAGTCGGAATGGCGCAGGTGAAATTGCGAGAAAAAGAAGTCAACCGAATGAGATTGGAAAGTAAAGAATGTGGAGTCATATTCTCTGAGCATTTCCAATTGATTGGAGTTGAACTGATATTCAAAATTGAGGTTGCCGAAGGAGCGTATGCCGTAGCGCGCGCCTAATGTGTATTGCGTGTTAGTACCCAAGCGTGCAGTAAAGTCGGCCTTGAACCCTTCCAACCTATTCTCGTTGAAACCCAGATGTAACTTGAGTGCAGCCTTTTCAAATGAGTCATACCGGAAACCCAACCCAATGGAGTGAGGCGACGAGGGAGTGAAGTGGAAATGAATGTCATAGGTGGGGATCGTGTCGCCTGGATGTGTGATCTCCGAGGGGTGGATGCTGTAGGTTATGTTTTGATAACAGCGCGTGCCGTAGAAGATGCCGATGGCTTTTTCCAGTTTCTCGCCCGTGATAATGCTGTCGGTAGAGAGTTTGCCTTTGCGGCAAAGCCATGACACCTGATGCTCGGCATTGTTGAAGACCATCTTTCCGATGCGGAATTCACGTCCACGGATGGTGGTGGCCTTCTTGTTCCTGAGCTGCTTTTGACAGGGACCATAGAGTTCCAACTGAGCTTTCAGGGCTAGGAATTCAGTTTCGTGCTTTTTGGCCTCGCTGTAGCCGATGGCAACCAAGGAATCAATAGCCTCTTTGTTGAAACTCATCATGTTGAATCCGTCCATAGAGGGGTTGATATAGAGGTCGCACTCTTTGCGGTTCTGTGGGGCATGGTTCTGCGTGGCGATGCTCTTGAGCTGGGCGAGCAGCTGTGGAAGAGTTTGCAGGCTACTGATGTCTTCCAGTGGTTTGGCGGCCACTTCGGTGCCGATGATGATATCGGCCCCCATGTCCTGGCACACATCTACAGGAAAGTTATCAACCAGACCGCCATCGACAAACAGCTTTTTGTTGATTTTTACGGCCGAGAAGAAGCCTGGGATGGCCATGCTGGCGCGAATGGCTTCAGGAAAACGGCCGTTGCGCAGCACCTCCTTGCTACCATCGGCCACATTGGTGGCCACACAGGCAAAAGGTATGGGCAATTGATTGAAATCTATGCTGTCATTGTACCCAACTGAAAGACTGTTGAAGAGGTTGACCAAACTGAAGCCGCCCACAATGGAACTGGGCAGAGCCTGAATGAAGGCCTCGTCTTCATCTATCTTCTTGT
>Ga0247611_10008343_pt1 | contig 12794 bp, 9 predicted proteins | sample 177DNAGHGhighgp2_FD_192422 | JGI IMG/M metagenome (GOLD analysis project Ga0247611, IMG submission 192422) | Sheep rumen microbial communities from Palmerston North, Manawatu-Wanganui, New Zealand - 1770 DNA GHGhigh gp2 | ecosystem: Host-associated > Mammals > Digestive system > Stomach > Rumen ... | reverse complement strand
TCCTTCTTTTAAATCAGGAAGAATTACATCTTTTTCTTCTAATGCTTCATCATTTCCTTCAACATATAAAGCCATAAAACCAGCAAATCTAATCTTTGAACCATTTGCTCTAAATGATGCGTTTCCGGCATCAATATCTACAACCATAGTATCGTAAATTGCTTGTGCCATTTGTGAGCTAAGAAGTCTTTCATATATTAATTTGTATAGTTTATATTGATCGTTTGATAGATTTGCTTTTACTACATCTGGTGTTCTATCTATATAAGAAGGTCTAATTGCTTCATGCGCATCTTGAGCTTCTTTTGAAGTTTTAAAGTATCTATTTTCATAGTAATTAGCTCCAAATCTATTAGTAACTTGTTCTTTAACCTGCGCCCTTGCTTCTTCAGAAATTCTTGTTGAGTCAGTTCTCATATATGTAATAAGACCGCTTTCATAAAGAGTTTGAGCGACTTGCATTGTCTTCTTTATCGCAAAACCAAGTTTTCTAGAAGCTTCTTGTTGCAAAGTACTTGTTGTAAACGGAGGAGCTGGATTTCTCTTTTTCTCTCCATATTTTATTTCTTTAACTATGTACTTTTGATCTTTTAAATCATCTAAAATTTCATTCATTTCAATTTCAGAATGAATCTCAGCTTTTTTGCCTTTATATGTATTTAGTTTTGCCAAGAAGTTCTTCTTATCTTTTTTAAATTTTGCATCTAGGCTCCAGTATTCTTCTGGAACAAATTTTTCTATTTCATCTTCTCTATCAACTATTATTTTAACTGCAACACTTTGCACTCTTCCAGCAGATAGACCTCTTTTAACCTTTTTCCAAAGAAGAGGACTAATTTTATATCCAACTATTCTATCTAGCTCACGTCTTGCTTGTTGAGCATCAATAAGATTCATATCTAATTGTCTAGGTTCTTTTATTGCTTTTGTAATTCCTGTTTTGGTTATTTCATTAAAAGTAATTCTACATGTTTCTTTTTCATCTATTCCTAAAATATATGCTAGATGCCATGCAATTGCTTCCCCTTCACGGTCAGGGTCGGTTGCTAGAAATACTTTGTCTGCGTTTGATGCATCTTTTTTAAGCTTTTTAATTAATTCTGCTTTTCCTCTAATGTTAATATACTTAGGTTCAAAATCATTTTCGAAATCTATTCCTATTTGTGATTTTGGTAAATCTCTAATATGTCCCATAGAGGCTTCAACTGTATAATTACTTCCTAATATTTTCTTAATAGTTGTCGCTTTAGCAGGCGACTCCACAATAACAAGATATTTTGGCATGATAAACTCCTTTGAAATGTATTTTTATCATTTGTAATAATAAAATCTATATAAATTTACGTTACGAGACTATACTATAACATGTCACTTTATCAATTGTAAAGTAAAACTTTATTTTTTGCAAGGAAAAAAGAACAAGGCCGTGGTTTAAGCCACGACCTTGTAAATCAGCATTCCCGCCCACATTAAGGAAATCAACATGATCATGGAATGCTTTCCTTTGAGGATATTAAATCCAACAAGGAGTGCGAGGATAAACGTTATGATAGCTCCAATGGGATTAATTGAAACCATCAGATAGCCAACAGCAAACGCGATTATCAGTGCCAACATTGCTCTCAAGAATCCTCCAAACTGCTTACGCATTGCGAAAGAAAGAACTATAAGAACAATGAAACCAATAAAAGTGTATATACTGTCTGGTGCACCTGTAGGGAGAAAAACTCCCACAATACGTGAAATAAGCTCAAACACGTGGCTAATAACACTCCAAATTAAAAGAGCAACGTCTTTTAAAAGCCTGGGGATGAAAAGAAGTACATCAGTCATCGTTTTTTCCTCCTATTGTAATATTAAAATGTACACAAATATTATATCATATTTTATGTAAAGTATCAACTTTTAAGCTATTTCCTTCTATATATAATAGTACAAAAAAGAGCCTTAAAAAGGCTCTTTTTTAGAATGTGATTGTAACGTTTCCAGCTCTATCTCTGATATATAAATAAACTGTTTTTGCACCATCACCATTTGATAGTGTCCAATTCATTGTCTTTGTATTTGTTCCTATGTTTGTTAAAGAGGTACTTGAATCCCAATTTATCCATGATGATGCTGGGATATTTCCAACTGGTGTTGTTATATTGTTTTCATTAAACAAATATATTTCTTTTACTTTTGCGTAATCATCTGCTGCTGTTATTGTTACATTGGTCGCTGTTCTTCCAACAGCTTGACGACCATCTCTAAGAATTACTGGATTTGTAATTTTTATTCTTCCTGTTGGTTTAGTATTATCTTTCACCGTCCATGTTCCATTTGCGTACGTAATGGTATAATTGCTTGTCACATTTCCATCTGTTGTTGATGTTATTGTTGCTGCACTTGGTGTAATCGTTCCTGTTCCTATTCCATTTGCATTTGGTGTTGGGAAACTTGTTCCTCCCGGATTATCTGTTAATGTTATTGCAGATATACTTTGTCCACTTGGTAAATAACTACTTGTTGCATAAGCTGCTGTTTTAGTTATTCTTGTTGGGTAATACGTTGTTTGATTATTTGCTGTAATTGTTATTGATCTTTTACTTACACTAATTGATGCCGAATTAACATTTCCTGCTCCATCTTTTACCCATATATACCAAGTTCCAGCATTTTTTATTCCGAAACTTACATTTTTACTACTTTCACTCGAATCTGCAATCCAAGTACTTGGTTGAGAATTACTACTTGTTATTTGATGTCCTGCGACACCTGCATATGTATCTCCTATTGTTGCAGTAACACTATCTCCATAAGTTTTATTGCTTGCTGAGATAGTTGGTTTTGTATTATCTAATTTATTAAAATTTATCTTATACATTTTTTGGTTACCAAGTCCATCTTTAACATACAAGGCACCTGTTACTTGAATTGGAACATTACCATAAAAATTATACTGTCTTTCGTAACATCCATTTGATGAATTATATGTTGCTGCTTGATAATCATTTGTATTATTAAATGCGAATTGTACTTGTCCAATTCCTTCATCTTTAACTTGGAAAGTAACTAATTGGTTTTGCCTCCACGGTGATAGATAATTTGATGAACTCACTAATGTCGGGGCTTTATAGTCTATCTTTTCAACTGTTATTGTATAAGATGCTTCATTTCCAGCATTATCTTTTACATACAAATAAAAATTAGTTGGACTACTTGCTTCAAATTCAGGAATAAATGAAAAACTATAATTATGACTTGAAACACTTGTTCCACTATATGGATAAAGAACTGTGCCATCCGTTTTGGTCATTTTTATATATACTATATCGCTATGGTCTTCTGTACCTGAAATAGTAATCTTTTTTGATGTACACCATGCTCCACTAGTTGTTATATTCGTTTGTGTTACGCCAGATATTGTAGGTCTAACATTATCTGGTGAAACATAATAGTCTGGATAATAAAAATAACAATTTACACCATCTATTACAACTGTAGTACCTGGTCTAATCCATGTACTTCCAACTGCAAATGTCGACTCTGCAAAAGAGTTGTAGTATGTTAGATCAAATGTTCCATTACTATTAGCAGTATATGTTCCTCCTGTCATCGTAACGCCAACACCTTGCTGACCGCTGTGAACGTCTCCAATACTAAGACTTATATTCGGAACTAGTCGAATTGTTAATGTATGTGATGCTCTCCCTGTTCCCCAGGATTCAGATATTATAGAAGCATCAAAACATTTGGTTCCACATAAAGTGCATACACCATTTGTACCTCTAATTGAATGTTCTTTAAGTGTATAGTTATAACCACATATGCTACATACTCCTAGATTTGTACATGTAATTCTTGAACCATCTGCCTTTACACACGCACCATATTCTGGCCAAGAAGCTCCACCGCAAACAGCGCATGGTTTAAAATGAACCCATCCACTTCCTATACTAGTACCCCACGGATAATCTGCTGGCATTTTAGTACAAGGATCTCTCCAAACCTTTGAATATCCGCAGTTAGCAGTACAAGTCGTTGTACAATGGTTTTGATAATGACATCTTGGAAGATCGCTTGAATACCAATTATCTACTTTTGTATGTGCTGCCTTGTTAATCACACCACCACATATAAAGCACCTTTTGTAATGATATGTGTCATCAAATGAATCAACATATACATGTTGGTGATTTACATCGCTTCCTGTAGCAAGACCCGTTAAATCAACTTGTGTAACAGCAGCGTATACCAAGCAATTGGAAAACACTATTAACATTATTATCAACAAAACACTTGATATCTTCTTTGCCAATTTTTTCACCTTTTCCCCATTTTGAACATATTCCATTTAATTATATCATCCACTTTGTATAAAATCTTTTTTGTAATTAAAACGTAAAAAAAATGTCGCCAAAATGGCGACATTCAAGGTTTGTATAATTATTAATACATAAAATATTTAGCATTATAAATGTAAGTATAATAGTCCCTACACATCTTGTCGGTTGAGCATTCTTCTTCAGCAGTATAAATGGAAGCATACATCATTTTTGTCCAAATCGAAGTATCTTCAAATGCAGGCATAACTTCGTTTTCAATAGTTTCATACAGATACTGAGAATCCTTATCGTATCCAAGAGATACATCTTCACCAAAGGCCCAACCATTCACACCATTGCGGCAGCTTCTATACCACCAACCATCAGGTGTAGAAAGGTTAAGAACTCCATTGGCAGCTGCTTTCATACCAGAAGTAGAACATGCTTCAAGCGGAATTTCAGGATAAGCCATCCACACGTCGCAGCCTTTTGTCATAAGGCCAGCAACTTCAACGTCATAGTCCTGGATGAAAACAACATTATTCGGATATCTTTCAGACATACGATAAAGTTTCGTAAGGATCTGTTTGCTTCCCTCATCCTTGGGATGAGTTTTGCCAGAGAAAACGAACTGGATATTATAATTCTTGATAAGCTCTTCAAATTTCCTAAGGTCATGGAATACAAGGTCCCATCTCTTATAGGCAATAGCACGACGTGCAAAGCCAATAATGATGTGTTTAATATCAAGTGTAACGCCGTTCCTTTTCTTAATAGCAGAAATCAGATTGCCTTTGTTGATGTAGTGAGATTCAAGAATTTTATCATAGTCGAGAGAATCATAAGCTTTTTTAATTCTCTTGTCCTGCCAATATTCAAGATCAACACCATTATCAATGTAAGTAATAGGACAAGCACCCTTAACTTCTTTCCAAAGATCACGAGATGTAGCTTGATGCCTAAAAGCAACCGCATTCGCAATCTTGGATACACGAAGGGCAGCAACAGTAGAACCAAACTGATCATCATTTTCATTGAAAGCACCAATGTACTTAATCTGATCACGAGTAAGTCCAAGGTTTGCTCCCAATGCCATAATCATATCAATAGGTCTACTCTTGTTGCCAGCCATGATGGGAGTGTGGGTGGTAAATACCGTAATACCCCTTACCATGTGAAGTGCCTGATAGAAGTCAACACCATCAACTTTCATCATCTGAGAAATAATGTAAATTGCAGCAAAAACACCATGGCCTTCATTGAGGTGAATAATATCGAAATGATATCCGATGTGGTCACAAAGCTTGACAGCAGCAACACCAAGAATTACTTCTTGCATAAGCCGCTGATCTTCACCATTGTACCAACCGATACCATACTCACCATAAAGGTTATTGGTAATCTTTGCAAACTCACCATTTTCAGGAAGATTGGTGTCAACACCATACGCATTTTTGAGAGTTTTATGACGCCAAATTTTTACTTTGATTTCACGCTGAATAAGCGGAACAGTAAACGAAATACCAGTCTCTTCGTAGTCAACATTGTGGTCCTGGGCAGGAAATTCATCATATACTGCACCAGCAGTTACACGTTGATGTACATAACCATTTTGATAAATAGGTGTTACAGCAATAAAGTCCGCTCCAAGACGATACATAGTCCGAGTAGTATCACCATACAAAGCACCAAGTCCGCCAGAATAGTTACGTCCACCAGCAGTCGTTTCCATACATACCGACAATACTTTTTTGGTTTTGAGCACAGAATTATCCATGCAAACCCCCTCCTTTATTGTAGTTAGAGGTAAGATATCACTTCCATGTTGCTTTGTCAATTTAAAAACTGAATAATTCTGGGAAGAAAACTAAAAAAGAGGCGATTTTCATCGCCTCTTTAATTAACATATCATTCTGTGACTTTCTTAAGCTTTCTTAATGGATTTTGAAGAATGCTTCTAATTTCTTTATCTGTTGTAGATGTTGTTATTGTATTGTCTTCTGATGCAAAAAGTGGTGCATAATCAGATAAGGCTTCTGGTTGAACATTCTTTTCAACATATTTAGCTTTAACAGACTTAGCTTTAGTAGCCTTAATTGTAGACTTATATACATCCATTGTCTTTTTAGCAATTATATCCCAGTTATATTCTTTAACAACTTTCTCGTGAGCATTTTTGGCAATTTGTTTGCATAAGTCTTGGTTAAACAATACTTCAAGTATAGAATCTGCCAAGCTATTGCAGTTTCCAGCATATGATTTCATACCATCAATACCATGAGATACAATTTCATTTAAACCACCTGTATCAGAAACTACTGTTGCTGCACCAGCTAACATTCCTTCTAATGCAACTATACCAAATGGTTCATATAAACTTGGAAATACAGCTACATCAATTGCTTTGTACATTTTTGTAATTTGAACATCATTTAAGTAGCCTGTGAAATAAATTCTATTTGAAATTCCAAGTCTATCTGCTTGTGCCTTTAATTCATCAAGGCATGGTCCACGACCAGCAATTACAAATTTAACATCATTATAATTTTGAATAATCTTTGGCACTGCATCTAATAGTACTTGAATTCCTTTTTCGTATACTATTCTACCAGCAAAGAAAACAATTTTTTCATTGTCTGCTGCATAGTTTCTACGAAAATCCCAGTCTCTATACTTGCCATCAAACTTGTTGATATTTATACCATTTGGAACAACGTGGATATTCTCCATTGGTTTTCCAAATAAATTACGAATTTCATTTTTCATGTATAAGCTATTGCAAATTACATCTGTTGCTTCATAAGTAAGAAGCCACTCAACATCATTAACATAACCTTGGTTTTTGTCATGAATACCCTTATTTCTACCACTTTCTGTAGCATGGATAGTCGCAACTAATGGAAGGTTGTAAGAATTCTTAATTGCTCTAGCAGAATAAGCAACTAACCAATCATGAGCATGGACAACATCAAACTTACCAAATTCTTTAATCAACTCTGCGGCTTTTTCTATAACGCAAAAGTTAAATTGCATAACCCAATCAACGAGATTGTTTGCATTGATAGGATATGTTTCGATTCTATGAACCAAAACACCTTCATCATTTTCAAAAGGCTTTGTATTGCCTTCTTTGTACGTAATAACATGAACTTCATGACCTTGTTTAGCGAAAACATGTGAAAGGTCATGTACTACTCTAGCTATTCCTCCTACTATCCTTGGTGGATATTCCCAAGTTAGCATCATAATTCTCATGATTATGTATTCCTCCTATTTTATCTTACGTCCCTTAAAATTTTACATTAATTTTCCAAATTATTTTTTTCGACAAAATTGATAGATTTGATAATTTTTATTTAAAAATAATTTAAAAAATCCTGCCAATAAATCTATCATAAAGTATTCTATATATTTTATTTTGACAAGTAAACTATTATTAAAAAAATTTAAAAATTTTGTAAAATATTTTTAACCTAATATTCATACTTTTTGACCATTTTTTATTTCAAAATTTTTTCAAAAAAAACAATTTACAAAAATGTTACAAATTTCTTATTATATTGCTATTAGTTATATAAAAGTATACAATTTAATGTATTGAAGTGATAATGGGTCTAATAATGTTTTTTGTTAGGAGTTACAAAAGAAAAAGTGAGGAGGGGAAATAATAAGTGCAACTTTTAAAGTCAGAATACTATGAATTACCACAAAAATATCAGCACACAGTAATACGCTTATTAGTGCAATCTCCTACTCGTATGTTTGCGTATTGGGAAGTTTCAGATGAGACAATCAAGTCTTTTAATGCTCAACACAAGAATTATGCTGATTGTAAAGCAGTACTTAAAGTAACTAACCTAACTAACAATTATTCATACACAATTCCAGTTGACCCATATGCCAACAACTATTACATAGATGTTGAAGATTCAGGATGTAAGTATCAAGTAGAGCTAGGAAGACTTGTTAGAAACAAGTTTGTAAACATTTACACATCAAACGTTGCTACTGTTCCTTCTGCTCATCCTGTTCACTCATATGACTATGCTGATGGTATTATGTTTGGAAATTACTTATGCATAGGCGACAAGTCTAAGATTAAAATTTTCGGTCAAAAAGACCATTACAATAGATTCCAAAATCAAAATCATACTGCGTTTGAAAACAAAAAATTCAAAGGAAGTTCAGAAGAGTTTATGGGATCTTCTGAGAAAATGCTAATGAGGTGAAAAAATGCCAAAGGGCTATTTAAATTTTGTGTTGCATGCACATCTTCCATACGTTAGACACCCAGAAAGCAACCTATACATGGAAGAAAGATGGCTTTTCGAAGCAATCACTGAAACATATATTCCATTAATCAAATATTTTCAAAAATTGTGTGATGAAAACATTCCTTTTAGGATAACTATGAATATTTCTGCACCACTTATTACAATGCTACAAGACGATGTTTTGCAAAAACGTTCTCTTGAGTATTTAGTAGAAAGATTATGGCTTGCTCATAAAGAAATACATCGCACAAAAGGCCACAACGATTTAAATAATCTAGCTTGGTTTTACTATAATAGATTTAAAGAACAATATATTATTTTTAAAAGACAATACAATTGCAATTTGATTCCCGCATTTAAAAAGTTTCAAGACTCTGGACATTTAGAGATACTAGCTTGTCCTGCAACTCATGGATTTTTACCGCTTCTAAATGTTACACCTAATGCTTCAAGGGCCCAAATTGCTAATGGAATTCAAGTCTATAAAGAAACATTTGGAAGACATCCAAATGGTATGTGGCTTTCTGAATGTGCTTACATACCAGAACTTGAAGATGCGCTAAAAGAATTTGGTATTAAATATGTATTCCTAGAAACTCATGGAATTACAAATGCAGATCCAGCTCCTATATATGGCACGCTATCACCTATCATCTCCCAAAAAGGTATTGCATATTTTGGAAGAGATTTAGAAAGTAGTGAACAAGTTTGGAGTTCTATCACTGGTTATCCAGGACATCCAAATTACAGAGAGTTTTACAAGGATATTGGATATGAATTAGATTGGGAATATATAAAACCATTTGTTGCAAAATCAGGTCATAGAGTTGATACTGGGCTTAAGTATCATAGAATCACTGGAAAGACAGATTACAAAGAATACTATCATCCTGATTGGGCAATGGAAATTGCAGAAGAACAAGCAGATCACTTTATGTACTCAAGAGTTAATCAAATTAATGGTTCTGCAGATAACATGATCGTTCCACCTGTTATTACAAGCCAATATGATGCGGAGTTATATGGACATTGGTGGTTTGAAGGACCATATTGGATATATGTTTTATTTAAAAAGATTCATTATAATCAAGATACATTTGAATTAATTACTCCTACTGAATATCTTTCAAAATATCCAAAGATTCAAGAATCGAATCCTGCTATTTCAACTTGGGGAGCACATGGATATTCAGAAGTATGGTTAAATCCAGGCAATGACTATATGTATAGACATTTACATGCTGCTGGAGAAAGAATGGTATATTTAGCAAGATGTATTACAAAACCTACTGATATAGAGCGTAAAGCTTTAAATCAATGTGCAAGAGAATTATTACTTGCTCAAAGTAGTGACTGGCCCTTTATCGTTACAATGAATACAATGGTTGAATATGCACACAAGAGGTTAAAAGATCACATCGGAAGATTTAATGCACTTGCTGATATGATAGATAAGCATGAAATAAATGAAACATATTTAGAAGATATATCATACAAAGATAAAATCTTTCCAAATATTGATTATCAAATATATGCTAGATAAAAATAAAAGACTTAGGAAAAATCCTAAGTCTTATTTTTTATAGATATTTATTTAGAAAAGCTTTATAAGCTAAATATGAATGATAAACATCAAATTTACTTGTTGTCTCATAAGGTGAGTGCATAGATAAAACTGGAGTACCACAGTCAACAACATCCATACCTTTATTAGCTAAGATATAAGCGATTGTTCCACCGCCACCTTCATCAACTTTACCAAGTTCAGCAATTTGAAATCTAACTTTATTATCATCAAATAATTTTCTAATCTTAGCAATAAATTCTGCGTTAGCGTCATTTGCTCCGCCTTTACCACGTCCACCAGTGTATTTATTCATACCAACACCATATCCGAAGAATGAAGCATTTTTCTTATCAGCAACACTAGCATAAAGTGGATCAAAAGCACCATCTACATCTGCACTAAGCATAGTAGAATGTTGATATAATCTGTGAAGAATATTTGGTGTATTATCTTCGCCACATAAATGAATTAATTCACCTAAAAATGTTTCAAAAGCTAAACTTTCCATTCCTGTGTTTCCAACACTACCAATTTCTTCTTTATCTACTAATAAACATACTGCAGTTTTTGCTGGAGCATTAGTTTCACAAATAGCCATTAATGAACAATATGAGCATACTTTATCATCTTGGCCATATCCTGCAACCATTGATCTATCGAAACCTAAAGATTTAGCATTAAATGCTGGAACAATTTCTAATTCTGCACTTAAGAAATCTTCTTCTGTAATGCCATATTTTTCATTTAATATAGCCATTGTATTTAATTTAACTTTTTCTTTAACTTTTTCATCTGAAATTGGCATGCTACCAATTAATAATGTTAAGTTCTCTCCTTCAATTACTTCTGATGCTTTCTTTTCCATTTGATGTCTTCCCATGTGTGGAAGTAAATCAGTAATAACGAATGTTAAATCGTCACCTTCTTCACCAATCTTAACATTAACTGTTTTTCCATTCTTAAGAGCCACTACACCATGAATTGCTAGTGGAATTGTAACCCATTGATATTTTTTAATTCCACCATAGTATTGAGTCTTAAGATATGCAAAATCTGTATCTTCATATAATGGATTTGGCTTTAAATCTAGTCTTGGAGAATCTGTATGAGCTCCAACTACATTTACACCACTTTCTAATTTTTCTTTTCCTATTACAGCTAAGATAATATTCTTTCCTCTATTAATATAGTAGACTTTATCTCCCGCATTTAATTTTTTGTAGCTAGATAATGGTTTAAAACCATGTTCTTTAGCAATCTCTTCTGATTCTTTAATAATTTCTCTTTCAATCTTTCCATTGTTTAGATAATTAATATAGCCATCAGAAAACTTCATGATTTTCTTCTTTTCTTGGTCTGAAAGTCCTTCCCAACCATTTTTCTTATTAACTAGTAATTTTTCAGCTAGTTTTTGTCCTTCTGTCTTATTATCAGCCATTTTTTTCTCTCCTTTATACTTCTTTTTACACTTTTCTTAATAATTATATATTTAATAAAATCTATGTGCAACATGAAAATAGCAAATTAAATGCCTGTTTTATGTTTATCTATTTATTATTTTTTATATATGATATAATGAATATACAACTATTATGAGGTGATTTTTTTGAATAAAAAAGTTCTTATTCTTTTTTTATTATTAATAACAATTATCGCTTGTATAGCACTTATTTTTATTGTTAGAAAACATCATAAAGAAAGTGGTTTAATCTCAAGCGGTGATATAAAAACTAATTATAGCGGAGAAATCATAGAAAATGAAGAAGGTACGTTTCCTGAAACAATAGCATTTTCTATTAATGACTTAAATGAATATCAAAGAGCTCATATTGCACACGGGGGCGGTGCTCTTTCACGGAGACACATATTTAAATTGCTATGATCCCGTAAAATACTATTATGATAAAGGCGTACGTCTTTTTGAATTAGATGTAGAATATACCACTGATGATAAACCTGTTATGCTACACAGTTGGGATGGTTTCCAATGGAAATATATGGGATTAGATCGCGATAAAGTCTATTCGTATGATGAATTTAATAATGCAACAATGATTAAAGGTTACACTCAATTAAATGTAGAACGTACCATTAAATATATGAGAGAAGAATTTCCAGAAATGTTTTGGATTACAGATACTAAAAACGTTAATGAAAAGCTATTGACCTCGATAGCAAATGAATATCCTGATATTATGGACAGAATTATTCCTCAAATATATAATCAAGATGAATACTTTATGGCTCAAAAACTTGGATTTAATAATATAATTTACACATTATATATGTCCGAAGATACAGATGAACAAGTAATTGATTTTTGCAAAGAAAACAATGTATTTGCAATCACTATGCCACTAGCTAGAGCTCAAGAAACCAATCTAGCAAATGATTTAAAAGAAATTGGTGTATATGTTTATACACATACAGTAAATGATGATGAAACATATGAAGCAGTAAAGCAAAAAGGTGTTCAAGGTATATATACCGACACATTATTTTAAAAGGAGGATTTTATGTTAGCAGTCGATTTGATACTATTATGCTTAAAAGTGTTTTTCTGTAGAATAATTGATGTATCACTTTCAACATTTAGAACTGTTATTTTAGTAAAAGGAAAACCAAAGGTTGCAGCATTAATAGCTA
>Ga0247611_10008341_pt1 | contig 12794 bp, 7 predicted proteins | sample 177DNAGHGhighgp2_FD_192422 | JGI IMG/M metagenome (GOLD analysis project Ga0247611, IMG submission 192422) | Sheep rumen microbial communities from Palmerston North, Manawatu-Wanganui, New Zealand - 1770 DNA GHGhigh gp2 | ecosystem: Host-associated > Mammals > Digestive system > Stomach > Rumen ... | reverse complement strand
CAAGTGAATTACAAGGTTCGAAATAGCTAAAAAGTTTATAGATAGCGGGAAATACAAAGACATAATACAATACTTAAATAAATTTAGACCTCAATTATGAGAAAAGTACGAATCTCCATTAGAATTAATCGATGATAATGCTTGGGAAAGGATAGTAATATCACTTAGATATTTTTCTAATCTAGATCAAGCAATTGCGTTTAAATTAATACTAAAATGATATGAAAAAGAAGTTATAAGTAATTTAAAAGTATTTGAATGAAGATTTAATGAAAGAATAACAAAAGTATTGTTACAAAGCTGATATGAAAAGGATATCCTAGAAAATATTTGAAAATTTGAATGATTAACTTTCGATTTTGTAGAAAAACTAAACGATCCAAAGAAGGTAGCTAAAAACATAAAAAGTTTTAAATTGGATCTTCATGATAAGATAGCTTTTTATCTAATAAGAAGTTGAAATTGAAGAGAAGTAGTGAAGAATTTCTCTAAATTTAGATGAGCAGACAAGGAGAAATTAACAAATGAATTGATTAACAAGTGATTATTGAAAGATGATGATAATATAGGTCTTGATACATGAGATTTATATGATGGTAATACAAGTTTTGCTAATAAGTTAAGAGAGTTCTTTTCAGAATATACGGTAATTAATGAGAAGTTGTTCAAAGAAAATAAGCAAGAATTTCAGAGTAAATTTAAAGAAAAGTATTGAATATATTTATTCCCTTGAAGTTGGAAATCATTATTGCAGGTATTATGATGAAAACCAAGTTGTACAACATTATGATATTTTAAATGTTTGCTTAAATCAAAACATGAATGAGATAGGTATTATTCTAAATATCTACAAGAAAAAATAAAAAAAAGAACAACCGATGCGATAAGCGAAGTACTTTCAAAAGAATGAGAACAAAGTATAGAAGCCGTTGATAGTGAAGATCAAGAACAATTAAATGTAGTTCAAAAAATAAAAAATGAATTAGCTGAACGATGAATTGATCCAGTATTTATGGAACTAATCACAGAAGAAAATGAATGAGAAGTTAACATACAAGATGTTAAAGACAAATTCGATGAATATAGGGAAAAGAATAAGGAATCAAACATCTCATTTGATGACGTTCTTGAAGTATTTAAACAGTCTTGAGTGGAATGTATTTGAATATTAGATACAGAAAACTGAGAAGATGATTTTGAAGATTGGAGTATAATAGAGGAGTATTCAAAAGAGAATCTTTGAAGAATCCAAAGATTTATGAAAGTAGATAATAGACAATGGCAATCATTCAAACCACTGATAAATGAAAAATGAGAAATTGATGTTGAAGAATTAACAAAATGGATGAGTGATAATAATTATGAAGCTGCTAATGATTTTATTGAAAAGTTAAAACATTTTTGAATAAAATATAACGAAAAAAGCGATGAATTAGAAACTTTTGAGGAGCTGAATTCACCAGAAGAATTTATTGATAGTATGGAAAAGCTTTGATATTCATTTAAGAATAGAGATAATTTCTTAAAGAATCTGAATGCTGCATGTCATGAAGATTCAGATATTCTTTTAAGATTATCGGATGTAGTTGTAAAACTTCGTGATTTATCGGGCAATACCATAGAATTAAATAATTATATTGAAACAGTGAAAAGCAATAATAATAAAACGCCAAACTTTAAAGTTATAAAATTATTTACAGCTAAAAACCAACCTAGGATAATTCTTGAATTGTGAACTAATAATGTAATCGCAATATTAAAGCATAGAGAATATGACGCATTAAGGTGAAAAATATGATTGAAATTAAAACGAAAACGAGAGTGATTGGAAAACAGAAAACAATGGATGTAATGGCTTATTGTAGAAATCTATAAATTAAAAATTAGTGATGCATTTTGAATTATAATTTTTCTTCTCTACCATAGTAGAGCTTTATTACTTGAAAAATCTATAATGCTAGAAGAATTAAGAAAATATAAAGATAAATTAATCGATAGATATAAAAGAAAGACATCAAAAGATGATATTCTAAATACATTAAATCTATGAACTGATGATGTTAAGCAGTATTATGATATTATAAATCCAAAAGTTTGATTGTGGGAGCTGCATCATAAATTAAAAAGCATAAAGGAAAATAGCTCAGACATCCATAAAAAATTTATTCTTTCACTTTGAGAGAAAGATTGAAACTGAAAACCAATATATGAAAAAATTATTAATGATTCATATAAAAGAATTGAGAATAAGGCTAAATTTACTGATAAAACAGAAATGGTCGAGGCAAAAGAGCTATTGGAAGAATTAAAGCATAATGCACTGAAAATCTTTGAAAAGACACTTGATAAGCTTCAAGATAAGGAATATGAAAAAGTAAAATTAAGTTGATTTAGAGTAGCTTCATTAATAAGGATAATGAGAGGTGATTCTTTCTGTTTTGATACAAAAGATAATGGTTGTGAGTCGTGATATATTCAATTTGATAAAGAATATGCAAGTAAAGAAGCTACAAAAGAAATTTTGCAATATGAGAATGCTGAAGATATAGGTCAACAAGAACATGTTTTACTAACTAGAAGACATGTAGATACTTGAGCGGATTTAGATAAGATGAAAGAATGCTTATTGAAATATAGAAACTTTATCTCTTATTATGAAAATAAGGTTAAACCTTATGTAATAAGTGAATCTTGGTTGAATGATACAGATTTTTTTGACTATTATGAAAAATATTTATTTTCAAAATGAAAAAAAACAGAAAATCAAAAAACAATAAGAAATTTGAACCTTACGAAAGACTTATCAATTTCTGAGATAAAGCTATTCCCTCTTGTTAAAGAATGAAAATCTTATTACGAAAGAAGGAGAGATTTTGTTAAAGATTGAGCTAGCAGTCTTAGTATGGCATTAAGTGAATATGAACAACAGTATATTGAAATAAACCATGAGCGCACTGAGAATAAGAAAAAGCTTCAAGAATGAGAGGCAATATTGGATTTAAAGAAGATTTAGTTACTGATTTTTTGTATTCTATAAAATATGATAAATATCGGAGCAAACAGAAAAAATAAATTTCTTAGAAAGGCTTGACATATTATATAAAATATATTTGGAAAGATTATATATTCATTACTTTTCAGAGGATAGAAAACAGTGGATTTAACAACTAATGTTAATTATATTAAAATGCTATTTGTTCTAAAATCCAGATTGTAAATCAATCATTCTCTTATATTTTCAATTTTTCCTAATTAATGACTGATGTGTTCAATCTTCTATTATTTTTCAGTCTTTAAATAATAATATTCTATCAGCAGACTTTACTGTTTGTAATCTATGGGCAACGATAATAACAGTCTTTCAGTTAAATAGATTGTTTAACGCTTGAGAAATTTCTTCTTCATTAAAACTGTCTAAGGCTGATGTAGGTTCATCAAGTAATATAATATTAGGATTCTTAAGCATGATTTTTGCAATAGCTAATCTTTGTTTTTGTCATCATGATAATCTAACTCATTTTTCTCATATTTCTGTCTCTACTCATTCTGGAAAATCATAGATAAACTCACATCTTGCATCTTTAATAACTTTTTTAATTTTGGTATCTTTAGGCTTTTCTTTAAGTGCATAAACTAGGTTATCATAAATATTTCCATCAAAAACAGATGGATCCTGAGTTAAGAATCAAATATTTGAAAAATAATCGTAGAGGCTAATTGTAGAAATATCCTGTCAATCAACGAGAATTTCTCATTTATCTGGGCTTAAATATCATGCTATTAATTTTATTAATGTTGACTTTCATGATCAAGATTCTCAAACAAATGCCGTCTTTTTTCATCATTCAATCTTAAGTGAAAAATTATTAAATATATTGTTTTCGTTGTAGCTGAAAAATAAATTATTAATAGTTATTTCTCATTTCTTATATTTAAAAGATTTTTTTGAATCAATATTTTTCATATTAGATATTCAGTCAAAGGTATCCCGTAATTTTTGCACTTCAGAAAACTCATTTGTAAATTCTTTGTAAAAGTTTGAAAATTTCTCAACAGCTGTTGTGAATAGTGTAGAGCAAACTATTAATCATACAAAGATAGCTAAATCTCATCAAGTATTAATAAGGTGTATTCAGTATCATAGGATAAAAAGATTTAGAGCATATCAAAATATACGGATGCTTTCACCAATAGCAAAAAGATAGGTTATTACTTTTTTCTTTGCTTCTGTTGCTTGATTTAATATTAAATTTCCTTTCAATATTTCCTCATGTTCTTTTTTATTTTGAACAATTTCCATTTTAGACATGAGAATTTTTATGAATTGTCTGCTATAATCTGTTAGAATATTAGACCTTTCTTTTCTTCGAGGAATGGCTTTTGAATTAAAATATTGAACAAAAAAATAGACTCCAAAAGGTAAAATAAAAAATCATAAGCAATATCGTAATCATAGTGCCTGATAGATTTGAAATAAGGCATAAGCCCATGTTATTAGTATTGAAGGAATGCTTGATGTTAGTTTCAAAAATAAATTTTTCCAAGTAGTGATTCATTTTGATAGAATCGATTGTATTTTTCATGTTCATAATTTTTCAACTTCTGTATTATCTAACCTTAAGTATTTTTTTAATCGTTCTCACTGAAGTAGTTGTTCAATTTTATTAGAGATAATGATATCGGTATTCTTAAGCGAAAATCCTAGTATAAATCATAAAAAACAAAGTATAACATAAATATAGATTCGGCTTTTTATTCATTCGTATTCTCAATTTTGAATAGCTATTGTTGCTTTTTTAAAAATTTCGACGGTAATAAGAGGAAAAATAACCCATAGAGATGAAACAATAAAAGGTTTAAATAAAAGTCAAAGATTTCAATTAATAGGAGAAAAAAAGCGCTCAAAATTCCAATTCTTTTTACGTTTCTTTGTCATGTTAATTTATGAATAAATGATAGCTAATATATAGTAATAAGTACTTGTTTTACAAATTATTCTTTTAATAATGTTAATCTAGAAACCAAGATTCTTATATATCAACATGTTAACCCAGATACTACGCTTATTATAAAATAGGTGAGAAAAGTCCTAGCACTATAAAAACGTCATCCTCTAATGGATGCTGGATTCGAAAGACAGCGGAAAATTTTCTTGAATATCAATTATATCGGTTTATTGGTATTGAATCCAATCTTTTTAGGAATCCTTGCTTTTTGAGATTCGAAATATTCTAAGTAATATAAATTATATTAATTATTTGGCCTATGATATTAATGTTATAGGTTTCTGTTTTTTATAGACAAAAGGCAACAATTCATTACGAATGTTGCCTTATAAAGGATAAACCTAAATATCATCTTCACTAAGAATATTTCTAAAATCTTTTTCATATATTCCGTAATCATATCAAGAGCCTCATCCATTAGAACTAGCTCTTCTATAATATAAAGCATTATTTTCAGGTAAGGTTCTTCATCTATATTTGTTGAAAGCACCTCACCAATTATCACGAATTAAAACATGTTTAGCTTTTTCTTTAGGTAATATACGAAAGCACTTTGTTCATTTTTTTGATGTAAAGAATTCTCAATATATCAAACTAAAATCTCATTCATCAAAATTTAAGTCTCTACTGCTAATATTTTGGAATTTGATTTTTGGAATCCTACTAAGGAATGATAAGTTTGGTTCATATTTTCCATACTTATTCATCAAAAACTTTCAATTTGATAATACAATGATTCATTCCATATCAGTTGGATAAAGTCTTTGAAAATCTTTTCAATAAACTGGAGAGCCTCATCATGCTACCTCCATTTCTTTTGGATCTCAATTAATATCAATCCATTTTTTAGAAAACTGAGTAGATGGATCCCAGACTAAGCTGGCATTCAATCATAATCTTTTTCCTTCATCACTTACGTATGTCCATCCTCATTTATTTCTAAAATCCAATTCTAATAAATCTCAATTCTTAGATACTACGTATGATTGATAGTAAGGATTCTCTAATGCATCATAGAGTCATTCTCTGACATCATTTGTAATCTCTAATATTGAATTGTTAGTAGGTTTTACTTGGAGCTTTACTACTTCTTGATTATTATTTTCCATTATTATTTATATAATATAAAATTATAAAACTGTTCATAAATCTGTTGTACTATGACTAATGGCTACTACATTTCATGTTCATGGTTGAAAACAAGCAACAAAAGGTACTTTATGTGCATAAGCATCTGATAAGGCAGCTAATATGGCTATTGGTCATCTTCATGAGATAAATACAGGTTTTCATGATGGTACTTCTGGAGCAACTAATGAATTTATTGTTGCTGAAGCATCAATATTTGGATTATCTAATGAAAATGTGATTTCAGTTCTATCTTCCAACTTTTTAACCTCGAATTTTAATTCTTTTCATTCTCATTCTTTATTCATCTCAAATCATGAAACTGGTAAAGTTGCATCAGGTCATCATTGTGGATAGTTAACTGCTACATTAACAGGATGTAAGGCATGTGTAATAGTTGCTAATAACCATCATGGACAAGCTCAGTTAACTGTTACAAGATCATTCTTGCCTAAGCTGTTTTTTACTTCAGAATTATTAATGATTTCAAATACTCTTGGTAAATATTTTGGTTCCCGAACAAAAGTCATTATTTCTTTACCGTTTGGTAGTTTTATTAATTGCTTTTCCATTCATAATGCTTTAGCCAATGTATCAATTTTTAATACACCATCTTCTCCGATAACTTCAGGTCAAATTGGTCATCAACCTAAAGTATCAGCAAGTGCAGCAGCAACTTCCCCCTTTTTCTTATCGATTGTATTGATGTTTCTAAATATTGGATTTTCTTCCATATCTAGATTCTTCAAATTTTTTAAATTCTCTAAATTTTTTTGATTCTCTAGTCTTTTCATTTTAATTGTTTGTAATATGATAAAACTATTTAGTATTTGGTTTCAAACCAGCATCTATTAATTTCTGTCCTAAATCGCTTATTTCAGAGTTTAATGTTTCTGTGCTATATACAAATTCTCTCCTTTTAAACAATCAATTTTCTAGTGCTAGACTTAAGGATGTAATAGCATCTTCAAAAGTTCATGGTCGAGAGATTCATTCAATAGTATCTGTTATATATGACCATGCATATCACCTTCCTACCACTCTTTTTACATCATATTCTTTAATATCTTTAGATTTTCTTTTTATTAATACATAATTTCGAAATACCATTTCGTTAGGATATTTTATATCAAGCATAGCATCTAAAATCTCTTCCTTTTGTATGTTAGATATCTCAATCATTGACTTTATTGTTGATAAGAATTTTATAACATTTCATTTTCATGCATATTTACAGATATCGCTAAATTCTGATTCAGTAAACTTGTATTCATCAATTAATTTAGTTTTTAATTCTGTAAATATATTCTTTCTTTTTTCTTTAATCTCTTTTTGCTTCTCTGAAAACCTAGATATTGTGTCTTTATATACATCATATCCGTTTATAAAGATTTGTCCTGGTTGAATAATTGAATCATTTGATTCAGTATACCACCACTCTTGATTATTGTTCCATCTTGAAGCAGTTCGATTTGATATAGCTATTCCCTTATCATCATGGATACTAATAGTATATCGTTTACCTAATCGATAAAAGTTTATATGATCTCAAGGGTTTCAGAATTTTACTAACAATCTATCTGTACTCCAACTCTCATTAGAATGTTCATGTGCTGGAGTTCAGTGTTGATCTCACATATACACTCTTGGCGCATACCATCAGCTATAATATGTCGTCCAAGGTAATTCTAATCAAATGTCACCATTCTTTTTACGATACTCTTGAATCTTTTCATTTTCTCTTTTTTGATCAAAAAGTGCATTTACCGTTTCTTGAATAGATTCTTTATTTACGTTTTTGTATTCAGATTTATTATCAATGATAATATGATGAAAATATCATCCGTTACATTCTTCTACAGTTTCTATTCATGGAAATAGTATTGTAGAATCAGGGCTAATCCAGAAATAATGTTCCTCAGAATGTAATTGATTTCATGTTGAATAATTAAATATTCTTTTATTTTCTTTGTCATAAGACAGATAATCATATTGTCAGCTTCCATATTGATCACTAGAGGTGTTATCATATTCTTCTGGAATATCTTCTTCCTTTGGGAATAAGTTAATTTTATCTATTGAATCTCAATAACTTCTTCAATCTGGTGAACAATAATGGCTTGTTTCAATAGTTACTAAATCTTGTATTGAATAAAGTCTTGATCATTCACTACGACATGTTCCTTTTGAAGCAAAATATGAATTGTTTATTTTGTAGGTTTTAATTTTAGGAGAATCTGCACTTGGTTTAGATAATTCAATTTTCGGATACTTTTCACATAGTACTTCTTTTAATTCAGCTCTTTTATCGTGATCTTTACTGATATTTTCGTTAGATTCTCATATTTGTTCTAGAATTTCTTTTCTTTCCATTTTAATAATTATAATAATATAAATTAATTTTTAGTATCTCCGGTTACATGTAAGAAATACAGACATATAATCAGATAAAATATTTGTTTTTGTTTTTATTTTTATCCAAGAAATACAGGGATATCTTTTGTTTAACGTTTTGTTTTTTTGAATATTTATGCTTAGAATTATTTAATATCTACTTTGATTCATCATAGTAACGTTTGACTATCATCGCTTTTAAATTTTCCATCAAGTTTTCATCATAGTCTTAACTCGATAAATGCAGCGATTCATTTTGCTAATTTGTGAACATATTCTGTTTCACTGTAGTAGCTGTGTTTACCAAAGTCTACGAATACAAATGAATCAAATCTTCAGTCTTTTCATACTTTAGTTCAAATAGATACTTGAGCAGATATTGGACTTCAATTAGTGTTTAATGGAAATAACTTAACTTTATATTTACCATCTCAACTTTTTCATTCATATCATATTCCAAATCTAGCAACGTTATCTCATGTTCATGTAAAGGTATAATCTCATTCTAAACTCATTCACTTGTATATACTTTTTCATAAAACAACCTTTCATGATCATTTGCTGTGTAATGGATCGTCTAGATCAAAACAGCTATATATTGAAGTTTCTCACTTAGAATCCTTAAATAATTTCCCTGATCATAGTAATCTTGTTCATCGAAATGCTGTTCATCAGAATCAGTATCATACTCAAGTTTCAATGCTAAATTTTGTTGGACTTTCATTCTCTTTGTCTTTCGCTTTATCATCTTCTTTATCTAAAGTGTCTTTTACTTCATCACTACATACTTTTCCAATTTCCGCTTTAGTATCCTCATCTTTTGAAAATACTTTATACAAACCGGTTGTATCATCAGAACATAATTTTTGTTTTTCATCAGATATGGTTTGTGAAAGCTCTTGTTTAGTTGTATTGATTAATGTTTGTGCTTTGGCATCAGTACCTCATCACAAAACCAATAAACTCATTAATCAGATCTTTAAACCTCTGCCTAATTTATGTCCTTTTGGATGTGAGAGATATTGATAGCCAGTAATATCTTTTTCTCTCTCTTTCATTTTAGTAAATTATTATAAAATAAATCTTTGTTTTAGATAAGCTTACCTTGTAAAAATAATTTCATATTTATTTTTACATCTATAGAGTATGTATTGACATATGTGAAAAATAGAGAAAAATGTGTGAATAATTTCTCTTATTTGATTTCATAGTTGAGAATTGGAATTTTTAAAATCCTAATAATTACAAAAAATGTGATACTTAAATTATCACAAGTTGGTGATTTGTTCCGTATCTGTTTGTGAAAGTTATTTTACTTGGATTGATTGCTATATTATTGAGCAAATTATTCGAATAATTCAGAATAACAAGCATAATTAATACTTTTTTAATAATTGTATATTAATATCAGTCTTTCATAAACTAATATAGAATTCTCTTAATGATCAAGTACATTCTATAGGAAAATCTTTTCATAAATATTTTTTAATTGCTTTTATGAAAGGATAAATTATTTTACTTTCCATTTGATTTAATTGTTCAGAGAAACTTGAAGGTCAAAGTTCATTATTCCTTATTTGATGATTTTCATCTTTTAATAGGTATTCAAATAATTCTATTGTAGTTGTCGCTGACTTTATGTCTTTAGAAGTTAATATTTTTCAGTTTATATATATTTTGTTCTTAACTCAATCTAGCAAGATTCATTTCTGTTCTGTAGGTTCAATATCAGTGTAGCTAATAAACTTTTGTTCGTGTTCGTTGTTTATTAAGATATACAAATCATCATCAGAAATTTTTCATATATTATTTTTAATATCTTGTTCTATAATTATTCAGTCTTCAGCTGGTGTATCAAAATCATAAGTTTCACGAATTCTAATGTCAGGATAGTTGTTTTTCATGTCCTCCAATACCGTTTCTAAGACACTAAGATCACTGTCATCTTCAAAGATAACCAAATAATCTCATCCATATTTATTAGTATAAATAGGAGAGAATCAAAAAGTAGAGAGAGAAACTCAATTTTTTATACAAGATATTTGAAAATCGTTTGTTACATCAAAATCTTGTTCTACATCATTGTATGAAGTATTTATAAAATTCATTAATCTAATTAACTCATATATGTACTGATTCTTTGCTCATTTTTTATATATCTGTTCGATAAGGTATAAAATATTGATGCTCATATTGTTGAGATTAGTAATCTTTGTCTCATAATAATTGAGTTTTTCTAGTCATTTTTTTAATTTGCTATCAACTTTTCATAATTCAAGTTTGTTAAACCATTTTTGGCATTCAAGATTATTATTTTCAACAAATTCTTTTTGTCCTACTGCAAATGATGTGTCGGATTTTTGTCATGTATAAACAATAGCCCAACAAAAGGGGAGAGTAGGCATAGGAAAGTTCTGTATGTTAAACAAATCAATCGTTTCTAATCAATATTTTCTACCTGTGATTTCCTCCTCATTTTCTGTTATGTATGCATAAGGATGAGAGCCTTTGACTAATGCTGTAAATGAAGCTGATCAGACATTTCAATTCTTTGCTAATAGTGTTGCATGGTGTGCTATATTATTTATTTTATTGAAGAGTTCCGAATGTTGAAAAACAATATAATTGTTTAAAATTTCATTAGAGATTTTTCCTTCAAGATAATAAATTCAAGAAACAATTAGAGCCATCATTACTCAAGTAAATCCAAGTCATTCTCATTTGATGACTTCTGATAAAATAGAAATTTCATATCAATATTTTAATTCTGTTAATGATAGTTCTGTGACTAGATAATCAATAGCACACTTGTATTGTTGATTAAATTTTCCTAAATCGTAATCAATAATTTCACCTCAATCAGACATTTTTATATTTTGGAAAAAGATTCACTTTTGTTCAATTTTCTTAATTCATAAATAACATTTTAGTTTGAGTTTTTGTTTTATGCTTATATATTCAGATGTAGAGCTAATTCATTCAGGAAACCAATTGAATCAAAAGTGTCAGCTAATAACAAATTCATATTTAGAAAATAGGCTTTTTAAGCATCAATTTAGACGGTTATCATTGACTTGAGACATGAATGCTGTGTTATTGTTATAAAGCTTTATATAAATGATACCTAAATTTTATTTAGAATGGTAGGATTTGTCAAATATTATGCCATAAATATAGCTATCGTATTTATAAAAATTTCTCTTTAATAATGTTGATTTAGAAACCGATATTCTTATATATCATCTTGTTAACCCAGATACTACGCTTATTGTAAAATAGGTGAGGAAAGTCCTGGCACTATAAAAACGTCATCCTCTAACGGAGGCTGGATTCAAAAGACAAACGAAAGTGCCACAGAGATTAAACTATCTTGAATTATTCAAGAGAAAGGTGAAACATGAGGGTTGCTCATTAAACTGCATACCTCTACTCAGTTAAGTTGATGACTTAACGAGGGGCAAACCGTGACGAGTGCAAGCTTATCATCCTTGAGGTGGAAGTGCAAACAATTGCTATATGCAATTTTAGATAAATTGTATCGAAATACAGAACCAGGCTCATTAGGTTAACACTTAAATACAGTATATTTGGGGGAGTGGTGTAGTGGTAACACATCGGTCTTCGGAACCGCTGTCGGGGGTTCGATCCCCTCCTTCCCTGATTCGTTTATTATTAACTTGAAAACGAAGAAGAAAAATTTATACTGCCTTTCAGTTTATTATAGATGTACGGAGTACTAGGGATTTAGCTCAGTGGTAGAGCGGGAGTCTCCAAAGCTCCGCGTCGGGGGTTCAATTCCCTCAATCCCTGAATTACCTAGTAATGTATGTCTAAAATAAATGCATTAAGAGGATTTACGTTAGTAATCCTTTTTTTGTTTATAAAAAATTTCCTCGGCTCTTTGTCTTTCTTATCAAGAAGTTCATTCATCTTAATACTACATAAAATGTATAAATTGTCTTGTATCCTAAAATCAGATTTTTAATTTGAATATGCTATAAAGATGGGTATAAAGATGGGGTGGATGAAATAGTAGAGAATATATACCTATTTAGATATTATTAATAAAAGGATATGACAAAAAATCAAAATTCGATTAAAAAATTATTCAATTGGTCTAATTGATTAGGTTTATTGTTTGCAGCAGGTTTATGAGCTTTATTTCTTCAATTTTATGGCTCATATTCTAATCTCTGTCGTGAGTTGGTGTTTTTAAAATGTCCAATGGTTGAATGAGAACCTATACCATGATGCTTTATTGATTAT
>Ga0247611_10008339_pt1 | contig 12795 bp, 11 predicted proteins | sample 177DNAGHGhighgp2_FD_192422 | JGI IMG/M metagenome (GOLD analysis project Ga0247611, IMG submission 192422) | Sheep rumen microbial communities from Palmerston North, Manawatu-Wanganui, New Zealand - 1770 DNA GHGhigh gp2 | ecosystem: Host-associated > Mammals > Digestive system > Stomach > Rumen... | reverse complement strand
CAAACTGACTCTCGAACCGTATTATTCCCTGCATCACAGCCGTGTGATGAACTACTGGTATCAGGCCACTCAGGAAGAATACGACAACTCCTCATGGGCAAAAGACGAACGCGAAGCAGCCGCTCTGGATGCGCGCACTATAGACTTTATCCGCACGGGCGAGCAACAGTCGGAGGCCGGTGTCACAGAATATAGCGACGACTCTACTGTCGGCACATTCAACGACGAGGTCTATCGCGATGCCAAAGCCGGAGGTTGGATTCAGTACATACTGACCAACAGCGAGGGTGTTACGGAGAATGTTGGTTTGATGTGTCGCTTCAATGTTGCGGACAGAGGTCGTAAGGCCGCCATCTTTGTGGACGGAGTACTCATTCAGAACTACACGGTGCCCTCTTCTGTGGCAAGTGCCAATGAGAACGGTTTCTATAATAAGGAATGGCTGCTGGACGAGGCTCTTCTCAAAGACGAACACGGCCAGCCGAAACAGTCGGTCACATTCCGCATACAGGCGGATTTCGGCACACTTTGTCCGGGTCTCTACTATCTGAGACTAACGAAGGAGGTGCCCGACCCTTTCGCTGATTACGTACACTTTTCATTCAAGTGTACGGACTTTCGCTACAATCCCGATCAGTGCTCATCAATATCTTACGATGAAGTTGCCAACAGTTTCACCCTGCAGGGAAAGTCCACAGGACAGCGCAATGTGTCCTACGCCATGAAACTGGATGCCGCAGACAAATACTATGTAAAAGGAGCTGAGTATTGGTATGTCATCGAGGGACAGGGACTCTCTTTAGCTAATGCAAACGACACGTACGCCTGGTGGATGAACGGCTACAACGTTGGCGCGCAGGTGCAGCCCAACAAGTCGTTTGAAATAGAGCGTGACAACCAGACCTATCAGGTGTTTGCGTGGAATCTCTCCAAACAGCCGCAACTCAACGGAAACTTTCCCGTGGACGAACCCAAAGTGGCTATCTCCAACTTCGGAAAAGACTGGATTGACTGCATCGGTCTTACGACATCCAATCAGTCGACCAAACGTGCCACAATCACTTCTGTGGATTATTTGAGCGAAGAAGCTTTCGAGGAGCGCTATCCTACCGAAGAACCCGAAGAGTTGGGTGAAGACATTACCGCCACCTATATCAAGAATCCCTCTTTTGAGGCGAATGTAGGCACCAAGGTGATTCCCACCAACTGGGCGCTTTCAAACACCTCTCTTGCCTGGTACGGAATAAACAATGCAAACGGTAATGACGACAACCCAACAGACGGAACCAGACTCTTCGGCGTGTGGAACGGTTCGTCCGTTGCTGTTACGCTGTCTCAGCAGGTCACTCTTCCCAAAGGTCGTTACGCTCTAACAGCAGACATGCTGGCATCCAATCGCAGCAATGTCGTCCGTTTGGGAAATCAGCGCATCTTTGCCGGTAACAATATTGCATACTTCAAGGATCAGTGTGATCCCGGTGTCGGTGACAACGTTCCTCTTCAAACATTGCGTTTGGATTTTACTCTCGCAGTAGAATCCGCCATATCTTTGGGTGCAGCCACATCTGATGCGCCGGCAGAGACTTGGTTCAAAGTTGACAACTTCCGTCTTTATAAGCAGTCTGATGATCCTACGGGTGTGTCCTCCTTCCCGGAAAGCAAGAAAGTCTCCCCCATCAAAGGCAAGCTCTACGAGAACGGCAGGATTTACATTATAAGTAATGGTATAAAATATTCTACGACAGGAGCACGGGTGAAATAATCTTTCACTCGTACACCTGTTATTTGAATAATTTATTAGCTGATTATATATGTAGGAAGCGCGTCACCACATCTGTGAGGGAGCGCTTCTTACTGTTTATAAAGCTGTCCAGCAATTTCACCCCGCCGTTCAGCGGTTCAATATCATAGTTTGCAATTGCAGCAGGAATAAAGCAACTCTCTCCTGCCCTCATCCTTATTGACGAGTCTGTCTCCCTGATACGAATATTGCAAGTCCCTTCAAGACACATTGAGATAACAAAACTGTCATACTTGATGAGGTCGCGATGAAAGACTTCCTGCGTATCAATCACTCTCGCGGTGAAATAAGGACTGTCTATTACCAGATTTGCCCTATTTTCTTTGTTGGAATACATCGTACGATATTCCGATACGACTTCATAATCTATTGCCTCTGCAGCAAGTTCTGTATGAAGTTCCCTTGGCTTCCCGTCTAATCCCGGACGGTTATAGTCAAAGATACGGTATGTCACATCGCTCGACTGTTGCACTTCTGCAAGTTTGATGCCACCACAGATGGCATGCACTCTGCCGGCCGGAAGATAGAACACATGTCCGGGACTCACTTCATGACGGGCCAGCACTTCTGTTATTGTGCCGTCTGCCACTCGTTGCTTATATTCTTCCCGGCTGATATTCTTTTTGAAACCGGCATAGAGATATGCTCCATGTTCAGCTTTCAACACATACCACATCTCGCTTTTACCCATTTTGCCATGCACCCTCTGTGCCATCTCATCATTGGGATGCACTTGAATGGAAAGGTCTTGTTTGGCATCAATGAATTTTACGAGTAGCGGCAGTTTCCCGTCATATTTCTCTGCAACAGACTTTCCAAGTATCGTAACGGGGTCGTGGTGGATATATTCCGTGAGTGTGCGTCCCTTCAGCACTCCGTTTGCAATAATGCTCTCAGAGCCCGGTACTGCCGAGACGGCCCACTCTTCGGTTCCCCAAACCAGATGTTTGGTATTACTTTCAAACAGCAGAGGATACGTCATCTCTCAGCTCTCATTGGGTTTTCCAGAAAGTCTTTATATGACAGACGGATACCGTCCTCCAGTTCTGTCTTGTATGTCCATCCCAGTTTGGTAGCCTTCGACACATCGAGAAGTTTGCGCGGTGTTCCGTTAGGACGTGTTGTATCCCACTTTATTTCTCCTTCGAAACCTACAACTTTAGCCACAAGTTCCGTGAGAGCCTTGATGGTAAGTTCCTTGCCCGTGCCGGCATTAACAGTTTCGTTGCCGCTGTAGTTATTCATCAGGAACACACACAGATTGGCCAGATCGTCCACATATAGGAATTCTCTCAGCGGCGAACCGTCACCCCAGCAGGTCACCTCCTTCAGACCGTTCACTTTTGCTTCGTGGAAACGGCGGATAAGAGCAGGCAGCACATGCGAGTGTTCTGGATGATAGTTGTCATTCGGACCGTAGAGATTGGTTGGCATCACAGAGATATAATCTGTGCCATACTGACGGTTCAAGAACTCACAGTACTTCAAACCGCTGATTTTAGCCAAAGCATATGCCTCGTTGGTCTTCTCCAGTTCGCTGGTCAGCAGGCAGCTCTCAGGCATCGGTTGCGGAGCCATACGGGGATAGATACAACTGGAGCCCAGAAACTCCAGTTTTTTGCAGCCGTTCTTCCAAGCTGCATGAATGACATTCATTTCAAGAATCATGTTGTCATACATAAAATCGGCCAAAGCGCTCTGGTTTGCGACGATGCCGCCTACTTTCGCTGCAGCAAGGAAAACGTATTCAGGACGCTCTTCTGCAAAGAAGTCGTTCACTGCCTGCTGGTTGCAGAGGTCAAGTTCCTTGTGCGTTCTTGTAATAATATTGTTGTATCCCTGACGTTGCAGTTCACGTACTATTGCGCTTCCCACCATACCGCGATGGCCGGCAACATAGATTTTCGAATCCTTGTTCATCATTTTTATTTATAATTAATGTTTTTATTCAATTTCAAAGAACACCTCCAACACGAGTCTCAATCCGTAGCGTTTCTTTGCACCAGCTTTGGATATCACTTTACTTCCGGATGCGTACGTACTCTTGGCATCGGCACACAAATATCGGTTTTCGCTTGAGAGGGTGCTGCACAGTTCCCTAATAATTTTTCCCTGCTCCTTTGTGGGAATCTGCCAAGTGTCGGCACCGGCTTCTCTGCATTGTTTGGCAAGTGCTTGTGCATGCTCTGCATATTCTCCTTCTGCATAAGCTGACGGCACATTCATCCATTCTGTATTCGAAAGCAAAGTCACCACCAGATATTCTCTATAATCTTCTTCATCTGTTACGTTGTTAACATCCAGCACAAGCATTCCCCCCAAGAAATCACCCCTTGACAATGTAGACGGAATTTCTGTCAGATTCTGCAGCGATGCAGACACCTCTCCAAGGCCAGTCAACAGTACCGACTGCGAATTATCCGTATTATCATCATCACTGTCTTTCTGTTTCTCCTCTTGTGCATCTTCCTTTTCTATTTCATCAAGGGAAACGGACGAACAGGAAAAGAACAGAAAAAGAGTCAGCAAGAATAACAGGTACTTTCCTAAGCGTTTCATGCTATTCAGTCGCGGCGGAAGATATCTCGTGTGTATACTTTTTCCTCTACGTCTTTCAGACAGTCATCGAATCTGTTCGCTATGACGGCATCCGACATCTGTTTGAATTTGTCCAGATCATTAATCACACGGCTGCCGAAGAACAACGTGCCGTCCGGCAGCGTCGGTTCGTATATGATGATATTTGCACCTTTTGCCTTGATACGTTTCATAATACCCTGAATGGCGCTCTGACGGAAGTTGTCGGAATTTGACTTCATCGTGAGACGATACACACCAATCGTGGGCGGCTCCACCACCTTGCCGTCTTGAGGATGTGTCAGAGAACTATATGTATTGTTCTGTGTGTATGCAAACCACCCGGCTTTCTTCAACACTGCATCTGCGATATAATCTTTACGCGTACGGTTCGACTGTACGATAGCAGTCATCATGTCCTGTGGCACGTTCTGGTAGTTTGCCAGAAGTTGCTTGGTATCTTTGGGAAGGCAGTAGCCGCCGTAACCGAACGACGGGTTGTTATAGTGCGTTCCGATACGCGGATCAAGGCCAATACCCTGAATGATTGCAGCCGTATCAAGTCCCTTCACTTCCGCATATGTGTCCAGTTCGTTGAAATACGATACACGCAGAGCCAGATAAGTGTTTGCAAACAGTTTCACAGCTTCTGCTTCCGTCAGTCCCATGAAGAGCACACGCTCTGTCTCGTTTTCCAGAGGGAGCGTGCCGGAGGGATTCAGTTGCTCGGGTATAGCAGAGCCTTCTATCAGAAGACTTGCAAATATATGCGCAGCACTCCTCAGCTGCTCCAGATTATCCACCTCAAACAACTTAGGCACACCCACAATGATACGACTGGGATACAGATTGTCGTATAGGGCCTTTGACTCTCGTAGGAACTCCGGTGAGAATATAAGCCTGAGTGATTTACCGTAGCGCTTGTAGATACTTTGACAATATCCAACCGGTATCGTTGATTTGATGACAAGAATAGCATCGGGATTTACGCTGATTGCCAAGTCAATCACTTCTTCCACATGTGACGTGTCGAAGAAGTTCTTCTCACTGTCGTAGTTTGTAGGAGCTGCTATGACAATAAAATCTGCATCTTTGTATGCCTCACTTCCGTCGAGCGTAGCACAAAGACCGATACCCTCTTCTTTCCTTATCACATTGGGAAGATATTTCTCAATATAGTCGTCTCCTATGGGAGAAATACCCTTATTGATTTTTTCTACTTTTTCCGGAATAACATCTACGGCTGTCACCTGATGGTGTTGTGCCAAAAGGGTTGCTATCGACAAACCGACATAACCTGTTCCTGCTACAGCAACTTTTATATTCTTAAACTCACGCATGTTGATAGTATTTTTTTCTGCGTGCAAAGATACGACATTTTTCTGAAACAACAGCAGATATTGTCTTTTAAAAGACAAAAAGGGCTCTCCTTTTCTGGAGAGCCCGTAAACTGGCAATATGACAATGTATTTTTACTTCACCTCTATCTGTTTGCTCGAAGGCAAAGCCTCTTTTGCTTTCTTAGGTAATACAACTGTCAAGACTCCGTCTGTCACAGAGGCCGAGATATTCTCACGCTCTACATCGTCAGGAATGGTGAATGCCTGTGAGAACTTCTGGTAAGAGAACTCTCTGCGCAGCCATCTGCGTTTTTCGTCACCCTTATCCTCGCTCTTCTGCTCCTTTTCAAGCGACACCATCAGATTGCCGTCTTCCGTCAGGTTGATCTTGTAGTCGGCCTTTGTTGTTCCGGGCACTGCGAGATCCAATTTGTAATCTGCGTCGCTTTCCGTCACATTGATAGCTGGAGATGTAGTGTGAACTTGTCTCATTTCAGGTAATGAATCGTTAAAGAAATCATTAAAGAATGCAGGCATAAAATTCATCGCATTGCGGTAGTTGTTTGTAAACATAGGTAACATAATTCTAATCTCCTATCTTTAATTTGTTAAACATTTACTTTATAATCGGCTTTTCTTTTCAAGCCTCAACCATCATACGAGCAATTCCTATGCCATTGTGACTATTTGTCAGTCACTTTAACACTTTCATTCTTTCCCTTAACATTTCTAACGTCTATTTATATTTTCGTGGAGACAAAGTGACCGGAAGAATGACAAAATGCCTCTGTGCAATACTTTTTTTTCAAAAAAATTGTTATAACCTTTGCCATACGAAACTTTTTTCTTATATTTGTGGGTGAAAAAGACATTATTTACTACCTATCAGGTGTATATAACCATGAAAAAAATCTTCGAATCGTCAATCTTTGCAGGTGTTGCAATCGGCATTGCCGGTTTTGGCTATTTAGCCGAAAAGAGTATTGTCGGAGCAGTGCTGTTTGCTTTCGGTCTTCTGACTGTGGTGCACTACGGATTGAAGCTCTATACGGGTACCGCAGGCTTTATCAGGAAAGGTGAAGTCGGTCAGCTCTTCTTTATATTATTCGGTAATATAATAGGTTGCCTCATTGTTGCTCTTATTGCACGCGCAAGCCCCATGCCTCTGCAAGAGACGGCGCAGAAGATTCTTGAGGGACGTCTTGCCACCGGTCCATTCTTTGGAGGTGTACTGGCTGTCGGTTGTGGCATGATTATGACCACAGCGGTCAACTTTGCCCGCAAGGGACAGAACCTTCCTCTCCTTTTCGGTGTACCTTTGTTCATTATGTGCGGATTCCCCCACTGCGTAGCAGATGCATTCTATTATCTTTGCGTACCGGTGGACTTCTATATGGTGCACGGGTCTGAGGTACTTGTATTCTATCTAAGTATTGTTGCCGGTAATTTTGTCGGATGCAATCTCTATCGTATCATCTGTTACCATCTGCAGGAGAAATAATGTGCAGAGTTTCCTCTGTTGTGAAATATTGTTTAACCCTTTAAAACTTAAACATCATGAAAAAAAACATTCAAGCTGTGAATTTCGAGATGACAAAGAAACTCGAGGAGTATATAGACAAGAAACTTTCACGCTTCTCCCGCCATTTGGCAGAAGATGACGAAGTGACAATACGTCTCAGCGTCGTAAAGCCTCAGTCAAAGGAAAACAAACAGGTTAAGGTTCAGATTGCGTCCCTCTTTGCAGAGAAGACTTGCGACACCTTTGAAGAGGCATTCTCCGCATGTCTTGAAGCTCTGGAATCAGGCTTGGAAAAAAGAAAAGGCTTGTAGCCGTTTTTTCTCCCGGGGGAAATCCCTTTCAATGAAAGGCGAATTCCATTGAAGGTATAGTGATTTCCTCTTGCGTGAGCATGTGTTTTGTCGTACCTTTGCAGCGTTCAAAACTTAAAACTGTAAAGTTATGAAGACAACACACATGCTCACCATTTTAATGACAATGTTCATTATGGGTACCACTTCAGTAATGGCTCAGGGTCGTAGTATGGGCCGTAACATGCATTACGACTCCGGTCGTGTGATGTATTCACAACCTGCTCCCCGCCATAGTAACGACCATGCAGTGCATCATCGGCCGGTAACACACCATCACCATCGTCCCGCAATGTACCACCGTCCGGCACCGAGACCTGTATACTACGCCGCTCCCAGGCACTGCCCTCCTCCTCCACCACACCATCGTGTTGATGCAGCAGGTATAGTGGCCGGTGCAGTTGTAGCAACGACTGTGGGATTACTGCTGGGAAGCCTCGCCTATTAGTTATTACGCTTACCTAAGAAGCGCAGAAGATAAAGAAACAGATTGATGAAGTCCAGGTAGAGCGTCAGAGCTCCTATCACAGCGAGTTTCTGTGTCTCGTCATCTTCCTCCACACCATTAGTCAAAGCCTTTATCCTCTGCGCATCGTATGCTGTCAGACCGGTAAAAATCAGCACACCGACACCGGAGATAATGATATCCATCATGGTGTTCTTAAGGAAGATGTTCACCACAGTTGCTATGATGAGTCCGATGAGCGCCATCAGCAGTATATTGCCGAAACGGCTGAGGTCGGTTTTCGTGATACTGCCATACAGGGCCATCACTCCGAATGTGCCGGCTGTGACAAAGAATGTTGTGGCGATGCTTGCCGTAGTAAATATATGGAAAATACTTGCAAGCAACGCACCGTTGAGCACAGAATAGAGCACAAACAGAAGTGTAGCTGTCACTACAGAGATGCGCTGTATTGTGCTTGTCAAACCTATCACAAGCGCCAGTTCTGCTATAATCAGACCATAGAACACAGCCCGGCTGCCGAATATAAGTTGCAACATTCCGGGTGAGTTCGCCACGAAATATGACGTAAGTCCAGTAAGTACGAGTGCAGAAGCCATCCACAGGTAGGATTTTCTCAAAAGCGTGTTCTGCACCTCAACTGCACTTGCGGAATTGTATCCGCCGTAGTTCCTTACATAATTGAAATCACTCATAGTATCTGTTTTTTATTGTTTGTTTTTCTTTTCTTTGCGTATATTATCATAAAGCTCTGCTGTCGCCGTAAAGAACACATCTCCGCTTGAATTGAGCGCAGTCTCCACAGAGTCCTGCACCACTCCGATGATGAATCCCACACCTACTGCGTGCATGGCAACATCCCCATCGATACCCAGAAACGAGCACGCCATCGGTATCAGCAGCAACGACCCGCCAGCCACTCCCGACGCCCCGCAGGCTCCCAGCGTGGCAATAATGCAGAGGAAAAGTGCCGAGAGAAACGACACCTCCACACCGAGTGTATGCGCCACAGCAAGCGTCATCACGGTGATGGTCACAGCAGCTCCGTCCATATTGATGGTAGCTCCCAGAGGTATGCTCACGGAATAGAACTTCTCATCGAGCCCCAACCGTTTGCAAAGTCTTATATTTATAGGTATATTTGCAGCCGATGAGCGCGTAAAGAATGCGCTGATACCGCTTTCCTTGAGACATGTGAACAGCAGGGGATACGGATTCCTGTGCGTCATAAGGAATGCAATCAATGGATTGAATACCAATGTGGCGAAGAGCATACAGCATACAAGCAACAGTACAAGATGTCCGTAGGTGGTAAACACCTCAAGTCCGCTCTCGGCCACCGATGTGAACACCAGACCCATAATACCGAACGGAGCGAACTTCACTATCCATCTCACCGTCTGCGATACTATTTCAGCAAAGTCGTTTATCACGTCTATTGTGACGGGTTTTGCTTTCATTTTGAGGGCAAATCCAAGCAGTATGGCCCAGAAAAGTATGCCGATATAGTTTGCAGATGTTAGGGATGCCAACGGATTGTTTACCAAGTTGGTGAGCAGATTGGTGAACACATCCAGAAGGCTGCCGGGAGGTACTCCTTCCACTTTGGCATCCAATACCATATCAACAGGAAACAGTTTACTTCCCGTCACTGCACACAACGCTGCCAGAAACGTGCTCAACATATAGCAGAAGATCACGGTACGGAATCTTGCTTCCAGTCCGCTGCCCGACTTCGCTATGCTTGCCATCACCAACACGGAGACTAGCACCGGAGCTACGGCTTTCAGCGCACTCACAAATACCTGCCCCATGATTCCGATTGCCGTCCATTCGGGCACCACAAGACCAAGTACTGCACCTATAACAAGACCTATTGCAATGCGAACAATAAGTTTCATACCCGACCATACACGTACGATTGCTCTTATCACATTCATTATGTTATACTTTCTATGTTTTACATCCGTTTTTTATGCGCTTGTCGTATAATTTACCGTGCAAAATTACATAATTTTCCTGATATTTGCAAATTATTTTGTACCTTTGTCGCCCGAAAATATATTCATATCACAGAAACACACATTATACTTATGGATAAGAATACAATTACCGGTTTTATTCTCATTGCCCTTGTGCTCATCGGTTTCTCATGGTATAGCCAGCCCTCCGCCGAGCAGGCGGCTGAACTGGCCCGCCAGCAGGACTCCATCTATCAGGTCGAGGAGCAGATGCGCCGGGCACAGGCCGAAGCTGAGACTGCCCGCGCCGCTGTCGCTGCTCCCACGGATTCCAGCGCGCTCTTTTTCGACCAGCGCGGCATTGAGGGTCGGAGCCTCGTGCTTTCCAACGGTCTCATGGAGCTAATGCTCAACACTCGCGGCGGTGCCATTGAAGGTGCCCGCCTACTGGGCTACAAAGACCGTCAGGGCCGCCCCATCGCCATCCTGCGTCCCGACAGCAGCGAACTCTCCTTCATGCTTTCGGGCAAGGGAGAGAATATTGACACCAAGCAGTACACCTTCAGTGTTCTGGGCAACACGGGCCGCGCCGTCATGATGCGTCTGGGGTCTGAGGAGCGTCATCTCGACATCCACTACGAGTTGCTGCCCGAGAGCTATATGGTCAACATCACGCTCTCTTCCAAGGGCCTCTCTCCTCTGCTTCAGCCGGGCTCCGACAAGCTCTTCATCCAGTGGCACAGCATGGCCGCACAGCAGGAGAAGGGTTTCGACTTCGAGCAGCGCTACGCCTCGCTCACCTTCCGCGAGACCGACGGCGACACCGACTACCTCAACGAGACAAAGGAGAAAACCGAGTCTCCCGAAGAACCTCTGACGTGGGTAGCCTTCAAGAACCAGTTCTTCTCAAGCGTGCTGCTGACACCCGACGGCTTCAGTGAGGCCACGCTGCACTCCGCGCCACAAGAGAAGGGCACGGGCAACCTCAAGCAATACGATGCAGCTCTGACAGTTCCCTTCGACGGCAGCGGCGCTGGGCAGACTCGCCTGCAGATGTACGTAGGTCCCAACGACTTCCACATCCTCAAGGCCCACAACAAACTTTCCCTCACCCCCGACAACCCAGAGCTTGAGGACCTGGTGTATCTGGGCTGGCCGCTCTTCAGGTGGGTCAACCGCTGGATCATCATGCCTCTCTTCTACTGGCTCACCTCGTGGGGCATGTCAATGGGTGTGGTGCTGCTCCTGCTGACCATCATTGTCAAGATACTCGTCTATCCCACCACGAAAAAGAGCTATCTCTCTTCGGCCAAGATGCGTGTGCTCAAGCCAGAGATTGACAAGATTTCACAGAAATATCCCAAGCAGGAGGATGCCATGAAGAAGCAGCAGGAAATGATGCAGCTCTATTCCCAGTACGGTGTATCACCTATGGGCGGCTGCCTTCCCATGCTCATTCAGATGCCCATCTGGATTGCGCTCTTCAATTTTGTGCCCAACTGTATCCAGCTTCGCGGCGAGCGTTTCCTGTGGGCTGATGACCTTTCGTCCTACGACGAACTAATCCGTTGGAACACCGACCTTTGGCTCATCGGCGACCATCTTTCCATCTTCTGTCTGCTCTTCAGCATCACTAATATCATCAACACGTGGATATCCATGCGTCAGCAGCAGAACCAGCTTGCAGGCGAACAGGCCCAGCAAATGAAGATGATGCAGTATATGATGTATCTCATGCCTCTCATGTTCTTCTTCATGTTCAACAACTACTCTTCCGGCCTCTGCTATTACTATTTCCTCTCCGGCCTCACGAGCATTCTCATCATGTGGTTCCTGCGTAAGACCACCGATGATGCAAAACTTCTGGCCAAACTCAACGCCTATCGCGACCAGCACAAAAACGACCCCAAGAAGATGTCCGGCATGGCTGCCCGTCTGGAAGCTCTGCAGAAGATGGCCGAAGAGCAGCAGAAGAGAAATAAGAAATGATGAATAAAAGAATGCGCTTCGTGACGCTCGTCCTCGTGAGCCTCACGATGATGTTTGCCTATTTTTTCACGGACGTGATGTCCCCTCTCGAGCCGCTTCTCACTGCATCGCGCGAGGCTGGCGGACTCTCATGGAGCAGTGATGAATACGGATTCTTCTCCGGTTCATATGGATTCTTCAACGTCTTCCTGCTCCTGCTCTTCTTCGGAGGTATTGTCCTCGACAAATTCGGCATCCGTTTCACAGGGATACTTTCCTCGCTGCTTATGCTGGGTGGTGCTCTCATCAAGTGGTGGGCGCTCAGCAGCAGTTTCGGCGGTTCCGTAGCCCTCCCCTTCTCTCTTGGCATATATTCCACTCAGGTCGTTTTGGCAAGCTTCGGTTTTGCCCTGTTCGGTGTGGGATGCGAGATAGCATGCATCACGGCCACGAAGGTTATAGTCAAGTGGTTCACCGGCTACGAGGTGGGCTTCGCCATGGGTCTCCAGGTGGCTCTCGCCCGTATCGGCACCGCTGCGGCTCTGGCCTTTTCTTTACCCTTTGCCCAGTGGCTCGGCGCAGCGTACTACAGTGTGGGACTCGGTGCAGCACTTCTCTTCGGCGGCCTGCTGCTGTTTCTCTTTTACTGTGTGCTCGACAAGCGTTTCGACCGCGAGACGTCTATCTCAAATTCCGGTGAGAGGGCGGCAGAAGAGGTTTTCCGCTTTTCTGACTTGCGTCTGTTGCTTGTCTCGCGCGGTTTCTGGTATATCACCCTGCTTTGTCTGATGTTCTACGCGGGTGTATTCC
>Ga0247611_10008337_pt1 | contig 12798 bp, 33 predicted proteins | sample 177DNAGHGhighgp2_FD_192422 | JGI IMG/M metagenome (GOLD analysis project Ga0247611, IMG submission 192422) | Sheep rumen microbial communities from Palmerston North, Manawatu-Wanganui, New Zealand - 1770 DNA GHGhigh gp2 | ecosystem: Host-associated > Mammals > Digestive system > Stomach > Rumen... | reverse complement strand
TTTCTCCCTTCATTATGTCGCGGCAAATTTGCTTGCCCTCTTTGCGCTCGTTTTTCTTGTTCTTTTTCTTTGCGGGCATCACGGAAGGGCGATAGCCACACCAAGTGGAACGTTCCTGATTTTTCTTTTCCATTTGCGTTTCCTCGCTTTCTGGAATTATTATAATATATTGGAGAATAGAAGTCAAGTTAAAGGTTTGTTAATCCCAAAAATCCTTACTTAAGTTAATTATTACACATACAAAAAATACTATGAGGAGTGCGAGAAAAATTAAAGATATAAATAATTCCATTTTATTTCCTCACTTTCTATATCTATTATAGCATATTAGAAAACAGAAGTCAAGTTAAATTATAGTAATATATGCATGAAGTTTGTGAGAGAAAATATAATCATTTGCTTGTTTCCAAGTCTCAAAAGGAATCGGTAGACGTTCGTTATTCTCATACATTACAACATAGTACATAATTACTTTCTCCTTTCATTTTCTGTATATAGTATACATGATTTACATGAAGAAGTCAAGTTAATTTTAAGTTATCTAATCTGTTTGGGTTTGGTATTACTAATAAGTTGAAAAGTTTCATGCCAAACATAAACTTTTGCCGCGTTTTTGCAATTAGGGCACCATCCCTGACAACGCAAAGAAAGCTGTTCATCATGGCTTTCAATATCAGTATCATAGATTTCTAAATCATGGCCACAATCAGGACAAAGAATTTCGTTCATTTAGTATAATCTCCTTTCTTTTTCTATATATAGTATATCAGAGTCCAGAAGAAAAGTCAAGTTAATTCTACGTAATTTAAAAGTCACGTCCGTTTTAGTTTACATAACCATAATAAAAAATCCGCCCGTAGGCGGATTATATCACTTGCGTGTGTAAGTGAAGGGATTCTTTCCGTTTTCATGCTTCTCCAGTTCATCATGCCACGTTTCGCGGATAGCATAGCGCAACTTGGAGAGCGTGAAGTCCTTGGGCCATTCGCCAGCATTGAAAGCTTCTTCGGCAGTCTTGGGGGTATCATCGAAAATTCCCATAGCGACATCATGCGCAGCATCGTAAAGTTTCGCATTTGCGCGGGACTTAGCGGTGGTGCGCTCCCACTCGGCATTGACTTCCTCGCGCAGGGTGGACAGGTCAACAGTGTCATCGCCGTTCAGGTAGTTCTTCATCATCTCAAGAGTAGACTTCTTCATAGTGGTTTAATTCCTTTCTCGTTTGTAGGGTGTCGTTCCCTTTGATGTATTTATTATAGCACTAATCGGCTATAATGTCAAGTTAAGATTTATGGAAAAAGTCATAAACTTTGCCACAAATTTCGTAAATAGTGGAATAAAGACTAATGCCGATAATTGCTCCAATAATTGTACCAATAAAGCATCCCAACATTTTATCTTTTCCTCTTTCTTTTGATGTTTTTATTATAACATATTCGCGTTATAATGTCAAGTTAAAAGTTTGTTAAAAGGGCGTGAGTTGCACATGGTATATCAGCGCTTTTTCCGATGGCGAGCACTCACATCAGTAATTATCAATACGCTGCTATTGATTTTTCCCTGCCCCTTCAACATCTTTATTATATCACGATTTCCCAACCTTGTCAAGTTAAGATTTCGTGAAGTTCGGGGCGGTTTTCGTGTGCCTTTGTCGCAACGCCGCGGAACTTTTTGCCCTCTCTCGTTCCCTTTCGTATATAGTATAACAGAAACTGAACTAAAAGTCAAGTAATTTCTATGTAAATTAAAATGTACGTGCGATTTAATTAACAAATAATTTATCGAATGAATAATCTTTAAAGTATTTGACTTTTGTGGTTTGATTATTAAGTGGTTCTGTAATTCTTAACCTAATTGTTTTTTGATTTCCAATTACTTCAATAGGTACAATTGCTATTAAATCATACGTTTGATTTACAAAAACAAAATAATCAATTTGTCCTTCATATGTATAATAATTTTTATTAGTGGTATGATTAGTAGAACTTCGGGCATAACACATTATAGCGCCATCGTGTTCTTCGTTACAAGTTTTAACCTGAATACGATTAAATTTGCCATTAAATTCAGCAATCATATCATATCTTTCATTATCTCCCCAAGGTAAACAAACAGGAATATTATATTTTTGAAATTCATATAATGCTCGGGCTTCGGAAATATTTCCTTTTGTTTTATTATTCATATTATATCACTCCTATGATATTAAAATAAAATTAAGGGCTGGCGTAGGAGCGCCTTATCTCATTAGCCGCGAACTAATGTTACCCCTGTTGGTGGGGATGGTGGGAGTCGAACCCACCGCACCCAAATTAAAAGTTTGGTGCCATACCGCTTGGCTACATCCCCATACCACTTGGCTACACCCTCATGTCCTTTCAACACGTTTATTATACCATGATTTCCAGTTGTTGTCAAGTTAAAAGTTTGTTATTAAGGATTTGGGTGGCCGATCAATTGTTGCATGTTTCTATGCTACCACAACCCGCATGGCCCCGCGGGCTCTTGTTCCCCTCACCTTGTGTATATAGTATACCAGAATTGCGGCAAAAAGTCAAGTGTTTTATATGTTAAGAATAGATAAATTAAAATTGACGTAGAGTATAATTAACATAAATTAAATAGCGGTATGACCGCTATTCATAATAAGCCTTGCCTCCCAATTCGTTTACAAAATTATAAATCTTTTCATACTCTTCCTGATAACGCCAAAGATCAAAAATGTGAAGTCGTGCATGCTTTATTCTGGGTGAAGCCGGTTGTCGTGCAATCCAATTACGAATATCATTAAGAGACATATAATGCATAACTCACTTCCCCTTTCTTGACTATATTATATCGCTATCTTACTAAAAAGTCAAGTAAAGTTTTGGGAAATTACACTTTACGTTGACTATATTTATCAAAGTTTTAACTTGACTTTGAAATTGCTTTATAGTATAATAAGTCTATACAAGGGAGGGGAGTTAGGAATGACAAATTATATAACGCGGGCGTACCATTTTATGAAACAAATAAGCAAATATGTGCGCAATTGGGAAAGTGAAGATGAAATTCAAGTTGCTTTGCGCATGTATGCTTGGGATGTGGACAGAACAAAGTGTGTTAATTTTGAATTTGGTTCTGCGCGTTACGTCCTTATAGCTGATGATTTTGTGGTTAAATGGGATTATGATTCTGCTTCATTTAACATAGGTGGTTGTGAAGATGAAATTAAAATGTATAGATACGCAGAAAAATGCGGTTATGCTTATTTGCTTGCAAAAATTACACCTATATTTATAAATGGTAGATTTTTCTACGTTATGCCGCGCATAGAAGATGTTGGCAGAAAAGATATAAGTATTTTTAATCATACTACGCCACAAGAATATAAGTGGTTAGATGAAAATCTTAATGATTTGCATAGCTATAATTATGGATATAAAGATGGGAAAGTAAAAGTTATAGACTATGCTTGTTATGCAAAGCCGCTTTAATGTAAAGAGCGGTTTAATTATAGCCGACGTAGAGTTTAATTAACATAAAAACAAACCGGTTGTTAAACCGGTTCGTCATTCATTGTTAGGCGCTCTATCTTCCAAGTGCTTTTATTAGTGAATACGAACCATTCAGTCTCATTAGCATCAAAGTCATGTATGACTTCTTCATATTCATCTATGCAACGTTCCATTGCCTTATGCGCTTTTTCATATGTGTCGAACACACCCCAAACCCCTTCTGCGATTGAAAGACGAGTAGAGATTGAGTGAGAAAGAGAAAGAATATAAACTTTATTCATAAACAATACCTCCTCTGTTTTCTGAAGTTATTATAACACAAGGCTGCGAATTTGTCAAGTTAAAAATATGGAAAATAGATTATACGTCGAATTTAATTTACACAATATTAAAAAGGAAGGCTTAATCGCCTTCCTCGTGTATCATCTTGTCAAGGCCATCTTTGTTAAGTTTCTTTATTGTTTTCTTTGCTTCTTGCTTGCGCTTCTTTTCCGCTTCTTTGGTGGCTTTTGCCTTTTCTTTTGTTTCCTTTTCCTTGCGCTTTGCTTCCAGCTCTTCATCGTATTCATCCGCAGCGGCATAACCATCATAAGGAATATAAGTCCCTTCCGAACGCCTGCCACGCGGAATCTTAACGATTATGTTTGCGTAAAATTCATTGCCTTCATCATCAGTAACAGGCAAGGTAATTTCGCCGCCAGCTACATAACGAGGACAAAAAGCGCCGCCTTCATCACTTGAAACAAACTTGAAAATGCTGTCCATGATATTGTCTCTAACAGTGGTTCTTTCCATTTCCTTGCCCATAGAAGCATATCCCCTCTCAAATTTTCTATAATAATAATACCATAAATTCAGCAAAAAGTCAAGTGAATTTTTTGTTAATTAGATTTGACGTAGAGTATAATTTACGAAATATTTACATAAAAATTGGGCGGCTATGCGGCCGCCCTTGACAGTTCACCAAGAATGTTAAATATTTCGCAAGGGTCATATGCCTCGCCCTGCCATGTTTGGCGGTTCAGTGCTTCATCGTCAAACAGTATGCCCTCTTTGCAAATTTCCCATTTGTTCGTGCCATAGGGCACAATGTGGATTTCATCCCACTTTACACTCGGCAAATGCTGTGAGAGCCAGAACATTTTTGCGCTCGTTACCATTGCGTCATATTCAGGCGTAGAATTTTTGCTAAGCCAGCTGATAACGCCGATCTCATAGCCAGCTTTTTGGAGCTTGTTCAAATAGCGGGCCAGTCGGGACAAATTGATTCGTTGTTTGGCTATTGCATATGGGGTTGGATCACTGGATTGCAGCATGCTAAGCCAATTGGGGACATCGTACAGAAGATTCAAAGTATTGTCCATGTCAAACCAAATTTTCATATTGTGTGCTCCCTTCATTTGATGTAACTATTATAGCATATAGAACACAAGAAGTCAAGTAAAAAGTATGTTAATTAGATTTGACGTGGAGTATAATTTACATATAATTAAAAAAGAGAACTGTTAGTTCTCTTCATCCCACGGATAAGGCCCTTCTGAAAGATTTAAACAGTAGATATAGAAGGCAAGCTCTTTGCTTGAATGTACACTTACGTCCTCTCCATCCCAAGGGAAGCCAATTGTTTCCCATTTTCCAGATTCAGACCAATCATTATCATGCGTTGCATTAAGACCATAGCCGCGGCAGGGACTCCCGTAGCTGCCATCATGGCAGATTGCATCGGCGCCTTCGTAGCCCTTAAAGGTAACACGCCAGCCGTTCTGCATAGTACAAACCTCATCAATTTCTATGCCATAATCACGGCAAGCATTTACAAGGTCAACAAGAGTGTTGACATATCCGGCATCAATCCGGCGGGGAGTCCAAAAGACTTCGGTATTGAAATCAGCATTGTTCATCATAAGGTTTGTACCTCTCTTTCATTTGATGTAATAAGTATAACATAGGTTTTGGGATTTGTCAAGTTAAGATTAGATGAATTAGATTCGACGTAGATTTTAATTAACATTAAATTAAAGTGGATTATTCATCCACTTTAATCCATCGCCCTGTGCGAGTATCATATTCAAACAGACCAACCGCGCAACTGAAATCTTCATTGTAAAGACACGCGCCGATGTTTTCCCGAATGATTTCTGCTTCATCATCAGTCAGACTACCCATCTTCCTAATGTAAGTACAGTAAGAATAAGCATCATCTAACCAAGTCAGCCAATCTTCAACGTTAGGAGAATCCAATGGGGCGGTCATTTCCTTCATGTTTCTGTCATAGAAAGAAAACTTCTTTTCTATGCCACGCATTAACATATATGCGTTATTTTCATATTCCCAACATGCGTCATAATTGTTAAATTCCTTATCATCAAAAGCATAATACATAGTAACTTCGCGCATAGTTTATATCTCCCTTCATTTGATGTATTTATTATATATCATTTAGAATAAAATGTCAAGTTAAAATATTGTTATATAAATTGTACGTGCGGTTTAATTAACATAAATGTAAAGCACTCATGGTGCGAGTGCTTCAATGGTATTCGTAAAATTATCGAGAACATTATCTATTGCCGCGGCAGCGCTGTTAAGTCTTGCTCTGCTTATCAGAAAACTGTAATCATCATCCTGAATTTCATCAATCAGAGATTCACAAATTTCCTTTGCTCTTATGAGTTCTTCGATGTGTTCTGCATTAGGCTTGAACATATTACTTATTCTCCTTCCATTTTTCATACAAGACGGTAAGATGGTCTGCGGTTGTTAAAAGAGAATGAACATCCCAAGCATCTTGACGATTACCTTCAAAATCACTTGACAATTCATCTTTCAGCTGATACAAAGTGCGAATAGCAGCTTTCAGCTTTTCCGTCTGTTCAATGGTAAGTTTCTTCATATCCAGCTCCAGCTCCTCTCTTTTTCTATATATATTATAGCAGCTTCCAGCTTGTTTGTCAAGTTGAATTTATGTAAATTACGATGAATCTTGCGTTCCTCACTATGTTTGAAAGCACGACAAATAGACCTGATGCACAGGCCACTTTACATTTCTTTAATCGAGCTTTAATCATAATTTAATACTCCTTTAACCTAATCATAATAAATCACCTTCCTTCTCATATTGATCCACCATTATTTATTATATCAAATTTTACAAGAATTGTCAAGTTAAAAGTGTGTAAATTAGATTCGACGTAGAGTCTAATTTACATTAACGTAATAAATAATCGTGATTAGTCATCACGATTATTTTCAGTCGGAGGCATAAGCTTACGCCCACAGAACGGGCAATAGCTGATAATGGTAGTATTCCAGTTGTCGCCGTTGCCGTAGACAAGAACCCACTGGCCCTTCTTGTCGTCACGATTCATGTAACGAGTTTCGGGACGAACAGCAGAGAATATGCGGTTTTCTTTGCACTGATGGATCATATTCATATTATCGCTCCTCTTCATTTGATGTATATATTATAACATAGCATATGAGTATTGTCAAGTTAAGAATATGTAAATTAGTTTGTACGTAGAGTCTAATTTACATATGCTTAAAAATATAAGCGCTTGCGCGCTTATGGTTACACGTCCCAGAGACGGAGGACCCCGTCTTCAAAGTTTGATGTGAGATCCTTAACCGGAATTTCAAAATTCCGTTCTCCATATTCGTTGTGACCTGTCATCACGACTTCATAGTCGGCGGCCTCGGGGTCAAGTTCGATCAGGGTCTTCAACTCGTTAATCAGTTCATAAATCTTCATATCAGTTTCCCCCTTGCTTTATTGTATATATATTATACCATGCCGGAGGAGGAATGTCAAATTAAGAGTGCGTAAAATAGAATCAACGTAGAATCTAATTTACATATAATTAAAAAAGAAATGGGTTAGTCCCGCAAATCACAAATCAAAAGAGGTCTGTTGCTGCCAAAGAGATAAATCATTACATCATGAATTTTATTGCGATTATTCCAAAGGAAATTGCGTACTGCCCTTGTGGTATAAAAATATTGGTAAGCATCAACGCCGGTATCATTGACAATATAATCAATGGAGTAAAGCGGAAGATTCATCATGGTAATAACCTCTTTTCTTAATTTCTTGAGTATATTATATCATTAGTTATGGGATATGTCAAGTTAAGATTTGGCGAATTAGATTCTACGTGAATTTTAATTAACATTTGTATAATAAAAGTCGTGCGGTTAGCTACTCCGCACGACTGGGCTTCAAACATCATTGACTTGCCCGTGGTCAATGGGGAACGGTTTTCAATGTAATGATGGGGTCAGTTTTCCACCGCCAAGTGGTCTGTTGCCCCTTGCTTTAATAGGGCGGCATCTTATCAACGCTCCTCTCTCTGTTCGACAAGTTTATTATAGCATAGTATGATATAGAAGTCAAGTTAAGAGTTGATAAATTAGAATCTACGTGAATTTTAATTAACATTATTTTAAAAATAAACGCGGTCACTTTGACCGCGCGTATTTTTTCCAAGAGTACATTTTAAGATTCCATGCCCGGAGAAGTGCTTCTTTGCGCTTGCAATTGCGCCCGTAAAAGAAAAAGATCTCATGGAACGGTTTCTGCCATTGTGCAATGTGTTTCTTCTCAATCCTTTTATTCATTGTGAATCCTTCTTTCTCTGTTTCTTGAGTATATTATAACATTAACAGTGAATAAAGTCAAGTTAAGATTATGTTGATTAGAATCTACGTTGATTTTAATTAACATAAAGATAAAGGTAGGAAAATCCTACCATGGCTTTGTATACGCTGCGACAATTTTCTTAACCAAATTGCGCGCATCGGGGATGTCGACAGAGCAGAAAACCGTTTCGGGATTTTCCATGTAGATCTCAAATGCGCCTAAAGCACCGCGGAAATCATCGGTATATTCAACTTTAGTTTCTTCTTCTTTAGTGTAAATGGTGACAAATTTAGCGGTTACTCGGTAAGTCATGTTTTTGTCCTCCTTCATTCGATACCTTATTATAGCATGGAATACTCAATATGTCAAGTTAAGATTGTGAAAATTAGATTTTACGTCGAGTCTAATTAACATTACCTTAAAAAAAGATTTGGGTTAATACCCAAATCTTTTGTATGCACTTTTTTGTCTATATTCCTTATATTCTTGCTCGGTTATTTCTTTACCTGAAATAACCATTCTTGTGTGTTTTACTGACGGCATTTTTCGCGCCATGCTGCACGCTTCAAGTAAATTATTTGCTTTGAAAGCAAATTTGATTTCAGTGCTGTGACCGCTGCCGCAATGGCCACGATGACACATAACAACGTAGTATTTCATTTATTTAACCCCTCTCTTTATTTTCTGTATATATTATAACAGATATAAAGCAAGGTGTCAAGTTAAGAGTATGTAAATTAAAAGCCACGTTGGTTATAATTTACATAAAATTAAAAGGCCTCAAATGAGGCCCTTCGCGCGCATGAAATTGACATGCCAGTCTGCCAGCTCCCCAGCGGTGATGCCGCTTTCGTACATGCGGTTGACAAACTGTTCAACAGTTTCCTCACCAAGGTAATATCCATTCTTTACCATTTCGTTGGCGATGTTCATCATCTGCTCCTTCATTGTGTTGTCCTCCTTCATTTGATGTATATATTATAACACCGGAGGAAGAAAATGTCAAGTTAAGATTTGGTTTATTAGAATCGACGTAGAATCTAATTAACATATAATTTAAAAAAAAAGAACCGGTTTATTCCGGTTCTTCGACGTAAAGGACGGTGGAATCAATTTCTATAATTCCCTTGTTATGAATGATTTCAGCGCCCAGTCGGTAGGAATCTGTATAGTTGATAAGTGCAGCATCTGGAAGGGAAGTGAATTTGTCTACTTGCAGCTCGCGCGAAAAGAGATAGCGCATTGCGTACATGATCGCGTCATCATAAGTACTTGCGGCGCAGATAACGTCATTGTCCCTGATGGTGTAAATTTTCTTCGTCATGATTGTATCTCCCTTCATTTGATAGATACATTATAACATATATAGAGAAAATTGTCAAATTAAGATTCAGTAAATTAGAATCAACGTGCAATTTAATTTACATAAAATTAAAATAATAGTCCTATCGGACTATTATTTCGCGCACGAACCATTCCAGCCCCGTGCACAGCCGGCGCCATTGTGCCGCCTCAATGGCCTCACAGCGTGTAGAATAATAAGAGCTACCCTGCAAACCGGTTTCGCACTGAATTACGTATTTGGTCATGATGTATTTCCTCCTTCATTTGATGGTATAATTATAGCATATGAGATATAGAATGTCAAGTTATTTTTATGTAAACTAGATTACACGTAGACTTTAATTTACATAGCCATAAAAAATTAAGCGCTTGCGCGCTTAATTATCCCACAACCGGAGAACACAATCGCTGCTGTCCAGACCGGCATCATCAACAGCGATATTATACAGACGCTCGCCGTTAGCATCGTGTCCAGTCATTACCACAGCGAAATTAGCAACACCCGGGTACATCTCCAAGAGCCTGTTCAATTCATCGCGAAGCATTTCAATCGTCATTGTGATTACCATCCTTTCTTTATCTTATATATATTATATCAAAGAAGGGGTATAAAGTCAAGTTATTTTTATGTAAATTAGATTCCACGTAGAATCTAATTAACATATGCTTAAAAAAAGAAGTTAGCACCATGCTAACTTCATGTTACGCCAGTTAAGGATTGATTGCTGGTTGCACGCGCGGCCGATCTCCATCGCTTCGCGCTTCGTGTCAACGCGCTTTGACTTGTCAATGTAGTAAATGCCTTCGCTGTACCAAATACCGCAATTACCATTGTACAGCTTAACAGCTTGTATCGCCTCACGCGCTTCGCGCGTTTCGATTCCTTCCGTTGCGACTTGCCAGCCGCTCTTATAACGGATAATTTTGCCGTTTTTGAGCGTCAGCCCGTCGTTGTTGGTAAGTTTGCGGATAGTCCTAATGTTGATCATGCTTTTGTCCTCCCTTGCTTTGATGTATACATTATACACCCACGCAGACGAATTGTCAAGTTAAGATTGCGTGAGTTAGACTCTACGTGGAGTTTAATTTACATACGCTTAAAAAAAGAAGGCCGAAGCCTTCTTTTTTACAGCTCGTTAACAAACAGCTTTGCAGCTGCCAACGTCTTAAATTTGGCCAGCGGTTCAAGCTGCTCGGCGTAGTATTCCATTACCACATAGCCGTCCACGCGCTCAAAAATGTAGATGTTAGCTTTGTTAAAGATGGCTTTCATTGTGATGTCCTCCCTTGTTTTATTGTACCTATATTATAGCACCCGCGGAGCAAAATGTCAAGTTGAGATTGTGTAAATTAGATTCTACGTTGAGTTTAATTTACATTATTTCAATAAAAAAAGAAGGGGTTAAACCCCTTCATGCAAATTCGTTTCCTGAATCAGCATTGTGCGCGTCTCATGCGCACCGGTATCGCGATAGTCAATGATTGTCAAGGATTCGTCATATTCAAATCCTTCACACAGATAGCCGCAGATCGCCAGCCGGTTCATGGCTGCGGCAACAGCGTTATTCATGCTATCGCGGGCCGTGATAACCTCGTTGTTCTCAGTGATGACGTAAATGCTCTTCATAGGTTTGTACCCCCTTCATTTGATGTATATATTATACCATTTTGAATATTAAGAAGTAAGCAAGGTATGGTTAAGTATCTATGAACTAAAATCTACGTAGACTTTAATTTACATATACTTAAAAGAAAAGGCGGCTTAGTGCCGCCAGTTGTTAGAGTGTTCGGTTATGGTTTCCGTCATGGGGTCGTATTTGTACCACTTGCCGTTATCTGCGTAAATGTTAATGCCGAAATAGTTGTCAGTCTCGATCTTTTCAATCGCCGGGAGCGAACGCTCATTGTCAAAGAAATGGACAAAGGTCTCAATCGCGGCGTTGATGGTGGAAACGGTAGAACTCTTCATTTGTGGTTCCTCCTCTGTTTTTTCTTTATTATACACCTAAGACAGACAAAAGTCAAGTTAATTTTTGATGATAAAAAATCTACGTAGAACATATTTAACGTATTGATAATAAAAAATAGGGCGTTAATTCGCCCTATAGTGAACTGCGGTTACATACCACGGTATGCCGGAATGGTTTGTCTGTAATCTTGCTGCGGCAAGCGCGGCGGCGTGCGTGTCATAGTATTCGTTGTTTCGAGTGCCGGTAATGCTCATAATGATGAATTTCATGTTTTCTACCTCCTTTACGTATACATTATACCATTTTTAATAGATCTTGTCAAGTAAAAAGTTTGTAAAGAAGATTCTACGTAGAATTATAGTTACGGGATTTTAACATTGGGATTCGGGAAAGTTGAAGTTATGGGAAAATTAAAATGAAGTTATGGGAAATTAAAATGAAATTAAAAATAAAATAAAATTGTTGAGTTTTGGGAATGAAATTGAAATATAATTGTAAATAAGAAATATTAGGAAATAAAATGAAATTGTAAAATTCGTATTAACATAATTCCACGTGTATTTTAATTTACATAGTCTTTATAAAATAACCGAACATTTAACAATGTTCGGTTATTGGTTGAATTAGCGGTTTTCCTCAAGCCACATTGTGACCTCGTCAAAGGTAGTTACTTCGTCAAGAAAAATGCCATCATGGAAAATGTGAAACGCGCGCTCTGAGATCCTCTTGACAAGATACAATTTTCCGTTGTGCCGGACATTGTAAAAGACAGTACCGTTGAACGACTTGTAAACCTTAGTAAAAGCAGTATTACGGATAGAGAACATAGTGAAAACCTCCTTAACAATTTAATAACATTTGGCCATCTGGGAAAACCTCTTTCCCTCCGACATCTATTATACGCTCCTATTGTTAAGGGAAAGAGTATAGAAAGTTAAAAGTTGAAGAACTTAGTTCTACGTGGAGAATAGTTTACATTTATATAATATGAAAATAGGGCGCTATGCGCCCTATTTTTAGTAGTTTTGCTTTGCCGCGCGGATCAAATGGTACAGAACGCGCCATATCGCGCGGGCGTTGTCTCGTGGCTCAAAGCCTTGTATAGTTCCTTGGTATACGCCGTTTTCCCAGAAGTCATAACCGGTTTCATGGGTTATGTGCCCGTCCCAATACTTGACTTCATGTTCGGCCAGGACCGCGCGGTACAGGGTTACACCGTCGGTAATGCAAAAGCCATGGGAATGACGATAGAAATAGATCTCAAACATAATTAACCTCCTTTTAACGTGTCCGGTGGGTGGCGCTGTCCTTAACTACGGGTATATTATACATCAAAAACGCCAGG
>Ga0247611_10008336_pt1 | contig 12799 bp, 10 predicted proteins | sample 177DNAGHGhighgp2_FD_192422 | JGI IMG/M metagenome (GOLD analysis project Ga0247611, IMG submission 192422) | Sheep rumen microbial communities from Palmerston North, Manawatu-Wanganui, New Zealand - 1770 DNA GHGhigh gp2 | ecosystem: Host-associated > Mammals > Digestive system > Stomach > Rumen... | reverse complement strand
GCCGTCGAGTTGGCTTTTCGGGGAAGGTACGTGAACCATTTGCACCTTCACTTCAATCTGTCGACGAACCTGCTTCGGGAGAATTCAAATGACATCCCTTTGTCAGAAACGATGCGGTCGGATTCCTTTTTCTGCAAGAACGGAAGATTCCTCAAGTATAGTGGCCTGCCGAATCGATTCCTGGATATCAGGAAATGGAGAGTCGTCTATCAGGAACTAGTCGCTCAATTCGACAAGTTCAAAGAGATTACGCAGGGGAAAGCGGATTATGGTCATGTGGATTTTCATTTATGGTATAATCTGACGTGGCCTGTTTCCCTAGCCTTGAACCTGTTTACCAGAAGATTAAAGATATCTTCAGTCCGGTATTATGGGTTGCACCAGAAGGATGACCGTCAGTTATTTTTTTACCGTTTGCTCGATTGGAATCCTCGTGTCGAGTATGTCTCTGCAACGAATATTGACTATTATCTCACAAAGAATCAGTCGCTTACGGAATATCAGACAATCGAATTGTATTGCCATCCTAACTATAAAGAAGGAGTATTCCTTGATGACAGTCCGTCATATCTTGGGCATGAAAGGCAACCTCTTGAAAAACACATCGATGCATTAAGAGAGTTGGACGGGATTCAGTTCATTTCCTGGGAAGATTACAGATAGGATCAGTTGATGAATAAAGAAGTGCGTTTGTTTTTTGCAGGGGACTTCTGCTCTACACCGTCTGCTTCAGCGATTTCTGTGTCAGAAGAACTGAAGGGGCTGATCCAGTCATGCGATTGGAGAGTCATCAATTTCGAAGTCCCTTTGAAGCCGGATGTTCAGATGCCTCTCCAGAAGCGGAAACGGTTCTTTCAACATGACGACGTCCCCGGTTTCCTGCGCGGGATTGGTTTTAATTTGTTTTCTCTGGCCAACAACCATGTTTTTGACTGGGGAGATGAGGGGCTTGAAAAAACAAAAGCGGCCTTAGGCAGTGAGTCATTCGGCGTCGGTACATATGATGAGGCGTATCAAGTGAAAGTCGTTGACGTTGAGGGTATTAAGATTGGCTTCATGGCGCTCTCGTTCGCCGCATACGCGGGGGTGTTCGATGATGTCACCAACCATGATGGCTTGGGCTGTGCCTACATCAATGATTTAAGGGTTAATCACGACATTGTCGAGGCAAAGAAGCATCTGGATTATCTGTTTATTCTTCCCCATGACGGCATTGAATACATCGATGTCCCTCTTCCCGAAACGATAGCCCGCTATCGTGATTTTATTGATTATGGTGCAGATGGCGTCATAGCGTCGCATCCCCATTGCCCGCAAGGCTGGGAGGAGTATAAGGGCAAGCCGATTTTTTATAGTCTTGGCAATTTCCTTTTCAACAGCAAGTCTGACTACGCCTTCCATTCCGGCCTGCCTCATTGGTATGAAGGTTTGTGTGTCATCATGTCTCTCGATAAAGGCAGTATTTCCTGGGAAGTTATGAATACCCGCAATGTGGATAATGTGCGAATTGAGGTGGATGATGATCCGGAAAGAGAGACGCACAATGGTCGTCTTTGTGAGTATATCGTGGACCAAGAAAAGTACGATCAGTATTTTAACCGCGTATGCAGAGATTTGGGCTATAAAAAGTTTATGACAACGATAGACTGTACTTTCCATCCTTTTTCATTGGACAGGAGCACTCGAGAATTGATTAAGAAATGGGAGGCGCAGACCAACAAGATTGATTTCACGGATGATAATGCCATTGAACGGATACTTGCCCACGATGGCAACAGGAGTTTTCTACTTCATGCAATAAGGCGGCATAGAAACAGTAAATGATAAGAGATGAAGATAATCGATGATATTATGGGAGGTCTCTCCCAATTTGTTGACAATTATAAGAAACGCCAGCGGGAAAAGGCGCTTCAGGAGAAGATTACGAGGAACTTCAAGGATTTGAAAATCCGGAGAAAACTGACCAAAGAGCAGGAGAAAGAAGTCAATGACTTTTATGTCAGTATGATCGGGAAGAAAGTTCCTCTCTATTGTCATGAGTATTTTTATTCGCGGACAGGTGTGTTTTCCAAGGATTACATCCCCAAAGACTTCTATACGTTGGAATTAAGGCCGAGAGCGAACGTTTACAGGTTTCAGCAGGCATACGACGACAAGAATATCTATGACATCATTCTGGCCGGAGAGAATGTCGCCCGCTCAATTCTGAAAAACATGAACGGGTATTACTATTTTGACGGTAACCCTGTTACAGAGGAAGAGGCTGTTTCACGCTGCCAGGATTTGGAAGATGTGATCATCAAACCCGCGATGACCATGCAGGGTGATGGCGTGAGGCTTTTGACAGTGAAGAACGGGAAGACCAACATTGATGATCTGACCATCGGAGAGTTGTTCAAGCGATACAAGCATAATTTCTTGATTCAGGAGCGGGTCAGGCAGCATAAGGATCTGGCCGCATTGAACCCTTCTTCTGTCAATACCATGCGTATTCTTACCTACCGTTCGGGCATGGAAGTGTTGTTGGTGTATTCCGTCATCAGAATCGGCCGCAGCGGGCAGGTGATTGACAACCAGTGTGCAGGGGGTATCAGCACGACGATAACCAAAGATGGAAAACTGGGGAAAGCCGCCTTTGGCGGTTTCAGTGAAGATGATGTGCGGGTTACCGATACCGGTATTACCCTCGATGGATATCAACTTCCTTCCTACGACAAAGCCATAGAATTCGTGAAACGGCTGCACATGAAATTGCCGTATTTCAATATCATCGGTTGGGATGTGTCCATTGAAGAGAATGGCGAGCCGATCTTGATAGAGTATAACACGAATCCGGGCTTAAGCCAGTCGGCTTTCTGCTCGGGCATGGGTGAAAACACGGAAAGGATTATCCGTGAACTTTGGCCGCGGATAAACACACTATACGAAAAGTACGTTTAGTGCGGCTAATAATTCGAGATTCGATAGTCTTTTTCATAGATGTTTAAATAAAATCAGGATATTATCGAATGGTCTCTGTCCATAATCTCTTCCTATTTTCTTGTGTAGGATATGGACTCCTACCTAATGCTTTTTTATAAGCGCTGCTTTGGGGAATTGTTTTATTATGTGTTCTCAAGGTGTCTTTGTATCCATTGTTGCTCCGGTTTATAATGTTGCACATTATTTGCCGTCTTTTATTAATAGTATTATTAGACAATCATTTATTGATTGGGAATTGATATTGGTTGATGATGGCTCTACAGACAGTAGTGGACAAATATGTGATGATTTTTCGTATAAAGATAGTCGAATAAAGGTTATTCATAAAACTAACGGAGGTGTCAGTTCTGCCAGGAATGCAGGAATTAAAGAAGCCAAAGGACGGTGGTTGTTGTTGCCTGACGCAGATGACAGTTTATTCCATGATGCATTGCAGGTTTTGTTATCATACGCAAAAGATGATGTGGATTTGATCGGGGCTGGTTATGTTCGAAATGTGCTTGGGAAAATAGTACAGGAGAGAAAGCCATCAGAGACTAAAAGAATGACCGTTTCCGATTATATTGATGAGATTGGCATTATTCCTCAAGCAAGAAATACTGATAGGTATTGTTGGAATAAGTTGTTTCGTTTATCCGTGATAAAGGAAAACAGCATTCTATTTAATGAATCTCTCTTTTATAGGGAGGATATTCTTTTCATTTATCAGTATCTTATGTATTGTACACATTTGGTGCAGAGCATCTCTTATAAAATGTATATTTATTATAGAAGAAATACAGGCGCCGCGATTTCTTTGCAAGAACAGTATACATCGAAGAGTAGTGGCTTATTCTTGGCGATGACATGTTGCTACGATATCCTAATAAAAATGGGTGCATCTGAGATTGCAAAAAGAAGAATGAAGGACGAGGTTCTGAATACATATAAATCTATAATAAAGTTGATTGATAAATCCGGTGTTGGGAGAGATGACAAACGAGTGTATACTCAAAAGTTGCATCAGTATTATAACAATAGGGAATTGATTAGAATAGGCTGTAAGATTATATTACATCGAGTAAAAAGGATACTAAATCCATGACTCTTTTTTTCTGTGGGGACATCATGCCTGGTGGCGTGTTGCCTTTCCAAAATGACTTTATCACAGCCGAATTGCTTGGCTTTATGCGTTCTTATGATTATCGCATTGGGACGCTTGAATCTGCAATCGGAACGAATCTTCCTTTTGATCCGGTTAAGATGAATGGAAGGCAGAACATCATATATGCTCGCGATGAGGATTTCTTTCGCGTGAAAGACATGGGGTTTAATGTGGTTTCGCTGGCAAATAATCATGTATGGGATTTGGGAGAAGATGGGTTAAGAAATACCATCAAATTGCTGAATGAAAATGGGATATTGTATTGTGGCGCAGGATTGAATGCAGAGGAAGCATCGAGGCCGGCGGTTATTGAAAAGGATGGATTGAGGATTGCCATCCTCGCATATTGTATGTTCGGCAACAAGTATTTAGGTCATGTGGAATTGGCTGGTGAAAACAAAGCAGGTGTCAATCCCCTCGTTATTGGAAAAGTGGTCGAGGACATACGAAGAGCGAAAAAGCAATATGAAATAGTAATTGTTATGCCTCACTGGGGACGTGAGTATCTATTTGAGCCCTTGCAGGAATGCATTACTATGGCTAAAAGAATGATAAACGCCGGAGCTGATGCCGTTTTTGGGAGTCATCCTCATCAGATCCAACCACTCGTAAACTACAAGGGAAAGCCTATTTGTTTTAGTATGGGCAATTTTCTCTTCCCGGATTTCTATATGCTCCCTCCTCGACCAATTTGGTATCCCAAATCCGTCGATGAGATAAAGGGGATAAAGAATGTGGTAGGGTACCCTTTCCCGATTGAAGAACCTGTTCGTCAGGTTTGGAATCCTATCTCTCGCTTTGGTTGTACGGTGCTTCTTAATATGGATGAAGGTATAACCAGGACCGACCTACGTTATGTAAAATCTTCGGAGGATAACATTATCTCACTGTCGGACATTACTCCATATATCCAAAAGAGAATTAAAAAGGCAAAATGGGTCATCAAAGACCCCCTGTTTCGGATGATGGTTTATTTCAGGCGTAGAATCAAATCATTATTACAAAGGCGATAGACGTTTTTGTTTTTTTCGATGTAATTATCCCTTATGTCCTTAAAATCATTTCTTAGGCCCATTTATCATTCATTCAAACTGTCATTACGATATCCTGTATTGATGCGTCTCAAGGTGATAAATGATTATCTGTCATTATTTCGAACCAAAGGGTTAAATAAAGAAGAGTATTATGACTTTGAGTTTGAGAATCAAGATGCTTCTTTTCGTAACTCGTTTCTTGGATTAAACGAGCAGCGTTTTTACTTGGAGTATTTGAATCCAGTCAAATACTATTCTTTGGCAAGGAATAAGTATCTCGCTCACAAGTTACTGGAGAATACAGGTGTCCGTAAAACGGAATTATTCTGTTATTATCAACCCGAGGCTCGTTTTATTATCAGTGATGAGTGTGCAAGTAACCTTAATGACGTACTCCGGATTCTCAGGCGGAAAAAAGTTCATTCTTGTGTGATAAAAACGACCGAAAGCTCACACGGAGACAATGTCCGGGTAATCAGTCGCATCTGTTATGAAGAACAGGACGCCATTTTAACCTGTTTCAACGGCGAAGAGTTTGCGTTGTCTTCGATTCTTGGAAAAGACGCATTAATCTTTGAGAGTGTTGTCTCACAAACAAAGCAGTTAGCGGCTTTTAATGAATCTTCGGTTAATACGGTCAGGTTCATGACTACTCTCTATCCTGACGGATCGGCTAGAGTAATCGCCACATGGTTTAAAGTCGGACGGGCGGGAAAGTGTGTGGATAACGCCGGAAGTGGAGGAAATGTCGATGCCGCCGTTAATTTTGAAACTGGGGAGATTTATAATGTTGTCCAATTTGACGGATGGAGAAAAGCAAAAGCTATTGACAGGCATCCTGATAGTGGCAGTTTGCTCAATGGTGTTGTAATAGACCATTGGGAAGATATTAAGGCGGAGGTAATCAGGTTCCAACAAGCCTTTCCCTATTGCAAGGCAGCAGGTTGGGATATAGCCATTACGGATGAAGGCCCTGTAATCATCGAAGTCAATGACTTTTGGGATCGGACAGGGCAGTTCTTTATCAAGAAAGGCTGGAGAAAGGAAATCAGGGACTGTTAGCTTGCATGGAAGGAAACAGAAAAAGACTATTCTACTGGGGAGTTGAGACTACCGCTTACGGATAAAAGACTAATTCGACTGTTTTCCAAGTCATGAGCTCATCATATATTTATTATTCGGAATGAGTAGGCCAATCATACAACTCTATAAAAGAGTTTTTCGTGTTTCTTTTTTCGGTTTTTTTACCATTTCCTTCCTTTCTGCATGCTTGAAATCTGACATTGAAATCAAGCCTGAAGATGATGGTACCCCGTCGACCACGGTGGTGAAACTGAATAAGAACGTGATCGGTCTCCGGGATTTAGCTAACGCTTGCATCAAGGCAGATAGCATTGCCGTCTTCAACTTTGAATACAATGATGACGGAAGTGTCCTATATTGGCTGACTTTGAAAAAAGGCGGAGATATCGAATTATACAGCGAAATCGTATCTGAAGAGTTTTTTGTCCCTGAACTGTCGATGGTGCGAATGGAGAATGAGTTTTATTGGACAATTAATGGTGAGATCCTTACAGACTCCGATGGGAATCGGGTAAGCGTGACAGATTTGAAAAAACCGCTCTCTTTTGTTTTGCGTGGCGATTCGATTCTCTGCAGGATCAAGAGAACCACGTTGAGAGAGTATCCTGCTACAAGAGCCGGTTTCTTGGCGAAGGATATAGCTTATGACTATGACAGTGATAATAAGTCATTCATCTTCCGGTTGTCATCGGGTTTTTCGTTTTCTCTTCCCACAATTACTGCTTTTCGCCTATTGGAGTTGGAAGTGCCAAACCGGTCTTTCTACAAGGATGTATTTTTGGATGCCGGAATCGTTCTCACATCCCGCAAGTCGCTGGCTGCGGCAACGTATCTCGGGCTTTCGTTAGAGGGAATCAGTTTACCATATTCCAATCCCAGTGAAGAAGACAAAGCTTTGCAGACGGCCATTATTTCCGGAGAACCAGATGATTTAAATGGTCGCCTACTATACCCAGACGGGCAGCCACGGTACCGTTTACTATTTGTAAACGGAGGAACTCCGACATCACATGGCGTGTATTTGGGATTGAGTGGGGTGGAGAACATGCGTGATTTCGTGGAGAATGGTGGCAGTTATGTCGGTACTTGTGCCGGTGCTATGCTAGCTGCCAAAGGTTATGACGATTATCCAGAATATCGCTATTTCTTGTCTATTTGGCCAGGGATCATGATACAATCAAGGGTTGTGAATGTTCGTCTGGGAATGACCATCGAAAAAGACAGTCCTTTACTGGAGTATTATGATTTTGGCGGAGATAATTACGTGGCAGGCATCCGGCATAATAATGGTGGGGTACCTTTGGATCTCTTGCCTGGAACTGAGGTTTTGGCGCGTTATGATTATCCCCAAAAGTCTATTTTACATAATCAACCGAGTATCTTGGCATACAAGAAATCTGCTAAATCAGGGCGGATTATCATGGAAGGATCACATCCGGAAGAAGTACTCGATGGGGAGCGGCGGGATTTAACTGCTGCAATGATGCTTTATGCCATTGATGGTGTCGGAGTGACGACTTTGAAAGGGTATTTGAAGAATGGAGAAGAGAGGGTGATGAACAAGAAATCAACGGACAATAAACCGGACTATACCTGTATTGGAGACCTTCAGACACATCATTTTGCTACATATATCCCTTCGGAAGCCAAGAATGTCCGAGTGGAATTGAAGAGTTCCAGCGATTGCGACCTCGCCTTGATGATGAGTCAGGATTCCTATGCTTTTTCCGATATCGCCGAATACCGCTCTTCTTTTCCTGGAGCTAATCAGACGCTGTCTTTCTCGTCAATCCGAGAAGGACTTTGGTTTATCGGAGTGCAATGTCTGACAACTGTCACAGTCAAAGAAACGGACTATGGCCAGGAATACAGTGGCAAGACTGAGGTTCTAAACGGCATTCCGTATAAGATTTCGATTAGTTGGGAATAGATTTTATCAATTGACGTGAAACATTCAATAATTACAATTAATCGCAACAATTCATCTGGCCTTGAAAGGACAATGCAAAGCGTTCTGTCTCAGACCAATATGGAGTTTGAGTATATTGTTGTGGATGGGGCTAGCAAGGATGGAAGTATTGATGTCATCAAGGAATACGCTATTCGGTTTGGGAATCGTATGAAGTGGATATCTGAGCCGGACAAAGGCATTTACAATGCGATGAATAAGGGAATCGGAATGGCTTCAGGAGAGTATGTCCAGTTTTTGAACAGCGGTGACATCCTCGCTTCGGATGACGTGACCGATCGTATGCTAGTAGAGTTGAATAACAATGGCAATCCCTCTATACTATATGGCAATATGCTCAAGGACATGCCTGGCGGCTATTATCTCAAAGATAGATGCTTTGCCGGGCAGGATATCACATTCCTGGGCTTCTATTCTGGTACTTTGAACCATTCTCCAGCCTATATCCGTCGGGATTTGTTTGATAAATATGGCTATTATGACGAGGATCTGAAAATCGTTGCGGATTGGAAATGGTATCTCCAGGCTATTATCCTCGGAGAAGAAAGACCTGTCTATACCGACATTGATGTCACAGTATTTGACATGAACGGCATCAGTGAAACCAACAAAGCGCTCGACAAAGCTGAACGGAAAATAGTATTGGAAGAACTAATCAACCCGACTATTCTCGCAGACTATGATCAGTGGGCAAAATCAATTGACCAGATGAAACGCATTAAACGCCACCCGTGGGCATATAAACTGGTCTGGTTTGTCGAGAGGTGCCTTTTCAAACTCGAGAAAAGGCATATCGGACGAAATCAAGTTGTGGAATACAAGTAGATTGTTATGAGGTTTTCTGTTATCATACCACTCTATAACAAGAGCCCTTATATAAGTAAGGCTCTTGCGAGTGTTATTGAACAGACATTCCGGGACTTCGAACTGATTGTAGTGGATGACGGTAGTATAGATAACTCGTTCAATGTAGCACAATCCGTCCTCAAGAATGCAGAAATTAAACACCAACTGATCCGCCAGGAAAACACCGGAGTGAGCACCGCACGCAATAATGGTGTTATGGCGGCATCAGGAGACTACATTTGTTTTCTCGATGCGGATGACTGGTGGGCACCGTCTTTCCTTGAAAGGATGGACTGGCTCATAAATGAGTATCCCGACGCTGGAATCTATGGCACGAATTATTACTATGTCAAGAATGGCCAGCAAAGAATCTGCGTGACCACTGCCAAAACGGGCTATATCAATTACTGCCGCACCTATTCGGAGAAATTGCAGATGCCGTTGACATCGATCAGTGTCGCCATTCCCAAGGTTGTTTTCCAAAGTTCAGGTGGATTCAAACCGCATCTGAAACTCGGGGAAGATTTCGACCTTTGGATCCGAATCTCCATGACGCAGGAAGTCGTATTCCTGGACGAACCGTTAGCGTACTACTTTCAAGATTCCAACCCAACATGGAGAGGCACGGGGCATTTGATTGATCCTCAGGCACACATGCTCTGGAACCTGGATTACCTTTCTGAAGAAGAAAAGAAGAATCCGGACTATAAGCGACTGATAGACAATCTGAGGACATATAGCCTACTCCCCTATTATCTGTCAGATAAATACCGTGCATACGCAAAACAAGAGTTAGCAAAAGTCGATTGGAGAAAGCAACCACGACAAACCAGACAGCTTTATAGATTACCTGTCTGGTTTCTGAAGTTTCGTCGTCAATTCCTTAAAACAGGATCAAGAATCAAACAAAGGCTTATCAAGCACCTGTGATCTTGTCATTATGAAGAGAATTCTTTTAATCTGTAATTTCAGACCTGGCGTTGGAGGTATTTCCGGACAGGTTGAAGCACTGCAAAAACACTTGGCCGAAGAAGGGTTTACTGCGGTTGTTTTCTCCTGCAGAGGCTCGGTCTTGAAACGTTTGTCAATGCCATTTGGCTTGTTTCAAAAGGTTAGGCATTACGATATTGCACATATTCACTGTTGCTCCGGATGGGGTTTTTTACCTGCAGTACTAGGGATTAGAATCGCAAAACTCGCCGGGAAGCGGGTAATCCTTACCTATCATGGGGGTGGAGGATCTACTTTCTTCGCCAAGCATGAAAGGCTAGTCAAGCATTATCTGATGCGCACCGATGCAAATGTTGTTCTTTCCAGCTATTTAGGAAAGGTTTTCGACAAATACCATATTCCTTATTCTATCATCCCAAACATTATTGAACTGGATGAGTCACTTTACCGCAAACGGCTCACCTTGAAACCTGATTTCATTTGCATCCGGTCCCATGAAGAAATATACAATATTCCCTGTATCTTCCGGGCATTCAAACGAGTTCAGGAGAAGATTCCGTATGCGACGCTCTCTCTCGTCGGAGATGGATCTTTACATGATACGCTTGTCTCTCAAGCTTCAATGATGGAACTGAATAACGTCAAGTTTACCGGCCGAGTAGACAATAGCGAGATTTACAATCACCTGAACGAGGCTGACATTATGCTGTCCTCCCCTACCGTTGACAACATGCCCGTTTCCATCCTGGAGGCCATGAATGCGGGGCTGCTTGTAATCTCCAGCAATGTTGGAGGTGTCCCCTTCATGATTGAAAACGGACAAACCGGACTTCTTTTCCCTTCGAATGACGATGGTGCACTTGCTACATGTATGTTACAAGCACTAGAGAGACAAAAAGATTCACTATGCATGATAGAAACAGCGCATAATGAAGTGAAAAAGTATAGTTGGGCAAAAGTCCGAGAACCTTTATTATCCCTATACCAAGAATAAAATGGGCATATATAATCTGATCGACAGGTATCTGCTTATTCCATCCGCAGATATGTTATTTGGAAGCACGCTTTCTACTCAGTTGCGGAGGTTAAAGGCTGATGAATTCATTCCTCAGGAGAAGATTCAAGAAATCCAAAATGAGAAACTCCGTCGCTTGATCCGACACTGTTACGAGACTGTTCCTTATTATCACAGGATGTTCAATGAATATGGTATTAGACCCGAAGAGATCAGAAACAAAGAAGATTTGCAAAGAATACCGATCTTGACAAAACAGATCATCCGTGACAATTATGATGACCTTTTCTGTACAACCGTAGATCCCAGTCAACGCAAGTATGCTTCTACGGGAGGCAGCACAGGGACCCCGCTCAAGTACTGTATGGATAAACGCGAATGGAGTATGCAAAGGGCATCTTCATTCCGAGCGTGGGAAAGCTATGGTATACATTTGGGGGATAAGTTTTTCTCTCTTGCTGGCAGTTCATTGACAAAGAAGGGACAGACTCTGACAAGCAAAGGTATTTATGATCGGTTAATAATACGTAATCATAAGTATAGCAGTGTCAATGTTGACGAAGAGAACATGGAGGCATTATTACAGGAGTTCAAAAGAATCAAGCCAAAAGTTGTACGCGGCTATGGCTCATCATTGGTCGTGTTTGCACGTTATCTTGATAAAGTCGGTTTTAAGCCAGATACCGTTCAAGTAGTATTGACGACAGGAGAAGTACTGCTTCCTACTTATCGAAGAGAGTTGGAAAGAGTTTTTGATGCTCCGGTATATGACGCTTACGGAGCGGGAGACGGCGGCATTGTCTCACACGAGTGTATCAATCACAGACTCCATATCACTGAAGAGTTGTGCATGATTGAGATTACTGATAAAGAGGGCCATGTTCTTCCTGACGGGAGAATCGGATATGTCACATCGACCGATCTGGAGAATTATGTTTTTCCATTCATCAGATATCAAGTCGGCGACATGTCTTGTGTCTCTTCCGAGCCATGTTCATGCGGAAGGCATACGCGCCATTTCGGAGAGATAATGGGCCGTGCCGGGAGATTGGTTTATAATAAACAAGGTGTTCCAATTTCTCCGACTGCGCTTCCAATGATGTTGTATCCAGATTTGGATTATCATAGGATTGAGAACCAAAACTTATACAACAAGATTGACAGGTTCCAGATACGGCAGGACGACAAAGGCGACATCCAGATCCTACTGAAATTGAAAGACAAGGTTGAAGAGAATGATCAATTCAGTTATATTTGTACGAACTTCGAGAACCAGTTTGTCGGTTCAGAAGTAACCCTCTCATTTGTAGATGAGATCCCTGTCCTTCCCTCGGGGAAGGAAGATTATTGTGTTTCGGACTATAAACTATATGACTAAATGAAAACCGTTGGACTGCCTATTTCCCATAAGGAAAACGAGCGAAGAAGGGCACTTATCCCCGATGACATCAAGTGTATCAAGCATCCGGAACTTATTTATGTTGAAAAAGGGTATGGCGAAGTATTAGGTTATTCGGATAACGACTATCGATACCATGGAATCAATATTGCGAGCAGGGATGCCGTGCTTTCAGCGGATATCATCGCCGATCCAAAGGTAGGAGACGCTGAGTATTTGTGCGACTTGAACGAACAAATCGTATTTGGATGGATACACGCGGTCCAAAACAGGGAAATAACCGATTCGTTGTTGTCTAGTAAGTTAACTGCTTATGCATGGGAAGACATGTACGAAGACGGCAGGCACTCATTCTGGAAAAACAATGAGATTGCTG
>Ga0247611_10008334_pt1 | contig 12803 bp, 13 predicted proteins | sample 177DNAGHGhighgp2_FD_192422 | JGI IMG/M metagenome (GOLD analysis project Ga0247611, IMG submission 192422) | Sheep rumen microbial communities from Palmerston North, Manawatu-Wanganui, New Zealand - 1770 DNA GHGhigh gp2 | ecosystem: Host-associated > Mammals > Digestive system > Stomach > Rumen... | reverse complement strand
TCGAAAACTGAATCGGGAGGGGATTTTTTTGTGTCTTCTGGCTTCACGCTTCGGGCTCGAAGTCGTCCTTGCCTACGCCACAGAGTGGGCATACCCAGTCGTCGGGGATGTCTTCGAAGGCGGTACCTGGGGCGATGCCGCTGTCGGGATCGCCTGCTGCGGGGTCATAGACGTAACCGCAGACGTTGCAAACATACTTTTTCATACGCGTTAGTTTTTAGGGTTAATAACTATTGTTTTGATAAAACATGCTCTATCTTCTGCACCACCTGCTCAGGGGTGATGCGGTTCATACAGGCGAAGTCGCCGCGACGGCAGGGACGGTTGCCGTAGATGCTGCAGGGGCGGCAGTCGAGGTCGGCCTGAATGGTGTTCTCGTCGGGTATGTTCCAGCCCAGGAAGCCGGCGCTGGGATGCGTGGCACCCCAGATGCTGACCACGGGGGTGGCGGTGAGGGCCGCCAGGTGCATGTTGGCCGAGTCCATGGATAGCATGACGTCGAGGTGGCTCATAAGTATGAGCTCCTGGTACATGTTCTCAAGGTGCCAGCTGACGCTGACGCACTGGGGGAAGTCGCGACACCACTCCTTGAACAGCTGGTCTTCGCGGTGTCCGCGTCCGAAGAGGAAGAGGCGCGCCTGGGGGTGGCGTTCCGTCAGCTGCTGGATGACCTGGCGCATGAGCGGGGCAGGGTACTCCTTGGTGGCGTGAGCGGCGGTAGGCGCGATGCCTATCCACGTCTGGAACGACTTCTTGGGGCCGACGATGGCGGGCAACATGTTGAGGTTGCCGCCCTCGGGTGGGAACAGCGAATGGAAGCGCATGGTGACGGGGTAGCCCAGCTTGGCGAATACATCGGCGTAGTTCTGGAACGACGACGGCAGGCGCTTGCTCTTGGTCTTGCGCTTGACCAGCGCCCGCTTCTCGCGCTTGTGCTTGTTGATGTGCTCCACGCGGAAGCGACCCATGTTGAAGCGCATACGCAGGTACTCCGAGCGCAGGACATTATGCAGGTCGGCCACCTTGGTGAACTGCTTAGCCACCAGTCGGCGGTAGAGGGCGTTGAGGCCCTTGACGCCGTGGTACTCGTGTTTCACGTCAGCCTCCATGAAGTTGACGTTAGGCGCAAGGTCTTCGAAGAAAGGTCGTGCATAGCCGCGGCTGAGGACGGTGACACGTATGTCGGGATACTGTGTCGCCAGCGAATAGACCACGGGCACCGTCATGGCGATGTCGCCCATGGCCGAGAAGCGTATGACGAGGATATGCTCTTTCTTCACGCGTTCATTTCTTATATAGAACGGGGTTCGTAGCGGGGTCGTTGTACATCTTCATCTGGCGATAGACCTTCATGTACTTACGTCCCTCGGCGATGTCCTCGAGCAGCTGGTCGATGGCCAGCGAGAGGTCCTTCTGCTGCTCCAGCAGCACGTCGAGCTTCATCTGGCAGCGCTGGCGGTGCTCCTCGGAAGCGTCGTCGCGCTGCACCTGCTCGGCCATGTGGTAGATCTTCAGGGCGAGGATGCTCAGGCGGTCGACAGCCCATGCAGGGCTCTCGGTGTTCAGACGTGCGTCGTCGAGCGGCTTCACGTCCTGGTAGAGCTGACGGAAGTAGGAGTCGATGTCCTCGACCAGGTCCGTGCGGTCCTGATTGCTGTGGTCGATGCGGCGTTTCAGTGCCAAAGCCTCTACGGGGTCGATGTGCGGGTCGCGGATGATGTCCTCATAGTGCCACTGAACGGTGTCAATCCAGCACTTCAGGTAGAGCGCATAATCAATGGAGTCGCGGTCGTAAGGATTGCGTATCGGTGCGTCAACATTGTCTGTGAGATGATAGTCGCTGATAGCCTGATTGAAGATTTTGTTTGCTTGTTCTGTAAATGACATGTCAAATAAAAATTAATTCACGTTGCAAAGCTACTGAAAGTTTTTGAATTCTCCAACTAAAAGTACACATTTTCATGTAAATTTGCAAAATGAACGTAAGTTTTACACATAAAAATCACGAAATTATGCACAATCGACCCCAAGATGTGCAGTTTCAAGTCAGTTTTTTACTGAAAAGTTTGCGTAACTCAAAGAAAATGTGTTACTTTGCACCCCGAAAGCGGAAAAAGCCGCATTTTTTTCAAGATAGCAAATTCATTATTAACATTTTAAAGAAAGAAAATTATGTCAGAAATTGAAAGCAAAGTAAAGGCTATTATCGTAGACAAACTGGGTGTTGATGAGGCAGAGGTTAAGCCCGAAGCAAGTTTCACAAACGATCTGGGTGCTGACTCTCTTGACACTGTTGAGCTCATCATGGAGTTCGAGAAGGAGTTCGGTATTTCTATCCCCGACGATAAGGCTGAGAAGATCGGTACCGTTGGCGATGCCATCGCTTATATCGAGGAGAACGCAAAATAAATAAAAGCTAATAGTGAAGAGTGAAGAGTGAAGAATTTGCTGCCGCCCTGACTTCACCAATTGTGGAGCGCGGTAGCAAGTTCTTCACTCTTCACTCTTCATTCTTCACTCAAAGTTTATGGAATTAAAAAGAGTTGTTGTAACAGGTCTGGGCGCAGTGACGCCCGTCGGCAACACACCTGAAGAGATGTGGAAGAACCTGCTCGCGGGAGTGAGTGGAGCCGCACCTATTACAAGTTTTGATACAACGAATTTCAAGACCAAGTTCGCCTGCGAGGTCAAGAACCTCAACGTCAACGATTTCCTGGACCGCAAGGAGGCCCGCAAGATGGACCGCTACACGCAGCTGGCCATGATTGCCGCCAAACAGGCTGTCGAGGACAGCCAGATGGATCTGGAGCAGGAGGACAAGAACCGCATCGGTGTGGTCTATGGCGTAGGTATCGGTGGCATCAAGACCTTCGAGGACGAGGTGAAGTACTACGGTGTACATGAGGCTGACGGTCCCAAGTTCAACCCCTTCTTCATCCCGAAGATGATTGCCGACATCGCCGCTGGACAGATCTCTATCATGTACGGTTTCCATGGTCCTAACTACATCACGGCTTCTGCCTGCGCTTCGTCGTCGAACGCCTTGGCCGATGCCTTCAACCTCATTCGTCTGGGCAAGGCCAACGCCATCCTGGCCGGTGGTGCCGAGGCTGCCATCTGCGCTTGCGGCGTCGGCGGTTTCAACGCCATGCACGCCCTCTCGACACGCAACGACGAGCCCGAGAAGGCCAGCCGTCCGTTCAGCGCCTCGCGCGACGGATTCGTCATGGCCGAGGGTGCTGGCTGTCTTATCCTTGAGGAGCTGGAGCATGCCAAGGCCCGTGGTGCCAAGATCTATGCCGAGATGGTCGGTGCCGGCATGAGTGCCGATGCCCACCACATCACCGCCTCTCACCCCGAGGGACTGGGTGCCAAGCTCGTCATGCAGAACGCACTGGAGGATGCCGGCATGCAGCCCGATGAGATTGACTACATCAACGTACACGGTACGTCAACCCACGTGGGTGACATCTCCGAGGCCAAGGCCATCAAGGAAGTGTTTGGCGACGCTGCCTTCAAGCTCAACATCTCATCTACAAAGTCGATGACCGGTCACCTGCTGGGTGCCGCCGGTGCCGTTGAGGCTATGGTCACTGTGCTGTCCGTTCAGAACGACATCGTGCCGCCCACCATCAACCACGAGGAGGGCGATGAGGATCCCGAGATTGACTATAACTTGAACTTCACCTTTAACAAGGCACAGAAACGCACGGTACGCGCCGGTCTGTCGAACACGTTCGGCTTCGGCGGTCACAACGCTTGTGTCGTGTTCAAAAAGTATGAGGCTTAACGATATCATTGACCGCATCAAGCTCCCTTTCCGCAAGGAGAAGGAGCTTTTTTCTTCTCTCTACGACATCATGGGGTTCTACCCTCATGACATCAGTTACTACAAGCAGGCGCTGATGCACAAGAGCGTGGGTCGCCGCAACGACAAGGGAAGACCGCTGAACAACGAGCGCCTGGAGTTCCTGGGCGACGCCCTGCTCGACGCCGTTGTGGGCCACATCGTCTATCAGCACTTCGAGGGCAAGCGCGAGGGGTTCCTCACCAACACACGCTCGAAGCTGGTGAGCCGCGACACCCTGGGCAAACTGGCCGAGGAGATGGGACTGACCCGACTCATCCTGTCGAGCGGCCACTCCAACTCGCACAACAGCTATATGGCAGGTAACGCCTTCGAAGCCTTGGTCGGCGCCATCTATCTCGACCAGGGCTACGACGCCGTCATGCGGTTCATGCAGAAGCGCATCCTGGCCAAGCTCATCAACATCGACAAGGTGGCCTACAAGGAGGTGAACTTCAAGTCGAAGCTTATTGAGTGGAGCCAGCGCAACCGCGTGAGGATGGACTTCAAGCAGGTGCAGCAGACGAAGGACAAGGAGACGGGGTCGCCCGTCTTCAGCTTCCAGGTGATGCTCGAGAACGTTGCCGGCGAAAGCGGCGAGGGCTTTTCGAAGAAGGAGGCCCAGCAGCGGGCCGCCGAGGCCACGTTGAAACGCCTGAAGCGCGAGCCACAGTTCGTCGATGCCGTCTTCACTGCCAAGTCCGAGCGCACGAAGATGGAGGAGGAGCCCACGATGCTGGTGCCCGACACGGAGAAAGAGCAGGAGTTCATCATCCAGCAGGATCATCGGGGGTACGAGGGTATGGAGGTACAGGGGAACGAGAATACCGCTATCCCTGACAATTCCAGCGCCCCCGAAAAAGAAGAGGATGAGTTCGACCTGAGCGACATCACCCACAACGAACAGGAGAAGTCGCGCGAGGAAATCATTGCCGAGGCAGAGGCTGCCGCCTTTGCAGAGTAGAAACAGTGAGCGGAGCTGCTGATTGGCAGTTCCGCTCATTGTCTTCAAAACGAAGAATGTAACTGGTTCTTACATATAGATACCGAAGGATACTGATTGGAAGTTGATGTTTTCGCCATAGGTAGACCTAAGCATCTCCATGGGCGAATACTTGCCATAGATCTTGAAGGAAAGCACGCGCATGACCGCCATCACATCGATGGTAAGCGGCTTTTGGTGGATGTGCTTGTAGACATCGCGGTGGCCCTCCCCTTTCTCGTCGAAGTAGCGGTTCTTGATGCTGGCATACGTATTGAAATTGATGACAGGGCCAAGAGCCAGGCTGAAGTGCTTGTTGAACTGATGGCCCCAGAGCAGCGGCACGTTCAAACTAAACACCTTTATTCGCGAGAAACGCGGATCGTAGCCGTCAGGATAGTGTTCTTCGGTCAGCGTGCCATCAGACTGCTTCATGAAATAGTTACGCCCATCCATGCGGTAGTTGCGCCAGTCGACGCCAAAGCCCACAGAGTACCAGTTCCTATATGATGTCGTGTAGTGGTCTAACTGGGCAATTGTCCAGAATATTTCCCAAGAGCTGCCGACGGAACGTGTACCATTGAAATTGGCACCTATGGGGTTGCACAGTCCGAGACCGACATGCATGCTGGCCTCATTGTGATAGTCGCTCTTACCCTGGTTATTTCCCACACCGATGCTCAGGTCCCAACGGTCCCTGTTGATGTCGACGCTGCTGATGTAGTTGGAGTCAACCAGCTGAATAGTGTTCGCATAACGATAGTTCTCGTCGCCCTCGCGACCATAGACTTTGATTTTCTGGATGGAATCGCCTGTGATAATCCTGACGCGCTGAGGCTTGCTGATAGTCAGTGTGTCGTTGTCGGCTGCCTGAACCGTGACCGTTGTCAGGACAAGTAGCATGGTCATAAATAGCTGTTTCATATGCTTTCTATTTTATTTGATGATTTCCTTGAGTGCATAGACCGAGTTGAGTGTGCCCTCCATGTAGACCACCGTAATCTCGTCGCCCTTACGCTTGTAGCAGAGGAAGCGGTTCTGCCGGCCTACCTTGGGCAGCTGAATCATCAGCGTTTCCTTCGAGTGGCTCTTCTGGTTAGAGTAGTTCTCTGCATAGGCATGGCCGGGATGCGTCTTCTGGTCAAGTCCTACAAGAGCATGCACACGACTGATCTCTTCCTTGTCCTTTGCCTCGAAACGTATGCTTCGGAATAGGCTGAGCTGGTATTTGCTCAGCATCTTGCCTTTGACACGGGTCTCCACCATCCGTTCCTGCGGGATGATTTTCCCCTCGAAAAGCGGAGTGATATTCAAACCGCTCTGGGCTTTTGCCATAACGGCCGCCAGGAGGTACATCATGATGATGACTGTTTTTCTCATATACTCTAATTTCCAAAAAGTTCGTTTAACTGGTTCTCTATCTCGTCCTGAGGATTGTCCTCGGTAATTTCGCCCATCGTACGCTTCAGCTCCGCCATAACCGTTGCCTCATCCGTACACTCCGTGCCATAGACGAAGGCCACGCACTCCTCTTCAGGTGCCACTGCCAGCCAGTGCACGGCCACCATCGAGATGCCTGTAACGAGACAGGCTGCCGCCAGCCAGGCAATCAGTTTACGCCGCACCACCCTGCGAGCTCTGCTGAGCGTCTTGCGTACGGCCACCTCCGTCGAGCCGAGCACCATCGCTATTTCGCGCATCTCCATGCCTTGCAGATGGCGCATCCTGAGGATGGTACGCTGAGTCGAAGGCAGTGTGTCGATGATTTGCATCATCTGCTCAATGTCCTCACCCTCGTCACTGAGCTCCTCCTCTTCCGCCAGTCGTGAGATGTCGACCGTTGGCTTCTGTCGCCGCAAGTAGTCGATACAGAGGTTGCGGGCAATGACGCTGCCTATACCCCTAAGCGGGCCATGCAGCTTGTCACGCATCAGCCAAAGCTTCAGCATCGTGTCCTGCACGATGTCCTCGGCCACGTCATTATCGCCAAGATAGCCGTGGAGCCTATGAAGCAATTGTTCTCTGAGCTCTTCTGCCTGTTGTTTGTATTCCTCTGCGGTCATGCTTTTGTGGTTACTTCTGACTTATATACGCAACAGCATTTGTTTTGTGACAGCAAAAGTATATAAAAAATCGTAAATTATTACGCAGTTACAGGTGTTTTGCGTAATTTTGCACGCAAATTACGCAAAAGAAGATGAGTATAACTCCCATTATAAGAAAGGTGTTCGAGCCCCGTATGCGCGACCTGGAGAAACACCTGAACGGCGGCGAGGCACTGCAGAGGGCCGTGCTGAGCCGTCTCATCACCCAAGGCCGTGACACGGAGTACGGTCGTCACCACGCCTTCGCCACGATGAAGGGTTACGACGATTTTACGCGCTGCGTGCCCGTCAACACCTACGAGGAACTGAAGGACGCCATCGACCGCATGCGCCACGGCGAGGCCGACGTGTTGTGGCCAGGCCGCGTCAAATGGTATGCCAAGTCGAGCGGCACGACGAACGACAAGTCGAAGTTCATCCCTGTCAGTCCCCGAGGTCTGCACAAGATTCATTATGCCGGCGGCCGTGATGCCGTGGCCCTCTACCTGCGTAACAATCCGCAGTCGCGGCTCTTTGACGGCCGCAGCCTGATACTCGGTGGCAGCCATGCGCCCAACTACAACGTGAAGGACTCGCTGGTGGGCGACCTCAGTGCTATCCTCATAGAGAACATCAATCCGCTGGCCAATTTGGTCCGCGTGCCGAAAAAACAGACGGCCTTGTTGGCCGACTTCGAGGTGAAGCGCGAACGCATAGCCCGTGAGGCGATGACGAAGAACGTGACGAACATCTCGGGTGTCCCTTCGTGGATGCTGTCCGTACTGACCTGCATGATGGAGCTGACGGGCAAGCAGCACTTAGAGGAGGTTTGGCCCAACCTTGAGGTCTTCTTCCACGGCGGCGTGGCCTTCACACCCTACCGTAAGCAGTACGAACAGCTCATCACGTCGCCACGCATGCACTACATGGAGACCTACAACGCCAGCGAGGGCTTCTTCGGCCTGCAGGACGACCCTGCGGACCGCTCGATGCTGCTGATGCTCGACTACGACGTGTTCTACGAGTTCAGGCCGATGGACGGAGGAGACATCGTACCACTGTGGGGTGTTGAGAAGGGTAAGAACTACGCCATGATTATCACCACCTCGTGCGGCCTCTGGCGCTACGAGATTGGCGACACCATACAGTTCACCTCAACCAACCCCTACAAGTTCATCATCTCCGGCCGTACGAAGCACTTTATCAATGCATTCGGCGAGGAGCTGATTGTGGACAACGCCGAGAAAGGGTTGGCCTACGCCTGCGAACAGACCGGTGCCGAGGTGCTGGAGTACACGGCCGCCCCCGTGTTCATGGACCAGAATGCGAAGTGCCGCCACCAGTGGCTCATCGAATTCTCTAAGTTACCAAACGACTTGGCACAGTTTGCCACCCTGCTTGACCAGCACCTGCAGCAGATCAACAGCGACTACGAGGCCAAGCGCCACAAGGACATCACGCTGCAGCCGCTGGAGCTCGTTGTCGCCCGTCAGGGACTGTTCAACGACTGGCTGAAGAGTCGCGGCAAGCTGGGCGGTCAGCACAAGGTGCCCCGTCTGAGCAACTCGCGTGAACATATTGACCAACTATTACAGATGAACGCATGAAGAGACTCCATTGGCTGTTAGCCATTAGCTGCTTGCTGCTGGCAGTCGGTTGTGCCCGCATGGGACAGCCCGACGGCGGGTGGTATGACGACACACCCCCGCGCGTCATCGGTGCTACGCCAGGCGACAAGGCTACCGACGTGAAGGCGAAGAAAATCACCATCTACTTCAACGAATACATCAAACTGGAGGATGCGCAGAACAAGGTCATCGTCTCACCGCCACAGCTGGAGATGCCAGAGATCAAGGCGACGGGCACACGCATCGTCGTCGAACTGAAGGACTCGCTGAAGGAGAACACCACCTACACCGTGGATTTCGGCGATGCCATCAGCGACAACAACGAGGGCAATCCCATGGGCAACTACACCTACAGCTTCTCTACAGGCGAGCGCATCGACACGTTTGAGGTGGCAGGCTACGTGCTCAACGCCGAGGACCTGGAGCCCTTGAAGGGCATCATGGTGGGCGTCTATGACGACCTCTCGGACACCGTGCTGAAGACAAAACCCATGATTCGCATCTCGCGAACCGACGGTAACGGACATTTTACTGTCAAAGGACTGGCACCAGGAACCTATCGGGCCTATGCCCTGAAGGATGCCGACGGCGACTTCGTGTTCAGTCAGAAGAGTGAGATGGTGGCCTTCAATCACGACACCTTCTCGCCTTCATCGAAGCCCGACACCCGTCAGGACACCATCTGGCGCGACACCCTGCACATTGACAACATCTTGATAAGGCCCTATACACACTTCCTGCCCGATGACATCACACTGCTGGCCTTCACCGCCGAGCAGACCGACCGTCAGCTCATAAAGACCGAGCGTAAGGAGCCCGAACGCTTGGATGTCTATTTCACCTACGGCAACGAACAGCTGCCCGTCATGCACGGACTGAACTTCGACTCCAGCGATGCTTTCGTTCTCGAGAAGAACGAGCGGCAGGACAGCCTCTATTACTGGCTGAAGGACACGGCACTCGTTAATCAGGACACTCTGCGTATCGAGATGCAGTACCTGATGAGCGACTCTACAAGCCAGCTCATCAGCAAAACCGACACCATCGAGTTCCTGCCGAAGGTGAGCTACGAGAAACGCATGAAGGAGCGGCAGAAAGAGTTGGAGAAACTGCAGAAAGAGCAAGCAAAGAAGAACAAGAAACGCGGTGCACAGCGTGGTGCGCCAAAGGATACACCTAAGGATGCGCCAAAGGATGAGCGCGACGGTGCTGCCCAGGATTCTACGGCTGCCGACAATCCCCCGCTACCCGTGACGCTACCCGTGAAACCCTTAGAGGTGAAGATTCTTTCGTCAGGTCTGTCGCCAGAAGACCGTCTGGTGATGGAAGTGCCAGTGCCGCTGGCACGTCTTGACACGGCGGCCATCCAGCTGCTACATACCAAGGACAGCGTGACAACGCCCGTGCCCTTTACGTTCAGCTCGAGCAGCGTGAACATCAGACAATATATCATCGATGCTGACTGGAAGGAAGCAGAGAGCTATACGCTGAAAATCGACTCGGCCGCCTTGGAGACCATCTACGGACTGACATCGGCAGCCGTCAACCAGAGCATCAAAATCAAGGGACCTGACGAGTGTAGTATGCTCACTGTCAACCTTACGGGTGCCAAGGAAGGTAACCTGGTGGTACAACTCCTTGACTCACAGGGAAAAGTGACCCGTCAGAAGCAGGCACAGCGCGGCAGCGTCACCTTCCGCTATCTCAACCCCGGCAACTACTATCTGCGTGCCTTTGCCGATGCTAACGGCAACAACAAATGGGATACGGGCGACTACGATGCCGACCTCCAGGCCGAGCGCGTCTACTACTATCCCGAAGTCACTGAATGCAAGGCCAAGTGGGACATGACGCGCAGCTGGGACCTTAACAGCACGCCTACATACAAACAGAAACCCGGCGCCCTCATCAAGCAGAAGGGTGATAAAGCCAAGAAACTACAGAACCGTAATGCACAAAGGGCCAAGCAGCTGGGTATTGAATATATTCAGGATAAAACAGGAATAAAGCTATGAGAAGATTGTTTTTAGTATTATTTGCATCCATATTTTTCGGGCTCGGTAGCGCCGAGGCGCAGCAGTGCGGCATCGAGAACCGTGCTTTCAAGGACGGTGAACGACTGACCTACGACCTCTACTTCAACTGGAAGTTCGTATGGGTGAAGGTGGGTCAGGCCCACATGAACACCGACCTCACCACCTACCAGGGACAGCAGGCCTACAAGGCCAGCCTCACCACGGGCGGCAACCACAAACTCGACAAGTTCTTCACCATGCGCGACACGCTGCTCAGCTACTGCAACACCGGCCTGTCACCACTTTACTTCCGCAAGGGTGCACGCGAGGGGAAACGCTACTACGTTGATGAGCTGTGGTACAGTTATCCGCGCAACACCTGTAAGTTGAAGATGCACCGACAGGACCATCACGGCGAGCACCACTGGAAGGAGGCACAATACAAGGACTGTATCTACGACATGATGTCCATCTTCCTGCGCGCCCGTAACTTCGACGCAGCGACGCTGAAGAAGGGCGACAAGATAGCGATGCCCATCAGCGATGCCCGCCACCTGAGCCATTCATGGCTGAGCTATCGCGGTAAGGAGAACTTCAAGGTGGATGGCACGAAAGAGAAGTTTCGCTGTCTCGTCTTCTCATTCATCGAGCGCGAGGACGGACAGAACCACGAGCTGATACGCTTCTACGTCACCGACGATCAGAACCATATCCCCGTCCGTCTCGACATGTTCCTCAGCTTCGGCTCCGCCAAGGCCTTCTTGCGAAGCTACAAGGGTGTCCGCTCGCCTATGACATCAAAAATCAAATAGTATTGGCTTGCACAAAGAAAAAGAGCGTGAGGTGCGGTTTTTGCAAGAAATGTTGTACCTTTGCAGGCAAAAATAAACAAGACAAGAGAAAATGGGAAAAGTTATTCTGACTGGCGACCGTCCTACAGGTAAGCTCCATCTGGGCCACTATGTAGGTTCGCTGCGCCGCCGCGTAGAGCTGCAGAATGCAGGCGACTACGACCGTATGTTTGTTTTCATGGCTGACGTACAGGCACTGACCGACAACGCCGACAACCCCGAGAAACTGCGCCAGAGCATTATTCAGGTGGCGCTCGACTATCTCTCGGCAGGCCTTGACCCAGAGAAGTGCGTTATCTTCATACAGAGTCTCATACCAGAACTGGCTGAGCTGACGACCTACCTGATGAACCTCATCTCAGTCAGCCGCGTACAGCGCAACCCGACCGTAAAGACAGAGATCAAGATGCGCGGCTTCGAGGGCGAGAGCATCCCCTTGGGATTCTTCTGCTATCCTGTCAGTCAGGCTGCCGACATTACCCTGTTCAAGGCCACAACGGTTCCTGCCGGCGAGGATCAGGAGCCCATGCTCGAAGTGACGCGCGAACTGGTGAACCGCTTCAATAACACGTATGCCCCTGTACTGGTAGAACCGAACATCATGCTGCCCGAGAACGCAACGGCACGCCGCCTGCCGGGAACGGACGGCAAGGAGAAAATGTCGAAGTCGCTGGGCAACTGCATCTATCTGTCGGACTCGGCCGATGAGGTGTGGCAGAAGGTACGCTCGATGTACACCGACCCGACACATCTGAACGTCTCAGACCCAGGACACGTCGAGGGCAATGCCGTCTTTACCTATCTTGACGCATTCTCTACCGAGCAGGACTTCGCTGACTTCTGGCCTGAGTACCAGAATCTGGACGAGTTGAAGGAGCACTACCAGCGTGGTGGTCTGGGCGACATGAAGTGCAAGAAGTTCCTGAATGAGGTGCTGAACAAGTTCCTGACCCCAATGCGCGAGCGCCGTGCAGAACTGGAGAAGGACATTCCCGAGATCTGCAACATCCTGAGAAAAGGAACCGAACAGGCCCGTGAGGTGGGTGCCCAGACGATGGACGAAGTGCGTCGCGCCATGCGTATCGACTACTTCAACGATGCGACGATGTGGAAACTCTGAGAGATTGAAAATGAGTAGTGAAGAGTGTGAGACGCTTCTCGCGTCTCATCATATCAAGCCAACGGCAAACCGCATTGTCGTGGCAAGGACATTGGCCGCCGCTGAGCGGCCAATGTCCTTGTCAGAATTGGAATACGAGATTCTGTCGATTGACAAGTCAGGTGTTTTCCGTGCCTTGACACTGTTCCGCGAGCACCATCTGGTACATGTCATTGAAGATGGAAGCGACGGTGTACGATACGAGCTCTGTCTGAGCCACGATGGGCACGAACACGA
>Ga0247611_10008333_pt1 | contig 12803 bp, 10 predicted proteins | sample 177DNAGHGhighgp2_FD_192422 | JGI IMG/M metagenome (GOLD analysis project Ga0247611, IMG submission 192422) | Sheep rumen microbial communities from Palmerston North, Manawatu-Wanganui, New Zealand - 1770 DNA GHGhigh gp2 | ecosystem: Host-associated > Mammals > Digestive system > Stomach > Rumen... | reverse complement strand
TCATTGCAGTCAGATCTTTGACCGCAAAAATACAAATTCAAATCGTCGCACCCTTAAAAATGGCTGTAGTAGACTGAATTTCAATTATTTCAAAGAACGCTTTGTCCACTTTAACGGGACAGTAATGTAAAATTGAAATCGTCACTGGCTAACATTGCGATTGTTTGCCGTGGGGAGTGGCCAGCATGGGAGGCAATATATGGCGATATTTCACTATTTATGGACTTGACCGATTCAGCCGAAACCCTGGAAGGCCTAAGCGGTTTTTTGGAGTACCTGGCCACTGGTGGCAATATTGAGCCTATTATTAGGGAACTGGAGGAATCGTTGCGGGATTTCCTGGAAGGTACCGCCATTCGCCCACATGAATACGCGCCATTATATTTAGCCGACAACGCCCGTGAATGGATTACCGAGTACCTGGCCGACGGAGGGACAACGGACGAATTACGTCAAGGGGTATTTAACGCGATGGGGGAGATTATCGAACTTTGCAGCGAATGGGTAGAATGGATCGAGAAGTATTTCCCAAGCCGCGACGGTGCCCAGCTTCCAGGTGATCCAGCCAGGATCTTGCCGGTAACGCCGCGGCCTGGGATGGAGCCAGGCACCCGTGAAGCTTCCACACCGTCCAGGATCGCCGCGACCAACGAGATAAAGAGTTGTTTACTTGTATCGACTGACAATCAGGACGAACTACTAAAGAAGTTGCACCAACTTATAGACGGGAACAAGGGGAAACGCGTTGCGCTGGTTGTTCGTTTATGTGTGGATCTTGGATTGATGAGCAAGCCGACTTTTGGAGTTTTGGCCAAAGAGTTTCCAAAGATTGGGAACAAAGCGGGTTATAATAGGTATTATAAATCATTCCAGGATCCCAAATACTGCAAAGATTTTGAGGCTGAAATAAACGGTATTAAGCAGCATTTAACGCCATTCAAGAATCAAATTTAATAGTCATTGATAGCCTTTAGTAGCCGACTATTACCTGGCTATTACTGGCTATTACCAAAATTTGACGGAGTAGCACCGCCATAGTAATTTCGCCGCCGACAACGATGTCAGCGGCATTTTTACGCCGCGACGGGAAGTGTCATTTAATACACTATGACCGACACGATAGGAACGCCCAGGACGCAGGTAGTCATGGACTATGACGATTTAACGCGAGTGATGGAAGAAATGGCCGACAAGATTGCCGACAAGGTAAAAGGGATCGCCCAAACGCCCAGCGATGGCCAGGAACAAGACCGGTTATTATCAGCCAAAGAAGTGCGCGCCATTATAGGCGTGACCGACAAGACGCTGCACGTTTGGAATAAGACCGGATTTTTGCCGAGGGTTAGGATTGGTGGAGTAGTCCGTTACCGCCGTGAAGACGTGGAGAGAGCCGCCCAGGTTAAAGGTAAGTAATGAGGATCGCGAGCCAATGGAAAATGATTCATTAAGTATCGAGCAACCCAACCAGGACGCGCCGAGGCCGAAACCGAAGGCCAGCCCGCTATCAATGCCGCGGATCCTTATAAACGCGCCCATGGAGCCGAAGCAGGCCAAGTGGAAGCCAGGGGGAGACACGAAGGCACCGCCCGAAGATCTAAAAGAGTTCCCGACCTGGGGACTGCCCGAAGACGTGCGACTGATGATCCAGTCGGTGGCCGATGGCTACCAGTGTGACCCAAGTATCGTCACGGCCTCAACATTCGCCGCGGCTGGTGCCGCCCTGGGCAAAAGTATTGTAGGCGTATCGGATAACTACCGAAATTATCCCGCTAACTGGTTTGTGATTGTCGGCAAAGCTTCCAGCGGCAAGTCGGCACCCCTGGACTGGATCTTTAGGCCGTTGATGGATTATGATGCAGAGGCCTACAAAGCGTATCAAGCTGCAAGGGTTCAATACCAAGCCGAGGCGAAAGAAGGCCGAGGCGAGCCGCCCAGGTTACGATCCAGGATTGCGGCCAATATCACGGATGAAAAGCTTTTATATAAGCTTGCCGAGAATAACGGCGCGTTATGCTGGAAACATGACGAATTTGCGTCGCTATTGGGAGGCCTGGGCAAGTATTCCAACGGTGGCGCGAGTATGATAGTAGGTAATTTGCTTTCTATTTTCAGCGGTGGAGATTTTACCAAAGAATCGGTAAGCGGTGAAGCGTTGTTTATCCCGTCCCCCGCCCTCAATATCATTACTACAACCCAACCCTCAGTACTAAAGAAATTGATGGCACCGTACCTGGATAATGGTTTTTTTGAACGGTTCCTTTATGTCAATATCGTTGGGAAGGTTCCCGAATACAAGCCGGTTATTATAAGCGATGAGACACGGCGAAAATGGACGGAGCGTTTAGACGGTTTGATAAGGAATGATGTTGCGGAGATCCAGGAACACCAAGCAGCCTATAATATCCACGTCGCGGCGATGAACCGCTGGAGGGAGGAAGAGCGAGCAATGATGGAAGGCAATACCAGCGACGTGTTTGAGGAGGTTTGTTGCTCAATTCTTGAAAAAGCAAATTATCACTTGTGCCGATTAAGCATTATTGCGGCCAGGATTAACGGCGATAATATGATTACCGCGCCAATTATGCAGTATTCGGTTGATTGTGTTGATTACCTGATCAATGGCCAAAAGTCGGCATTACTTAAGATCTTGCACGATGATAAGCGAGCCGAGCCGACCAAAGCGGAAACGATAAGGCAACTATTTCGACACTACCCAGTATTGACCGAGAAAAAGCGAAAATCAGCTTTTGCAAGGCTATTGGGTGTAAGTCAAGAATATATTACCAAAGTCACAAATAGCGGGTAATATCGCAGCCAGGAACGAAGCTGCAGCCAGGATGATGTCGGCATGATCGTCGCGGCCTGGAAGCATCCACGAGCCGCGACGGTGCCGACCGTCCAAGTGCTGCCGCCTCATGCCGGGAGAAACCAGGAACCCGCGACGGTGCCCAGCTTCTGCCAGGATCCGCCCAGGTGCCAGCGTCGCGGCCTGGAGAGCGAGAGCCAAATATTTAGTATTATCAATCTAATAAACTTTTAAGATTATGAAGGCGAAACAAGAGACCAAACAAGAAACCAATTTCGATGAAATGCCCGTTTTATTGGGTGAGTATATAAAGGCGATGAGAGAGGCCAAACGATGCAGGGAGGCCGTTGTGCGCTACTTAATGGAAGCCGATGCATTTGACGGCCTGGCCGAGATTGTGAGCGACTTTGCGCTATTGCTTAAGAACCCGTGAAGCTGCCGACCGTCCAGGTGCCCGCGTCTTGACCTGGAAGGATAGCTACCAGGAACCCGCGACGGTGCCCAGCTTCTGCCGGGATGATGTCGGCATGATCGTCGCGGCCTGGGAAGATCCGCGAACCGCGACGGGTGCCAGCGTCTCAACCAGGGAAGGATCCACCGCGACGGTGCCCAGGTTATAGTTTTGAGTACTGGAGTTATAGGTTATAGGTTATACCAGTTGCAAAGTGTTGGTTATTAGGTAGTTATAATAGTAATGCGGTATAACAATAATAAAGGTTATACCATAGTTATATGTTAATCAGTTGAATATCAATGCAATAACACGTCTATAACCTATAACCTATTACTACAACCGCGACGATAACAAAAGGCATGACCGTCGCGGCCTGGGAAGATCCAGGAACGCCGAGGCAAGCAGCCGCCCGCCCATCCGTCCAGCGTCTCGACCAGGAACCCCTCGACGGGTGCCCACCGTCCAAGATAAACCATTTTGTTGCAAATTCAGTCTTGTTATTATAAACGCTTGCGTTGTGAAACGTGGGCGTTTTGCTCGACGATATAGAAGGCGTGACCGTCGCGGCCTGGGAAGCTGGAGAGCGAGAGCCGCCCGCCTGGGCGTTGGCAAATGTTTTTCCGCTGGAGGGGGGAGTGTTTTTTTATTAGGGGGTGGGGTACCTTAAACCCCACGCCCTCTCTTTTCCACACACGGACGATTTTTTGAGCCGTTGGGGGTGAGGCCAAGAGTTGCCAATACTGGACAAATTGTACACTCTAAAAAACGCGCGCGAGCAACTGGAGGAATCCGCCCAGGTTATCCAGGCCAAGAGCCGGGATGATGTCGGCATGATCGTCGCGGCCTGGGAAGATCCAGGAACGCCGAGGCAAGCAGCCGCCCGCCCATCCGTCCAGCGTCTCGACCAGGAACCCCGCGACGGGTGCCAGCGTCTCAACCAGGGAAGGATCCACCGCGACGAGAGTTGCCAATACTTGACAAATTTTACACTCTAAAAAAGGAAGTCTATTTTTTTATGCCAGGCGTAAAAATCTTATTACCTTTGCAAAGATACACTTGCCAACAATGGCAAATGAATCATTTTATTTGGTTTGGCTGGATTCCCAGGGATGGGGTGCCAGCCATTTTTAGTACCTTTTTAGTACCTTTTTGAAGATTGTTTTTATAACTATTTGATTATCAGTATAGGGTTATAATCCCACGCGAATCACGAGACAAAAAAATCGCTGCTTCTCATGTGGGAAGCAGCGATTTTTTGTACTGACTGGCGTTTTCTTAACCAAGGATGATACCGATCACCTCATTGATGTCGGCAAGGCTCACCTCGCCGTCAGCGTTAACGTCGGAGCGGCCTTCAGAGTTGTCGGCTCCACCCAGAATGATGTTCACCAACATGTTGACATCAGCAACGCTGACCTCACCATCACCGTTCACGTCACCCTTGATGGAGGGTTGCGGGCCGGGGCCAGGGGTGACATCAGGATTGAAGACATATTCATCAAGATAAGCCATGCGACGGCGGATCCAGTCTTCCACGTAGTCCATCTCGGCACTCAAGTCGAGTTTATTTTTAGCCAGGTCGGTGTTACCGCTCCAGCGGGCCTCCTCGCGTGCTGCAGCACCACTGTTCTCAAGTTCATCGATGGCTGCACGATAACGGTTGACCATGTTATCGGTGCTGAGCACGGTCTGGCGCAGCTCCTTGTAGCGAGCAATCACCTCGTTGCGGTATTCCTCATTATTCATCATTTCCAGCATGGGCAGATGGGTCACCCAATCCATGGGACGCTCGGGTTTCACCATTTCAGGGATATTGGCACTTGGCGAGAAATCCTGTCCCAAGCAGATGTCGAGGTCCCAAGGTGCCATGGTCAATCGGGGATGCACCTGAATGTCACGGCAAGCATAGTAGATGTTCTTGCTCTCGTTGTCAAGGGCTTGCAACGCGGCAATGAAGATATAGTAGTCCTGCATCACGGGCAGGTCAAAGTAGTAGCTCAAACTGTCGGCAATCAACTGGTCGTTTTCAAAAGCGCGGTGGCCAAACCAGACTGCGTTTTCCATCACATCCCACCTGACGAGACCGGTCTCGTCGTGGTCGGGATACTTCAGTTCAAATCCGTCCCAAAATCTGGATCCCTTGGTACGCTTTACAGGCTCATTCATGTTGACGGTGCGTGTCCAAGTGTAAGCCATCCACAACTGGCCATGGAAGGTCTGAGTTTCTGGTTCAAACCTCTTGACCCTCATCTGCTTGCGGTCGATGGGTTCGCACATGTTATAGATACCTGCATAACGTCCATTGAGGAGTACCTCGACCATGTGTCCACGAGAGCCATTGTGAATCTCGGAAGTTACCGAGTCGGCATACCAGGGCTTGCGTGCCATGTCGAGCCACAGGTCGGTGCTGACGCGGTTGCGCACGCGCAGGAAATCCATCTGGCCTGCATCCAGGATCCAGGTGTTGTCGTTGCGCAGGCCGAAGAAGGTGCGGTTGAGCTTGGTGCTGTCCTCGTTGATGAACTTGATGCGGTAGTTGCGCTTGTTCTTGGTGGTGGTGTTGGTAGCGATGCCACGCCACTTGAGGCGGGCCTGCATGGGCTCGGCAAAGGCCGAATCGGGATCGCTGACCGTAACCGTGCCATACTTATAGGAATAGCCGAAGGTTCCGTTGAGCTCGACAACGGGAAGCCAAGTAAAAGTTATAGCTCCCGTGATGAGCGAATCGCCCTGGTGGGCAGTGACGGTGTACTGCTTGCCACCGGTAACCCCTTCAAAGACAAATTCCTCGCCGCTGGCGACAGCGGTGCCTTCGATAGCCAGGTCGGTGAATGCCTCACCATAAACGACCTGTGCCGAGAAATCGGTGCCAAACGTGGATTGCGGCACACTGCAGAGCCAGATGTGGTTCAGCTCGTCCATCGGAGCACGATGTCCACCGATGTTAAGAACCTGAGCGCCAAGCATCAATGGCAATGCTATGAGTGCCATCATTAACAGATAATACTTTTTCATGCTTGCAATAATTCTTATAAAAATTGATGTTAGATGTTGATATTATGGTGCAAAGTTAGTAAAACTTTTTTCTATTGTGCCAATAAATGCGCAATTTACTCACTTTTAGACAGCCCCATGGGTCCATTGGCAGACCAGACACTGTGCGGGCGAGGAGTGAAGCGCAGTCGACAGCCATGCTATAATTACACTTTTTAATGAAAAAGTTTTGAGATATTTTTGGATTTATGTGGTTCAAACGGCAAAAAAGAAGTAACTTTGCTAACTCTAACAATTCAACGGAAATCACTCGATAGCAATGAAAATATTTACCAACGATGGGTTGCGTCGCATCGGCGACCACACTGTGGATAAAGAGAATATAACGATGCTTGACCTGATAGAGCGGGCGGCGTCGGTCGTGTCCTATGAGCTTATTTCGCGCTGGAGGACCTCCAAGCGTTTTGTCTTCTTTGCCGGTCCTGGCGACAACGGCGCCGACACTCTGGCAGTGGCCCGCATGATGTATGAGCAGGGATACCGACCCGAGGTCTATCTGTTCAACATCAAGTCGGCCCAGCTCTCGCCATGCTGTCTGGCCAACCGTGACAGGTTGCTGGAGATCGCCGGTGATGGTCTTGATTTCATTGAAGTCATCCAAAATTTCACCCCTCCCGAGCTCGACGAGAACACCGTCGTGGTCGACGGCCTGTTCGGCAGTGGCCTGCGCACACCGCTGAAGGGCGGATACACCGCTCTGGTGCAGTACATCAACTCGAGTGGAGCCTATGTGGTGTCGATCGACATCCCCTCGGGCATGTTTGGCGAGTGGAACGTGGGCAACGACCGTCGCAACATCATCCGCGCCAACCTGACGCTGACCTACCAGAGCAAGCGCTTAGCCTTCTACTTTGCCGAGAATGCCGAATGTGTGGGCGAGTGCAAGGTTTTGGATATCGAGCTTGACAGTGAGAGCGTTGCCCGCACGCCCACCGACTTCTACCTCATCGAGCGCGAAGACGTGCGCGAGGTGATGCGCCCGCGCAACCCCTTTATCAACAAGTATGACAACGGTACGGTGCTACTCATTGCCGGCAGCTATGGCATGATGGGAGCCGCCGTGCTGTCGGCACGAGGAGCGTTGCGTGCTGGTGCAGGTCTGGTGACGGTGCATGCGCCACGCTGCGGTTACCAGGTGCTGCAAACGGCAGTCCCCGAGGCACTGTTTGAGCCCGACCGCAACGAGATAGTAACGACCCACATTGACTTGCGCCACACCTATAGCGTGGTGGCTCTGGGCCCAGGCATGAGTGTCAACGACGAGTCGCTCGAGGCAGTGCATCAATTCATCATGAACTTCAAACGTCCTTGCCTGATTGATGCCGACGCACTGAACTGCATTGCCCGCCGCCCCATGCTGCTGAGGAGCATACCAGCCCGGTCAATCATCACACCGCACGCCATCGAGTTTGATAGGCTCTTTGGCGAGCACAACACCGATGAGGAACGCCTCAAGAAAGCCCTCGACGTGTCCAAGCTCTATAACATCACGATTGTCCTGAAGGGACACTACACGATGACAGTGCGCCCCGACAGCAAGGTTTACGTCAACAGTAGCGGCAACCCGGGCATGGCCACGCCAGGCAGTGGCGATGTGCTCACGGGAGTCATCTCGGCATTGATTGCTCAGAACTATTCGGCCGATTGGGCCGTAGTGCTTGGCGTTTACCTGCATGGACTGGCAGGAGACCTGGCCGCACAGACTCACGGCACCTATGGCATGGTGGCAGGAGACATTGTCGATCATTTAGGGAAAGCCATCGTTGAGGTGATGAAATAAGGTAAGATCCAGAACATCATTCCACGATACAACACGAGCGGTTGACGATCAATGTTAGATTGTCAACCGCTCGTGGTACCTGAAGTGGGACTTGAACCCACACGGCCGCAATGGCCAAGGGATTTTAAGTCCCTCGTGTCTACCGATTCCACCATTCAGGCATCATTGGTTTCGGATTCGAGTGCAAAGATAGTACTTTTTGGCGAATGTGGCATTGATTTACCGTTTTTTTTATCATTTTGAGGCTCTGGCGAGAGCATTTGGCAATCTGCTGAATGTCTACTGCCGTGAAGGCATTAGGCATCAGGGGCATTGATACTCGATTGAGTATCACCATTCACCAGATCCAGGAGGGAAACATCGGGAATGTGGCTCTCACGCTCGTCACGATGCCTGATAATGCGATCCAGCAACGGTCCAAAGGTGGTATCGGCCATGGGAATGAACTGCGTTTCTCCCAAATCATCGAGCGCAGCAGCAACACCATTGATTGTCAGCTCGTCGGGGTCACACGAGGGCATGAAGCCTTCACTGTTAGAGTCATCGGTAGCAGCAATGGGTCTGAGCAGACCCGCACGCTGCAGCCGGTCAAGAATCTTGTCCACAAGGTTGGGCGGCACACCACAACCCTTGATGAGTTCGTCGCGAGTGAGCGCAGGCTCATGTCGCTTGAAGTGCACGGTTGCGAGAGTCATCACGGCAATCGCCAGGTCGCTCGCATAGGACGGGGCGATCATCGCTACCTTGTCACGCAGGGCAAAGTTGTCAATGTTCTGCCAGGAATAGGTGAGCACGGCACCTGCAAGGGTGATGAGCCACGAGAGTTGCAGCCACACCAGCAGTAACGGCAAGAAGGCGAAACTGCCATAGATGGCATTATACTTGGACACATAGACTTGCCCCATGACAAACAGCCACTGCACACCCTGGAACAAGGAACCGCACAAGACGCCAGCAAACAGGGCACCCTTGAGGTTGACCCTGGTGTTAGGGACAAGGAAGAACGCCGCCGTGAACACCAGCCATGAGATGACAATGGGCATCAACGAGAGCAAGCGGTGCAGCATGGGCGAGAGGGGATTCTCGCCAAAAAGGTGCTGCACAGCGTCGCTCATGAAGATGGTGATGCCCGCTGAACACACCATCATCACCGGCAACAGAAGCATGAGAGCGGTGTAGTCGGTGAACTTGCGGCTAAGTGAGCGCTTGGCCGTGATTCCCCACACATGGTTGAAGGTGTCCTCAACGCTGCTCATCAACGACAACAACGTCCACAACAGGAAGATGACACCGATGCCCACAAACACCCCTTGAGACGCCTGCGCCAGATAATTGTCCACATAGGCAAGCGCATTCTCGAGCGCATCCTGCTGTGCGGGAAAATAGCGGAAAAGCTCGCTCTGCAAGAGGTTCTGGAACCCAAATCCACGCGCAATGGCAAACAAGAGAGCCAACGCCGGAACGATGGCAAGCACCGTGCTGTAGGTCAAGGCACAAGAACGCACCTGCAAGTCGCGGTCCAGAAAGGACCGCACACTCAAGTTAATGACCTTCACAGCTTTGACTGACCATAACGGGCGCGTGTCTTGCCACACCCCACTGATGCAGTAACGTATGTTCCGCTTGATGCGTTGCAGCAGGCTGCCGTTGTTCTCGTTCATCGCCGTTGGCAGGCCGATAGTCGGGTTACTTCCAGCTGTTCACCTGTTATCGAGAGCCTCCTTGATCAAGTCAAAGATTCCGTCGATGGTTCCCAACCCATTGATCGAGCGGTACTTGCCCTGCTGCTCATAGTAAGCCTTCAAGGGAGAGGTCTGGTTGTGGTAGGTATCCAGACGCTTGCGTGCCGTCTCCTCGTTGTCATCGGAGCGTCCACTCTGCTGTCCACGCAGCAAAATGCGCCTGATGAGCTCATCCTCGGGCACCTCAAGTCCGACGACAGCATCGATGCACGTGCCACGGTCGGCAAGCAGCTGCTCAAGAGCCTCGGCCTGGGGAATCGTGCGAGGGAATCCGTCAAAGATGACACCCTCTTGAGCCTTATCCTTGTTCTCGTCAAGAACCTGTGCCAGGATATTGATGATGAGTTCATCGGGTACAAGCTGACCCTGATCGATGTATTCCTTAGCCGTCTTGCCCAGCTCGGTGCCGCGACGAATGTTGTCACGCAGAACGTCACCGGTTGAAATGTGGAACAGGTTATAATGCTCGATAATCTTATCGCTCTGGGTGCCTTTACCCGAACCGGGAGCACCAAAAATCACTATATTCAACATGATTTTAGTTTTTGTTGTTAGTTTTTAGTTTTTAGTTGTTAGTTCATCATCTTAATCGTCCTTCAGGACATAAATGTCGGGCAGGTTGCGTGCCAGTCCATCGAGATCAAGTCCATAGCCAAGGATGAACTTGCGGGGGATTTCAAACCCCACATACTCGGGAGCCTTGCCCATGGTGAGCGCCTCGGGCTTGAACAAGAGCGACACCATCTTCACCGACTCGGGATTGCGCTTTTCCAACTCCTTGCGCAACTGCACGGCAGTGACACCGCTGTCGATGATATCCTCGACAATGAGGACGTGACGCCCGGTGATATCCTCACTCAAGCCCATCACTTCCTTGACGTTGCCAGTGGACTGCATGCCCTCATAGGACTTGAACCTGACAAATGAAATCTCGGCATCAGGCAAGTCACAAGCCCTGAACAGATCGGCAGCAAAGATAAACGCGCCGTTAAGCACACACAAGAAAAGGACATTCTTTTGATCATAGTCACGCTTGATTTCCTGAGCAAGCCGATGAACCTGCTTGGCAATCTCTTCACGTCTGATGTAAGGCACAAACGTGTAGTCCTGATAAGTTACTTCTCCCATTGGTTTATAGAATTAAAATGCAAAGGTACTAAAAAGTTTCTACTAAGGGCCAGGCTGTCTCTACTTTTTTTACGACACAAAGCGAGCCACAGGTTCGCAATACCATGACAGACAGTCCGTTTAGATATCGCGAGCCTGTGGCTCGATGTTGAGGGATGAGTTACTTGGCGACTTTCTCGAGGCGCTTCATCATCACAAACATGAACAGTGCCGCTACCAGGCAAACACCCAGGAACACGCACCAGCATGCCCACAGGGGCACCTTGCCCCACAGCAAGCCACCCACCAGAACGAGCTGGTTGCCCAGGGCGGTGGACACAAACCATCCACCCATCATCATGCCCTTGTACTTGGGCGGAGCCACTTTGCTGACAAATGAGATGCCCATGGGTGAGAGCAACAGTTCACCAAAGGTCAGGATCAGGTAAACGCCGATGAGCAGGTTGGGCGTCACGTCGGCCACATGTTGACCGACGAGGTTGCCGTCGGCATCGGGGGCCATCTGAGGCATGGGCAGTCCCACCGAAGCAAATGCCATCAAGGCATAGGCAATGGCGGCCACGACCATACCGTAGGCGATCTTCCTGGGTGCCGAGGGTTCCTTGCCCTTAGCTGCCAGCCAGCCGAAGATGGCCATTGAAACTGGTGTCAATGCCACCACATAGAACGGGTTGAACTGCTGGAAAATGGGTGCAGCCACGTCGATGCTGCCCGTCGTGCGGGTGTACTTGTAGTAGAGGATGCCCAGTGCTGCCAGGATGATGGCACCCGAGATGCCCTTGGCCTTGGCAGTCTTGCTCTGGAACAGGGAGAAGCCGGCATAGACGATGAAGATGACCAGCACCAGATTCCACACGTCAAAGACCATACTCTGGGCCCCGCTGGCGGTGTTGGCCGTAAACTCGTCGGCAAAATAGGTGAGCGACAGGCCATTCTGATGGAATGCCATCCAGAAGAACACCACGACGGCAAACACCAGGCACAGGGCGATGATGCGCGACTTGGTCTCCTCCTTGCTCAACTCGGGTTCGTTGGCCTTGTCGGCAGCCGATACCTGCTTCTTGCCACCCTCGGCATGACGGAACGTGCCGCGGAAGGCGTAGTAGATGGCAATCGACAAGATGAGCGACGCACAGGCCACGGCAAACGAGAAGTGGTAGGCATCGTTGGACGAATAACCCAGCACGGTCTCGGCATACTCCTTGATCCTGACAGCAGCTGTGGGCGCAAACAGGGCACCGATGTTGATGGCCATGTAGAAGATCGAGAAGCCCGCATCGCGCTTGGTGGCATACTGCGGGTCGTCATAGAGGTTTCCCACCATCACCTGCAGGTTGCCCTTGAACAGGCCTGTGCCCAGGCCGATGAGCAGCAGCGCCCCCATCATCACCACCAGGGCAAGGGTGTTGCCACCCAGGGGCACCGAGAGCAACAGGTAGCCCAGGAACATGATGATGATGCCGATGGTCACCATCTTGCCGTAGCCAAACTTGTCGGCCATGAAGCCGCCAATGAGCGGCAAGAAATAAACCACCATGAGGAATGAACTGTAGATGGTGCCAGCCACAGCTGGAGAGAGGCCATAATTGGCCCTGAGGAAGAGGGCAAACACGGCTATCATCGTGTAGTAGCCGAAGCGCTCACCTGTGTTGGCCAGCGCCAATGCGAAAAGTCCTTTAGGTTGTCCTTCAAACATGATATTTTTCTTTTTTTAAATAACGTGAGTTCGATGAAATTTAATTGATTGAAAATTAGGAACATAGCGGAATTTTTAGTAATTTTGTAGTGCTAAAAAAATAAAAACCAAAATAACCGCTATGTTTCCTGATTGCAAAATTA
>Ga0247611_10008332_pt1 | contig 12804 bp, 9 predicted proteins | sample 177DNAGHGhighgp2_FD_192422 | JGI IMG/M metagenome (GOLD analysis project Ga0247611, IMG submission 192422) | Sheep rumen microbial communities from Palmerston North, Manawatu-Wanganui, New Zealand - 1770 DNA GHGhigh gp2 | ecosystem: Host-associated > Mammals > Digestive system > Stomach > Rumen ... | reverse complement strand
AAGGCCGCATCGTGGAGGGAACTCTCCGCGACGGCACCATCACCCATCAAGTCCTCACCGCACCATCATCCCGTCCATGAGAACAAAATTCCTGACCCTCCTGCTGTTGGTTTTTCTCCACACCAATGCACAACCCGTCATCACAAGAATGTCCTGCAACCATCAAAGCGGAACCGCAGCCATCGTTGATGGGAAAGTGCGTGTGGGGTGGCAATACGCCGACAAGAAACATACCACCGTCATGCAGGACAGTTATCAGATTAGGGTGCATGAGCGGCTGTCCCACCGAAAAATCTATGACAGCGGAAAAGTGCATGCTACTGAGAGTCAACTGATATCTTTGCCGTCTTTGGCACCCAACCTCCATGGCTACGAGTGGCAGGTGCGCATTATGTGCAAAGACAGCAACGGGAAACGAACAAGATGGTCGGAATGGAGCAAGGTGCAACAACTCCGCGTGGCACCAAAAGACATCACAGAAGCAGAAGGAGAAAGACGCCCCCAATGGATTGGAGCCATCAGCAAACGGCACGCAGGCATCCCCAATGGCCGTTGGAGCAATGAGGTGTTCAAGAAAGACACCTTCAAGACACGATGGGAAAATGTGGATACACTTTCAGCCAAGAGCATCATCTTACGCAAGGAATTCCACGCCCCCCGCAAGGTGGTTGATGCTGTGGCATATGTCTGTGGCCTTGGGCATTACGAACTCACCCTCAACGGACAGAAGGTAGGCGACAGCGAGTTTGCCCCACTTTGGAGTGAATACAGCAAGACCGTATATTACAACATCCATGACGTGACACCTCTTCTGCGCCAGGGCGGTAATGCCGTTGCCGTGCTTTTGGGCAATGGTTTTTTCAATGTGCAGCGCGGCAACCGCTACAGCAAGCTTCAAACAAGTTTCGGTCCTCCGCAATTGTTTTTGCGGATGGACATCACCTATGATGACGGCAACACGGAGAGCATTGTCAGCGACACCTCCTGGCGGTGGACACTCAGTCCCATCACCTTCAACAGTATCTTTGGCGGAGAGTCGTATGACGCACGGATGGAGCAACAAGGATGCATGGCTGCAGGATTCGATGACAGCCGTTGGCGACATGCCATCATCGTGGAAGGTCCCCAAGGCAGGCTGAGCCCGGAGACTTGCCATCCCGTCAAAATCATGGAGCACTACGGAGTGCTGTCATGGCGGGCCATACCATCCGACTCCCTTGAGGCCGCCTCTGCCAAGACTCGTCGCACGGTGGATGCCTCCGCCTTCGTCTGCGACATGGGACAGAACCTTGCTGGGTTTCCCGCCATCACCGTGTCGGGAAAACGAGGACAAAAAGTGACCATGCTCGTCTCAGAACGGCTTACCCCACAGGGGGCCTGCGACCAATCACAGACAGGACGCCAGCACTACTACGAATACACGCTCCGAGGTAACGGGAAAGAGACCTGGCATCCACGTTTCTCCTATTATGGTTTTCGCTACATCCAAGTGGAGGGAGCCGTCATGGAAGGACAGTCCAACCCCAACGGACTCCCCGTGGTGCACGACTTAAAGAGCTGCTTCATCTACAACTCCGCCCCTGAGACCTCCACCTTCTGGTGCAACAACGACCTATTCACCCGCACCCACCGCCTCATCGAACGGGCAGAACGCAGCAACATGCAGGCGGTGCTCACCGACTGTCCCCATAGGGAAAAACTGGGGTGGTTGGAGCAGGACCATCTCTGCGGGCCGTCGCTGCTCTTCAACTATGACATGACAACCCTCGTTCCCAAAATAATACGAGACATCGTAGACACGCAGAAGCCCAACGGCATGGTACCTACCACCGCGCCACAATTTGTGTCGTTCGGCAACCTATTTGACGACTCACCCGAATGGGGCTCCACACTCATCATCCTGCCCTTCATGTATTACGACATGTATGGCGACAGCACGCTCATCACCGATAATTATCAACCGATGCGACGGTATGTCGACTACCTCACCTCACGGGCAGACGACGGCATCGTCAGCCATGGCCTCGGTGACTGGTATGACTATGGTCCCAACAAACCGGGATTTGCGCAAAACACCCCTGTGCCTTTAGTGGCTACCGCACACTATATCTACGACTTGCAACTCATCACCGAGGCAGCCCGCATGACCCACAACGATGAAGACGCAGCCAGATATGCGATGCTCTGCAAAGAGGTGACCGAGTCGTTCAACCGTCATTTCTATCATCCCGACTCCTGCTATTACGGCACAGGCAGTCAGACGAGCAACGCCTTGCCGCTGTTTCTTGGCATTGCTGGCGAGCATAAGGAAGCTGTGCTGCAAAGCCTCATCAACGACATACACGCCCATGGCGACCGCCTGACTACAGGCGACGTGGGCAACCGCTACCTTTTCCGTGTGCTGGCAGACAATGGTTGCAACGAACTGCTCTTCAAGATGCTCAACCACTATGAGACTCCGGGCTATGGCTTCCAACTCGCACAAGGAGCTACCACGCTCACCGAGCAATGGGACCCACGGCAGGGTTCATCAGAAAACCATTTCATGCTGGGACAAATCGACGAATGGCTCTTTCGCTCGATTGCCGGATTCCGTCAGAAGGAGGGCACACATGGCATGCGCCATCTGATTATCAACCCCCAGACCATTGGTGACATCAGGCAGGTCAAGGCCTCCATCCAAACTCCCTATGGCAAGGTCAGCATCGACTACGATGCCACCACCGGCAAGAAAGACATTCGTATTCCTGCAGGGTGCGTAATCAATTGAAAATTGAAGAATGAAAAGTCGTGCTTATTCTCCTTTGTAAGCCCTGTTGTTATTGAGTTGGATGTGGTTGAGAATTCTCCTCTTCTCAATGAAGTCGTGCAGTCCCAAATCATCAAGATAATCATTGGAGATAAGAGAACTATCATACAATTCATTGACAACATCAAGCACAGGGTTGAACTCCTTCTTGAGTTGCTTCAACTCATCATCAGTGAAGAAATGCGACGAGTTGGAAAGTTGCTCCAACTTCTCATTGAACCGCTGTACCTCCTTGGCGCATTGCTGAGCCAAGGCTTTCTGACGTCTGTTCTGCAGGATGACATAAACAATACCTCCCAGAACGAGGACAGCAACAACAATAAGCACGATGAGTTGCATATCAATAATATTTTGGTCTATTTTTTCCTAATCAATCAATTCGAATAGTTGTATTTCCTTTGCAAAAGTATAAAAAATAAGGAAAAGCACAAACTATTTGTTGTCATTTTTTAGTTGACGAATGAGAAAAATATTTCTTAGCCCGAAAGCAAGCTATACTCTCACAAAAAATATAAAGTTTTTTATTTTGTATTGTCTCCGCCTTGTACTATCTTTGCACCAATTAAAACCTGACTATCATGAAATTGAGATTTTTGACCGCATTGATGGTGTTCTCTGTTGGCATCCAAGTGACAGCACAAAGTACTGCCAAGAACTACAAATCAGCATATCACAGCAACCCCATCAGTTCATGTGTGTTCTGTGCCGACCCCACGGCATTGGAGTTTGAGGGCAGGGTGTATGTTTACGGAAGCAATGACCACCAGCAGTTTATCAAAAATGGCAAAAAAGGGAGCAACGACTATGGAGCCATCAAATCATTGGTCGTTTTCTCATCCGACGATATGGTCAACTGGACCTTCCACGGCACCATCGATGTTGCCAAGCTCTGCAGTAGTTGGGGATGGCGTTTTGCCGCCTCCTGGGCACCATCAGTGACCTGGCGCGTGAACAAACAAGGCAAGAATGAGTTCTTTCTCTATTTCGCCAACAGCGGCGGCAGCGTGGGCATGCTGAGAGCCGATACCCCCATCGGTCCGTGGCGGTCACCCCTGAGCAAGCCGCTTATTGACAGCAGCACACCCGGTGTCAGTCCCTGCAACTGGATTTTCGACCCCGGCGTGGTGATTGACGACAATGGTGTCGGATGGATTGCCTTCGGTGGCGGCGACCCCAACAGCCAAGGCACCAAACTGATGCCCGGCAACTCCCGCATCGCCAAACTCAAGGAGAGCATGACAGCACTCGATGGAAAGGCAGTCAACCTCCCTGCCCCCTATCTGTTTGAGGCCAGTGAGCTCAACATGATGAACGGCAGGTTTGTCTATACCTACAACACCTCATGGTCGGACCGTAATGACTGGAGCAAATACGCCAAGCGCGGCAACAACAAGGCACCCTCGTCGTGCAGCATGTGCTATATGGTGACCGACAACCCGTTGGACCCCGATGCATGGGAGTACAGAGGAGAATATGTGCCCAACGAAGGCAATTTCGGTTTCGGATGGGGCAACAACCATACCCACCTTCAGAAATTTGGCAATGACTACTACTTGTTTTTCCACTCATCAATGCTCGAGCAGGACATGAATACGGGAGCCTCAGGTTTTCGTTCCATCGGTGTGGAAAAAGCAAACGTGAACGAAAGCACACAGACCATCCAACAAATCACCATGACCAAAAAAGGTCCGAGTGCTGTCCACAACCTCAATCCCTATGACCTGCAGCAGGCTGAGACCATGGCCACCTCAGGCGGTGTCAACTACGAGGACTTCACCAACATCACGAAAGTCACCTCAGTCAGCACTTTAGGCAACGATGCTTCGAGCAACATGCAAGTCAACATGAGGACAGGCTCATGGACGATGTTGCGCAATGTGGACTTCGGCAGTGAGGGAGCCAAACTCTTCACCCTCAAGGCGAGCGGCAAGGGAAAACTGGAAGTCCGCTTCCAGGCTGTCTCATACGAGACGGTAGCCACATTTGAATTCTCCTCCACAAGTATCGCCGAACACACATTTGAGGTGGATCCGAGTGTGTTCCAAGGTGTGAAAAACATATTCTTCGTCTTCACCGAGGCGAGCAATGTAAAATTCGACGCATGGAAATTCGACCACAATACCGCCGGCATACAAGAGGTTACCACCACCGATTCATCCTCTCCTTTATTCGACATTTCCGGTGTGCGCCGCTCCACGCCTCCCACCCACGGCATCTACATCAAAAACAAGAAAAAATACTTGGCAAGGTAAGAAAGGAATAGCATTATTTGTGATTTTTCAGTTGCCAACCAAATGCAAACCCATATTTACACCATTTTGCAAGGTTTGCAATAATTTTGCCGTGTCCTTTTCGTTATAAAAAGGACTGGCAACATGAAAATGAAACAATTATTTCTGACTTTGACAACATGCCTGTTGTTGCTGGGATGCTCCAATAGCAACAGGCGGCCATTCTCCCTGCAGGGCGGATGGACTCTCTCGCAAGTAGAATATCCCGTAGGTAAAACAGACACGTTTCCCCAAGACGGGATGACCTGGTTGCATATCTATGATGGCGACAGCACCTTGATGGAATGTCAACTGATTCGTACCGCATCCGCAATGGTCATACAGCCAAGTGCACAATGCGGCATCACACTGATAGACAAAGGTGGTGGCGAAAAACTCTATTTAGAGGCCGACAACCCCAAGCCACTGACAGTTGTCGACGACACCACCATTGTCATCCAAAGCTATGGGGCACTCTATACATGGCATAAGGCTGATGCCAATACCCAAGAGTGGGAGGATGAGATACGCAACATCATCACCCAAGATTTGCAAGGTGGGGGAACAGACTACAACCGCCATTATGTGCTCTCGGCGAAAGAACGGCAACAAGCAACCTTTATCCATTGACTGTTCTTCGCAATAGCCCTGCTCATGTTGGTTTTTGCCCAAATCACCTATACCAACAGAAAGGCCAGACAACGACTGCAAAGACAACTGCTCCAAATCCAGGAGGAGCACGAAGAACGGCCACAACCCATCAGGAAAGCCATCGAGACCGTGGAGGCGACATTCTTCGCCTCCGACGAATACCATACGCTGCAACACCGCTTATCCAGCGGACAAAGGTTGAAAGAAGACTCCGCATCCCACCATCCAGCATCGCTTCTGTACTGGTGCGTGACATCAGCACCATCAGCAGCGTACGCAGTCGGTTGTTCAAAAAGGTATTCGGCAGAAAAGGTGGTGCTCGGGAATGGGATGAATTCATCCTTTCCATCGGGGTTTAGCTATTGCAAACTGTTGGCATCCCCCCTTCTGTGAAATGCAAAGCAGATGCCAACCCCATTCTATTGACAAATCTCAGAAAGCATTTACCTTTGCCGATGAAAAAGTTATTCAACCAATTTACTAATCTAAAAAACCTAAAGAAGATGACAAAGAAAATGATGATGATGGTTGCCATGCTGATGACAGCAACCACGTCGATGGCTCAAGGCACGAAAGTAGCCGACAAGGAATTGGTAGGCGTATGGCTCATGGAGTCGATGCAATGGGAGGGAGAGAAGAAAATCGTCTGTGGCAAAGGGACAGGTTATGCACAATTCAAGTACTATGGCGCCAACGGTGAATATGCCTGTGCTGAGATTGCCATGAACAAAGATGGGAAATGTGTGGTGATGCCCCACGAATACGGCACCTATTCCTTCAAGAATGGTGTCTATAGTGAGATGGGACGCAGCACCGAACCAGGCAGTATGGTGTTGGTGGACAAGAACACTTTTAAAGGTAAGTGGAACAAGCGCCATGACATCTGGAAGAAACAGACAGCCATGCCCGAGAAGTTGGTGAAATACATCCTGGACTGTTGCAGGATGAAAGAAACGCCCGCCGACATCCAACAAATGATCAAACAAAACATGTTCAAATAAGAACTCATTCTGCAACAAGTAGTTATAACTTTTCTAAGGTTTATCAAATATCATAAAGGTTCAAACCCTGGGGCGACTGGAGGCTGCAGCGATGCACCCTTCAGTTTTTTATTTTCCATTCCTCAACAACCAGTAGATACGCTCCCGAAATTGGGTACATCAGGCATGCTTTAAACGTCAAAGGAAAAAGAAACATCCAACTAAAACAAATTCCCTAAGACATGAAAAAAGCAATGGAACAGAAACTGGTGGTGCGCCCCATCGTGGGATGCCTTACCCACTCCCACTTTTGGGAGGGTCCCTGTCGTGCAGGATATGCAAAGGACATGACTCCCGAGGCAGAGAATGCCGCAGCCACCGCCGCCTTTGAGGCAGCCAAAGAGGAATTAAAGAAAGTCACTCCAGAAATCACCCTGCTGCCCGCCATCGATGCCCGATACGACGAGAAATTCGTGGTGAGCCGCGAAGTATACGCACAAATAGAGGAAGACATCGACCAAGTGGACTTCTTCCTCTGTATGAACTGGCGCATCCCCAAGCTGGAACGCTACCGCAAACCCGTCGTCATCATGCAGAACGGCAACGAGGGCATCGACTTCGCCGCCTACTGCCGTTCGATAGGATTGGAGGCATTTGTCTGCATGGACATCCAAGACCTCAACGAGATTGCACACGTGCTTTGGGTGCGCAAAGTGGTTGCCCACACCCGTGCGTTGGTACTCACCCACGGCAGCATGCCTACTTTCGGTTTGCAGAGTGTCATCCGCGACCCCGAACTCATCCGCAGCCGCTATGGTATGGAGATTGTCAAACTGCCTTTCAAGGACATTTTCAAATACATGGACGAAATAACTGACGAAGAGGCATCTCCCATCGCAGAGCGTATCTGGGGCAATGCTTTGGAGACCAAGGTCCGCAAGGAGTGGTTCATCAACGACATCAAATACTACCTCGCCGCCAAGCGGATGATGGATGCATACGACTGCAACGCCTTCTCCACCGCCTGCCATGAACTCTGCACCAGCGAGATACCCCAGAACAGGAAGTTCACCCCATGCATCTGCCACTCGCTGCTCAAGGACGAGGGATATCCCAGTGCCTGTGAGGAAGACCTCAACGCGCTGCTGGCAATGACCATCATGCAAGCCGCCGCCATGCGACCCGCCTTCATGGGCAATCCCAACATGGAGACCGACGACCTGCTGCGCATCCACCATGCCGTGCCCGCCCTCTGCATGAACGGTTACGGCAGCAAGCCACTGAAATACAAACTTTGGGCATTCACGGGACAGGGATTCGGCGGCAAACTGCAGGTGGACTTCACAGAGAATGAGGAGCAATACATCACCCTCGGACGGTTCAATCCCATGGCAGACACGTTGAGTGTGAAACGCGGTGAGGTGCTTCGCTCTGAGTTTGATGCCGTCTATTGCTCACCATATTATTACATCAAGATGAACGATGCCCGCGGGTTCATGCACCAACTGGCAGGATTCGGACATCATCAGGTGCTTGTCTTCGGCGACCACACCAAGATGCTGCACCAGATTTCCGAGGTCATGGGCTTCAAGGTGATGGAGCATCAATAAGCGACAATGGTCTACCTCAACAACGCAGCCACAAGTTACCCTAAACCTCCGTCGGTGATGAAAGCCGTCGCTGAGGTTCTGGAAGCCATACCCGCGAGTGCCTTGCGCAGTTCGCTCACAGCGGGTGATGACATACTGGCTTTACTGCGAAAAGACCTTGCCAGCCTGCTCCATGTGAGCTACCCCGACCGCATCTTCCTCACCAGCGGAGCCACCGATGCCCTCAACCGCCTCATTGGCGGACTGGCCTTCAGCCGTGCCCTCGTCACCACCGACAACCACAACAGCGTGCTCCGCCCCCTCGAGAATCGGGACCATCAAGAGCCTATAGAATATCTGGAAAATCTTGATTATCTGGAAAATCCAGCTATCCCCAGTCAAGATGGCAGCCAGGCACTCCTCATCCTCCCCCACTGCTCCAATGTCACGGGCACCATCCATGACATCGCCACCATCTGCCAAAAAGCCCACCAGCATCATCTCTTGGTGATGCTCGATGCCGCACAAAGCGCCGGATGCATCCCCATCCATGCCGAGGAATGGGGTGTTGATGTCATCGCCTTCACTGGGCATAAAGCCTTGTTTGGTCCTCAGGGCACAGGAGGATTCTATATCCGTCCAGGCATCCAACTCCGTCCCACCATGTATGGAGGAACTGGGCGCGACAGCAGCATCATCCGATATGATGATGGTGACTGGGAATACGAGGTAGGCACCCCCAACATGCCCGGACTCGCCGGTCTCAAAGCAGGAGTGGAATATGTGCTGCAAACAGGAGTGGAGACCATTTGCAGGCAACTGCAATCACAGACCCAATGGCTCATCAGCCAACTGAAAGGCATCCCGAAGGTAAGGCTATACATCCCTGACCATCAAGGCAGAGAGTCGCAGGGACCTGTCGTCAGTTTCAACATCGACGGACTGAAGCCAGCCGATGTGGGATATATCCTTCAAAACGCATACGGCATCACCACAAGAACCGGTCTGCACTGCGCTCCCCTCGTCCACCAACAACTCGGCACCGCCCCCTGGGGCACCGTGAGGGTGAGCCTGTCATACCACACCACGCAAGACCACCTGCAGGCACTTGTCGAGGCTGTTCAAGATATCTGTCAAAGCCTATGAGAATCATCAGCATCACCCCCTCACCCGAACCCTGCGCAGAGGCAGGATGGCATGCCTCGCAGTATCTGCTTGACGGCACGCTGACCCGTGAACTCGTCATGGCACTCCGTCCCTTGGGGAGTCTGCTGCTGATGGACAACCTGCGCCAACCCTTTTTCAAGATAGAAAGCCATCACTATATGCTCAAGGGACTGCTCGGAGACCACAGCATACGGGTCGCCGTACATCAAGACCACGAAGAAGAGACCAACCTGATCAAACAACTGCTCTATAACTATGAAACATCATCTTAGACTTCTTGCACTGTTGACACTCCTCCTTCCCATGAAAGCCTTAGCCGGTGACATCATCGTCACGTCCGGAGGCAATCTGCATGAGGCATTGCGGCAGGCACGCGAATGGAGACGGACTGGCGACTCCCGCTGCCAAGGCGGCATCCACATCATCGTCAAGGCAGGTCGATATTACATGGAGGAACCGCTGTTTATCCGGCCAGAAGACAGCGGCAGCGAAGACTCGCCCACCATCATCAGCGGAGAGAAAGGCACCGTGATTTGCGGCGACGCACCCCAGCGGCACACCCAACTCTACCCCAAGGAGGGCATGGAGCGCATCATCGGTTTTGACAAAGAGAAGCGCACCATCACCATCCCCACCCCACCCCAAGACGTGCTTCGTGAGCCACATCTCGAGATGGTGGTGCATCAGCGCTGGGCAATTGCCATCCTACGGGTGAAGGAACTGAAGGTATATGGCAAACAGACAGTGGTGACCTTTATGGAACCAGAGAGCAGGCTGGAGTTTGAGCATCCCTGGCCCCAACCCGTCATCGACGGCGAGAAAGGCAACAGCAGTTTTCTGCTGCGGACCTCCGAACAGCGTGACGGCATCGAACAACTCATTGTCATCCAAGGCACTCCGGAGCACCCTGTTAGCCATGTGACATTGGAAGGACTGAAGTTGGAGAACACCTGCTGGAACCGTCCGCTGCACAAAGGACATGTGACACTGCAAGGCGGATTTCCCATCATCGATGCCTATAAATTGGAAAAAGAAGGTCTGCCCTGGGCTGCCACGCTCGAGAACCAGGCATGGGTAGAGCGCCCGGTGGCTGCCGTGAGCATCAGTTGGGCCAACCACATCAACGTGGAGAGATGCACCTTTGCCCAACTCGCCGCCACCGCCCTCGACTTCTCCATCGGCATCAGCGACTGCAAGGTCAGCGCCTGCCATTTCTCCAACATCGGCGGAACGGCCATCCTCGCAGGTTCATTTGCCGAGAGTCCGCGTGAGGTGCACAGGCCCTACACCAACCTTGCCCCACTTTGCCGCAACCTGAGTATCAACCACAACTCCATCATCAACGCCACCACAGAGGATTGGGGCGCCGTCGCCATCGGATGCGGTTATGTAAGCCACACCGACATCACCCACAATGCGATAGACAGCGTCAACTACTCAGGCATCTGTGTGGGATGGGGATGGACGCCTGAGGACACAGGCATGTCGAACAACCGCATCACTCACAATACCATCAACCACTATGCGATGCAGCTGTATGACACAGGAGCGATTTACACCCTGTCCAACCAACCACAATCGGTCATAGAGAAAAATGCTGTCTATCCTCATGAGCCAGCACCCTATGCCACCAACGACCGGTGCTTCCCTATCTACCTTGATGCCGCCACTGATGGCTACACTATCAGCGACAACAACATCATAGGAAAAGGACTCGTCACCAAAGACCAGATAGGATTCAACAACCCGGGACCCGCCATCCGCATCAATGTCCCCAAACCATAGGTCAATATGAAAGCCACCAACTACCACCTCTTCGACTTCATGGACTTCGACCCCTCGCTGCAGGGTGATGAAGCACTATGGAAAGCCTATGCTCCAACTACCATTGAGGAGCACGACGGCGACATCCACATCACCATACCTTTTCAATGCCAGTTGCGGCAGGAAGACATGGCGCCCGACACCCATGTAGCACAGCAAAGCCACACCCTCATCATCAGGGCATATGCCCCAAACATCCTGCGCCTCTTCATCAGCATGACCGGCGACGAAATGACTGAGCACGACGAGATGCTGACCATGCAGGTGGAGCGGATTCCCCTTCACCTCAACGGCACATCCATCCTCGGACCTGATGAAAAGATACGAGCCTTTGCCGACCTCAGCGCACCAGTCCTCGACCACTGGAGCGACCTGCTCCCCGCTCCGCAGCCAGCACCCTTCATCACCTTCTATCCCGACGGCGATGAGCGGAAAGGCATCGCACTGAGCGACGACCATTTCTCCCCACCCCGCTACGATGCCCTGCCCATCGGTTATGTCAGCGGCAGCGGCGGACATTGTGAGCGTGCCACCCTCAGTTTCCGATGCGACGCCAACGAGTGTTTCGTCGGTACCGGAGAGCGTTTCCGCAAGATGGACCTCAGCGGACAGACATTCCAACTGAAGAATCAAGACGGGCAGGGAGTCAACAACCGCCGCTGCTACAAGAACATCCCCTTCTATCTCTCCAGCCGCGGTTACGGTGTGTTCTACCATACAAGTTACTACAGCAAGCTCTCCCTCGCCGACCATTCCACCCGTTCGGTGCAGTTCCTGTGCGACCGTGCCACCCTCGATGCCTTTCTCATCGGCGGTTCTACCCCTGAGCAGATACTCCGTGCCTACCGCATGCTCACCGGCTTCCCAGCTATGCCTCCCCTATGGTCATTTGGTATCTGGATGAGCCGCATGACTTATTTCTCCGCCGACGAGGTGGAAGACATCTGCCACCGCCTGCGCGAAGAGCATTATCCCTGCGACGTCATCCACCTCGACACGGGGTGGTTCCGTCAGGACTGGTTGTGTGAGTGGAAATTCAACCCAGAGCGCTTCCCCGACCCAGAGGGTTTCATCCGGCACTTGGGAGAGCAAGGGTTCAAGGTGTCGCTCTGGCAACTGCCATACATTGCGAAGGGAGCGGAACAATTGGAAGAAGCAAAGGCCAACCGATATATCGGTCCTCTGGTGCATGAGCAAGCCAGTGAAGGCAGTAATTTCTCCGCCCTTGACTATGCCGGCACCATCGACTTCACCAACCCCGAAGCCACACGATGGTATCAGTCGTTGCTGCGCGACCTGCTCCGCATGGGAGTGAAGTGCATCAAAACCGACTTTGGCGAGAATATCCACATGGATGCCGTGTACCGCAATATGACACCAGCCCAACTCAACAACCTCTATGCCCTGCTCTATCAGAAAGCCGCTTACGAGGTGACCAAGGAGGAGACGGGCGACGGCATCATCTGGGCACGCGCCGGATGGGCGGGATGCCAGCGCTACCCACTCCACTGGGG
>Ga0247611_10008331_pt1 | contig 12804 bp, 20 predicted proteins | sample 177DNAGHGhighgp2_FD_192422 | JGI IMG/M metagenome (GOLD analysis project Ga0247611, IMG submission 192422) | Sheep rumen microbial communities from Palmerston North, Manawatu-Wanganui, New Zealand - 1770 DNA GHGhigh gp2 | ecosystem: Host-associated > Mammals > Digestive system > Stomach > Rumen... | reverse complement strand
GCGGTGGCTCCTGGATAATCGTTCCGGCCTTCCTGAACTATCCGCGTGCAGCTGCGAAGCGATGCAGGCGCACCTTGACGATTCCGCCTCTTGTGGGATTTTCCTTGGAGGGGCACGCGGCAAGATTACCAGCAAGGGGAGGTGCTGCCGGAAATGACACTTGCGCAGGTAATATCAGCGATGAAGGCGGCGGCACTCGCCCAGCCCGCGGTGACGATGGTGGTGGACAATGACATTTTCCGGCTGAATGCCCGCCCGGCTGCGACCTACGGGGTCTTTGCCTATACGCAGGGCCAGCACTCGGGAACGGCGGACGGAAGCCTCCATCGCTTCGCCTTCACCCTTTTCTACGTTGACCGTCTGACGGAAGACGACGGAAACGAGATAGAGGTGCAGTCCGTCGGCATCTCGGTGCTGGAGAACATCATCCGCACACTTGCGGACGAGGGAATATTCGCGGAAGACTACACGATGCAGACCTTTACCCAGCGTTTTCTCGACGAATGCGCCGGGGCCTTCGCAAACGTCACGTTCGAAGTCCCGGTGGATTCATTGTGTGCTGAATAATGGAGGATTTGGATATGAGCAAGAAAGACAAAGCGGCCTACATCACCGCGCTGATAGCATTCTTTGCCGGCTGGGGCATGACCGTGGCCGGGTTCATCGTTCCCCCGACGGGGGAGGTCTCCGGCTCGGTGCTTGCGGTCCTCGGTGAGGCAATGGTCTACGCGGCCTCGGTGTTTGGCGTGACCATGTACTTCAACCACCAGATGACGAAATTCCGCGAAGATACGCGGCGATACCTTGACGGCGGGGAGGGGCCGCGGGATGAGTAGGTATTTCTCCCCGGCGGAGTTCCGCCGCTGCGTCCCTTCCTGCAAGATTGAGGACATGGATGCGGGGTTCCTTGAAGTCCTTGACCGCGTGCGGGAATCCGCGGGCATTCCGTTGGTGCTGAATTGTGCCTATCGGAGCAAGGCCCACGAGAAGGCGAAAGGCAGGACGGGCAATTCTGCCCACACCCGCGGCAAGGCCGTGGACATCCGTGCCAATAGCAGCGCAACCCGAATGAAGATTGTCCGTGCCGCCCTGGAGAACGGGATCACCCGCATAGGGATTGGCCGTAACTTCGTGCATATAGACAACGACGAAAGCCTCACGCAGGGGGTAATGTGGCATTATTATGGGTAAGGGATTCAGCAAATACGCAATCTCCGCAGCCTTCGCAGCTGCCCTCCTTGCCGGGTGTTCTCCGAAGGTCATCGAGACAGTCCGCACGGAGTACGTCTACCGTGACCGCGTGCAGCGGGACACCACCGTTGTCCGGGATTCCGTCTTCATCCGCGAGAAGGTGAAGGGCGACACGGTCTTCGTCGAGAAGGTCCGCGACCGCCTTGTGTATCGTGACCGCTGGAGGGAACGGACCGACACCCTTATGGTCCGGGATTCCGTCAAGGTGGAAACGGTGAAGGAGGTCGAAAAGCCTCTCAACGGCTGGCAGCGGTTCCGGCTGCGTTGGTTTTGGGTATTCCTCGGGGCGACCGCCGGCCTTCTGGCGTGGACATTCCGGGGGCCAATTTTGAAACTTGTTAAAACGATAATATAATGGCAAACTACGCGACGATAAAGGCAGAGGTTGACCTCAATATCAAGGCCAACGGAAATGAGGAAATAACGGGGCCGATCCTTAATGGGGTCTTGAAGGATATGATAACGGCACTCGGCAACGGCTACCTTTACAAAGGGATAGCGACGCCCGCGACGTCACCCGGGACACCGGATACGAATGTGTTCTACATCGCCACCATTCCGGGCGAGTATGCGAATTTCGGTTTAAGGCTGGAAGACGGGGAGGTCGCCATCCTTTCATATAACGGCAGCTGGTCGAAAGCGGTCGCGGGTGTCATAAATAAAATCCAATTCAACGGGGATTCCGTCTATTACGGCAAGGAATTGAACCTCGACGGCCTCCCGCATATTTACGGCGGTTATCAGATAAAGGTACCCGCCAACGGGACGGCCCTGGCATCCGCCACCCGTGCACCGGGGGCCAACTACCGCAACGCCCGCGTACCCGTGGAGGGCGCGGCCCGCGTGACTTATAACTCTTATACCTCATCGGCGGGGTATGGCTCCTTGTTCGTTGATGAAAACGATATAGTAGTAGGCGGTCACGCTAAAACCTCATCGGAATCGAACCCCATCACGTTGCAAGTCCCGGCCACGGCTAAATATTTCATATTTGGCTATACCCTGGGGAATTCGCAAACCTTCAACCACGTCACCGTATATTACAATCCGGCGGGGATAGATACGTCCCAGATTGCCGACGAAGCAGTCACAACGCCAAAGATCGCTGACGAAGCGGTGACGGGAGACAAGTTGGCGGAAGGAGCATCGGCGGAGAACCTATCGGGAGCCGTGGAGAAATACTATTCGTATAATAGGATGGATTCGTCCAAACTGACGCACGGATATATTAATTATTCGACCGGGGCCTTCAATGCATTGCCGGCGGGTTCGTCGACCAACGTCTTCGCGACGGATTTCATTCCGGTATCGCAAAAGGGCCTATATTGCTACTGCCGGGCGTCTGTGGGTAATAATGGAGACGGGGCGGTATATGACGCTAATAAAAGGTATATCCGCTCCCTTCGTTCCGCGACTTATAACTATGCAGACGGCGACGCTTTTGTCCGTTGGACTATAAAGAACGACCTCGTTCAGCAATATATTTTAGAATTGCCCCATTACTCCATCACGGGGGCTTTTAGTCCGCAATACGAAGAACAAGATATTCAGAAATTTGACATATCACAACACATCGCAAAGGAGAATGTTCCGGAATATCTGCCTGCACTTACCGCAACGGGCGGCGGGCGTGTGACCCGTTACCTGGCTACGATGGCGGCCGACGTACAAGCGGTTGTATTGGGTTCCCCGTATTACCTAAAACGTCGGGGGACGGTCACTTTAGAGGCCAACATAACCACGGTAGGGGAAATTCGTGTCGGCTTTGGTGCCTCCGATTCAACGGGGACGTATGTGAAAATAACTTCGTCCAACGTCGCGATATGCAGGGGTACGGCTACGGATTTCTCAGAGGCTCACGGGTTGAACTTGTCGACCTTCATCCGCGTAACATTCACGATGGAATGGGAAAAGACCATCGTGGAAATATGTACCCTTTCCGGGATATATCGGCACGTCCATACATATCCCACTCTCCAGGAGAATTATGGAAGGGGATACGTCCAAACGGTCTCCCCGGCAGAGTTGTCCGAGGTTAAATTGGGATGGTATAGCAAGGCGTTGACTTCTCCTATTTGGTTCATAGGTGATTCGATGATGTCATTATATCCGGAACGGTGGCCGTATCAAATGGTAACGGAATTCAACCGCCGGGATATTCTTGTCGATGCGTTGGCGGGAGGTGGTAGCAATACACTACTGTCCGACCTGCAAAGGCTCCTCGACTTGGGTTCTCCACGGTTCCTATTTTGGGGACTTGGCGGGAATGATAACCCGTGGGTATGGATGAATGTCGTCACCCAAGTGGAAATGCTATGCCGGGAAAGGGGCATCACCTTAATCTTGAACCGTATCCCGTGGAGGACGGATATTCCCGACGGCAGCAAAGCCGACCAGAACACCTATGTAGTTAATTCCGGATACCGTTACGTCGATACTTACCGGGCGGTATCGTCCGACGAGAGCGGGACCTGGTATCCCGGTTATTGTGCGGACGGGGTACACCCGACGCAATTAGGAGCGAAGGCCATAGCAACGCAGTTCCTTGTCGATATGCCGGAATTGACGATGTAATACTCCTCCCGCCCTTCTCCGGCGTTTGGATAATCCGAAAAATTGACTACCTTTGCACCGTTGGCGCGTCATGGTGTCAACGTTTGGTATGAAGGCCCTGGGGACGATTTGTCCCCGGGGATTTTTCATTTGTTGACGAATAGTTGACGAAAACGCTTCTCGGCAATCCGTCTTGGTTTACGTAACTGCCTGAAAAGATGAGAGGTTCGTGCTTCTCAGCAGGAACCTCTCGCAATTCTAACCTAAAACTTAACCTATGAAAAAACAACGACTTACAACGTGCTGGGGGGCTTGCAGGGTTGAAAATAATATCATAATTTTGGCGGACTGTTGACGAAATGTTGACGAAATGTTGACGAAAGAGCCAGAACCATGATAACCTTCCAGCCAGTCATCCCATACCGCAGACGCGACGGGACCTTCTCCGTGCTTATCCGTGTGACGCACCGCCGGGCATCGCGCCGCATCATGACGCCGCTGGTCTGCAAGGCTGCGGACTTGTCAAGGGCCGGAAAGATAAAGAACGTCGACCTGCTCCGCAAGTTGGACGGAATCATCCGAGATATGCGGACGGCCATGGACGCGGTTTCCCCTTCTGAACTCGAGCGGCTTGACATTGACGGGGTGGTGGACATCATCCGACACGGCAGGAAGGAGCAGCCTTTCCGTCTGGATTTCTTCCAATTCGCGGAAGGGTACATCGGAGGGAAGACCCCGGGGAGCCGTGCGGCCTATCGTCAGGCGTTGAACGCGCTGGAGCGGTTCCTCGGTCGTCGGCAGCTGGACATGAACGAAATAACGCGGAGCCTGCTGCTGGACTTCATGGCGGCGATTGACGGGGAGAAGAAGGTGCGGTTCTACAAGGGGGAATGGAAGGAGACGGAGAAGGCGAAGATCCCGCGGGCGGCAAGTTCGCGGCATCTCATGAAGTTGTCGCATATCTTCGCGGCGGCCCGTCTGCGTTTCAATGATGAGGACACCGGGACAATCCATATCCCGCGGTCCCCGTTCTCCGGCATCCAGCAGTACCGTCCCCTTTCGAGGGGCCAGCGGAACCTCGGGCGGAAACTCATGCAGAAAATCATCTTGTCGGAGCCGGCAGACAGATTGCAGCGGGAGGCCCTTGCGTTGTTCGTGGTCTCGTTCGCTCTCATGGGTGCGAACCTTGCGGACCTCTGGGAGGCAGGGATGCAAGACGGGCGGACATGGGTGTACCATCGGAAGAAGACGCGGACAAGGAGGCCGGACGGGGCGGAGGTCGTCGTGGAGATTCCGCCGGAGATAGGGCCGTTCGTGTCCCGTTTGCAGGACGGACGGGGCCGGTGGTGGTTCCCATGCCTTCGGAGGTACGGGAGCAGCGATTCGGCGACGGCTTCGATGAACAGGAGCCTCGCTGCATGGTGCGGTGCGGAAGGTGTGCCGGTGTTCACGTTCGGAGCGGCCCGTCACTCCTGGGCCAGCATCGCACGGGCGGAAGGTATCGAGAAGGCAACGGTAGACGATGCGCTCGGGCATCGGGGACAATGGGACCTGACGGACATCTACGCTGAGAAGTCGTGGGGGCTGGTGGCGGCTGCGAGCCGGAAGGTCGTGGGCCTTTTCTCGTGGCCGGGTGTTACGGAATGAGGGCGGCGGATATATATAGGTCGGTTATTGTATCGACCATCTTCCGCTGGGCGGGGCTTCCGGGATGGGGGCCTCGCCCTTGTTACGGAAAGACGGGAGCCTATATTTATAGGATGATCAGCAGGTATCTTTCATGGCATTTACAACAGTCACCGAAGCGGCCGGGAGGTCCCTTCGGTTTTTTCGTCTATGACGGGGGGAGGCGGGATTCTTCCGCGCCGAAATAGATGAGGTCGACGAGGGCGAGAATTTCCTCGGGGTCGAGGACTTCTGCGGGCGGTGTTACGTTTTCCGGCGGATCAATATTTATCGGTTGGGTTTTTACCATTTTTCCTTGGTTTTGTAGTTGAACATTGATTGGTTATTATGGTTAGACGAGGCGGCTGTGAAGTCCCCTCGTTTTTTTTGTTTCTACGGGTCTTTCATCCTTCTGATGAAGATTTCCTCGTCCGGCGTGAAATCGTGGCAAATTCGAAGGAAGAAACGGTATTACGGGCAAATGACGGGGTAAAGTTCACAACGCGGCTTTTCTGGTATCCCCCTTTTCCTCTCGAATCATCTCCACGAGCATTCGGATGGTGTCCTGCTGGGTGCGGACGGTCTCAGAAAGTTCCTTGTTGCTTTCGGCCATGTTCTTGTATAGGTCGGCGACCTCTGCGGGGATGGTGATGGACGGTTGCGGTGTTCCAGGTGTCCCGCCGGAGGGCTGGAACGGAACGGCAGCTTCACGGGCGACGAGTATCGCCCTGCGGATAAGGTTGTCGGTCAAATAGGTGGGGTTTCCCTTCAATGCCGACGAGATGGTCGACTTGCTCGCGCCGAGAAGTTCTGCAAAATCCGTTTGCGTGTGGATTCTTCCAGCGGCTTTGAGGGCTTCGAAAATGCCCTTCAAGGTCTGTAAATTGTCTTCCATACGAAAAAAAATTTGTGAATTGATAAAAAAGTTTGCGGAATAAAAAAAAGTTCGTACATTTGCACAAACAAACATACGAATATACCAACAACCAACAACAAAAACAAGACACCATGACTTACGAAGAATTTACCAACCTCTCGGGAATGACCGAAATCACCGAAGAAACCTACCACGCTGAGATAGAGCCGCTCTACTACATTGACCTCCGTACGGGCAAGGCCCCGTTCTGCAAGGACATCGCGAAAATATGGGACAATGAGTTCTTCCAGACCTTCCGCGAATCTTGGACGTTGAAGAATGCAGTCCTGCCGATATACAAGCGCGAGCAGCAGGAGGACGCAGAACTCATGCTCAAGGTGGGAACCGAGACGAAGAACGACACCCTCATCAAGAGGGCAGAGGAAAGGCTGGGGAAAAGCAAGTGCTCGCCATCAAGATACGCGAAAGATGGGAACTCACTGACGAAGACCGTGACGCCATCGTCGAACTCTTGAAATAGCCCCCCCCCAGGCCGGGCGGGGGTGACACCCTTCCCGGCCACCAATACCAAAATGATATGGCAAACACCGTTACAAATTCACTCCGTTCGCGGATGCTGGCAATGCAGCCGGGGGAGGTCCTTTCCATCCCCATCTCCGACTACACGCCCTCGACAATCCGCTCCTATGTGTCCGACCTCTCCTTCCTTTTCCTGCGGAAATACTCCGCAAAGAGGGACCGTCAGACCCGCATCTACCAAATCACCCGCGTAAGATGAAACCTTCAACCAAATACAACATCATGACAACCTTCAAGAAAATCGCCGCGGTCATGCTCTTTGCCGCCGGCTTCATCGGAGTGCAGGCCGAAGCCGCCACACTCGCCGGACAACTCGCCCTCTGGGGGGCCTCCGCCCTCGGGATGGTCCTTTCCGTCCGCATCGTCAAACCCTACATCAAGGAGGAGCAGATATGAGCAACGACAAGAAATCAGTCTTCGAGACCCTCGCGGCGGTTGATTGTCGCGAGCATATCGAGAAGAAGGGGAACCTCTCCTATCTCTCCTGGGCCTGGGCTTGGCACTATGTGAAAAGCCATTACCCGGACGCTTCCTACACCATCTACGAAAGGCCGGACGGGACGCCCTATTTCACCGACGGAAAGACCTGCTGGGTCAAGACCGGGGTCACCATCGAAGGGCTGGAACATATCGAATACCTCCCGATCATGGACCTATACAACCACTCCCTACCGCTGGAGAAAGTCACTTCAATGGATATGAACAAGGCCATCCAGCGCAGCCTCACGAAAGCCGCAGCGCGTCACGGCCTCGGACTATTCATCTACGCCGGAGAAGACCTCCCCATGATGGATGACGGAGCCTTCAAGCCGATGGAACAGTCCGCCTACCTCGCAGTCGTCGCAGCTGCCGCACTTGGCAAGAAGACCAAGAGCGGGAAGGACTACCGAACGGAGTACCAGAACCGCACCAACGCCGGTGCCCTGGAGATGCAGGACTTCGACGATATGGTCGACGAATACAAGAGAACCCACGGAATCGTATAACCAAACAATAATCAACCATGACACTTGCAGAAATCAGATTGGCCCTCGCCACCCTCAATGCCGCCACCGAGCAGCTGGAGGACCTTTACGAAGAATCAGAAGGGGAAGTGACGGAAGAAACCATCACCGAAGAAGAAAGGATCGCCACCTTGCGGGAACTCCTCGAAGGGGACGGAATAGACAGTCTTGGCCGCTGGCTGAAATCGAAGGAAGACGAAGCCGCAGCACTCAAAGCCGAGAAGCAGCACATCGAACGCCGCCAGAAGGCCGTGGAAAACTCCGTGGACTTCATCAAGGGCGAACTCTACAACGTCCTCCGCTCGCTGAATATCGAGAAGGCAAAAGGCACCTCCTACGGCTTCACCGCGCAGGAGACCACCAAGACCATCGTCGACAAGGAAAGGCTCGCCGAATGGGGGCCGGCGGTCGACAAGGCAATCCGCGACGCGGGCATTCCCGCCTGGATTGGCGTTACCCTCAAAGCCTCGGTTTCGGCAGTCCCGGAAGGACAACCGCTTCCCGACCTTTTCCAGCAGGAAACGCGGCAGTCCGTCAAGTTTACCAAACCCCGCAAGCCGAAGGAGGACGTTTACGAAAATGCCTGAACCCATATATATCCGGGTAGATGCTGACACCATCAAATAGACATTTACATACCCGGTTTGAGTACGCGATGGGTGTCAGACATCGCAGAAAGAGCCGGGTTTCGTTTTTATAACATGAAGGACAAAAATTTCATATCGCTACAAGGCTGGATGGTTAATGCCCTCCATCTATCCGGCGGGGAACTCATAACCTTCGCTATCGTTTACCAATTTTCACAAGGACGGGCCGGAATCTTCACGGGAGGACCGAAATATATCCAAGATTGGATCGGATGCTCGAAACCGACGGCCTTAAAGTATTTGAAGGGGCTCGTTGCAAAGGGCCTCATCCAGGAGGATAGCGGAACCCATAATAACGTCCCGTTCTGCAATTATGGGATAGTCAAAAATTTTGACGAGGTAGTAAAAAATTTTGACGGGGGTAGTAAAGAATCTTTACGGGGGTGGTCAAAAAATTTTACCGAGAATATAAATAATAACTATAAAGATAATTATAAAGATACTCTCTCTAATAAGGGGACCGCTGCCTTTTTGAAACCTTCCATCGAGGAAGTCAGGGAGTATTGCCAGCAGCGCATGAACACAGTCAGCCCCGAAGCCTTCGTCGCATTCTACGAATCAAACGGCTGGAAAGTCGGACGCAACCCCATGAAGGATTGGCGAGCCGCCGTCCGAACATGGGAGCAGCGCGACCAGCAGAACCCCTCCCCCCGTTCCGCCCGCCCCCTCCCCAAGCAGGAGAGCAACTACGTCACGAAGGGAATGGCCATTCTTGAAAAAATCCAAAGAGGAGAACCGCTACTATGAACAACGTCCCAGCAATCATCCCAGCACCCGCTGTGACCTTGAAGGAAATCCGCATGGATTCCGCCAGGTTTCCCCGCCTCTCATCCTACCGCAGGGAGGAAGCGATAGCGCACCTTGTCACCCTCGTGACGCAGGCCCTCATGTACAAAGGCATGGAGCCGGACACGAACAAGGTCGCCTTCACCGCCGCCGCCCTTTACGAGGAACTCATGCAAGACCCCGACGGAATCGGCACACCTGCTCTCTCCTTCGAGGAAATCCGCCGGGTGATCCGCCGCTCCGTTCTCGGACAAGGAACGGAACTTTACGGAATAAACGTTTCAAGCCTTTACAAGGCCCTCGCGGACTACGCGCAAGGCGAAGGCCACCGGGCGCAGCTGGAGGCGAACGAAGCCACCGCAATCGCCCGGAAACGGGCAGGACAAGAAGCCATGTCTGCAATCATTGAGAAATACGCCGCAAGGCTTGTCGAAAATTCAAACAATACCGAACGATGATGAACTACCAGAACGAAATCAACCGCCGCCTCGCTGAAATCCGCGAGATAGCGAAAGCCAACCTGCCGAAGGGGCACGCCCTCCGCATCATGAACAAGTGCGATCGCGTCGCCGTCGCAGTCAAGCACGGGCCGCGCATCACTCCCGACCTTTTCGAAGCCGCAGAGGAGAAGCGGGAATGCGCCCGCGCCGCCATCCTTCACGCCCTTATCCTGGGCCGGCACATCACCCTCGAAGATGCCGCCGCCTTCCAGGTCTCCCAGATGCACACGCAAATCTGCCTTATCCGAAAGGACATCGAGAACAAGGGCCTCCCTTACCGGCTGGAAAGCAAGTGGATCACCCTTGGCAAAAAGTCCCGCCCGGTGAAAGAGTATTGGTTCGAAGCGAAGGAGGAAGCGGAATGATCCACGCGAGCCTCTTTTCAGGGATTGGCGGGCCGGAAGTAGCCGCCGCCATGCTGGGATGGGATAACGCCTTTCATTGCGAGATAAACCCGTTCGGACGCGCAGTCCTTGAATATTGGTTTCCGAGTTCAGTAAGTTATGATGACATCACAAAGACAAGTTTCACCGAATGGCGCGGGCGCATCGACGTCCTCACGGGAGGCTTTCCCTGCCAGCCTTTTTCCTACGCCGGAAAGCGAGGGGGGCGAGAAGACGACCGTTATCTCTGGCCGGAAATGCTTCGCGCTATTGACGAAATCCGGCCCACTTGGGTCATTGGTGAAAACGTTGCTGGTCTCGCCACAATGGTCGAAGGAGGGGTACTCACTTACTTGGGAAGCGAGACAACTCTTTTCGGAGAGGAGGACGCAGTTCACGGATACATGCTCAGAGAAACCTTCACTATCGAACGAATCTGCCAAGACCTTGAGCACATCGGATATTCCGTCCAACCGGTTCTTATTCCGGCTGCGGCTGTCGGAGCGCCCCATCGAAGAGACAGAATCTTCATCATCGCCCATATTGCAGACGCCGACTGCTGTAATGACATGCGAGAGCCCGGAGAATATGAGGGCGAGAGCAGAACGAAACGGCTACAAGAACGGGACGAAATACGGAAGTCTGGAGTCTCAAGTGATGTACGATCCGAAGTTCAAAGGGTTATTGGAAACTCCGTCAACGTTCGATGCGGTAAGCGAGAGGATGGAGAGCAAAGGAGTGAGTGGAACATCAGGAACACTGGCGCAGGAAATAAAGAGTGGGTACATAGAGAAAATGGGGCTTATTCTGCCGACTCCGACTGCCATCGAGGGTGTAAAGTGGACGAACACCTACAATCCAAATTCGCAGATGGGACAGAGCCTGTCGGCCATGGCCGGGAGTGGCATGCTACCGACGCCTACGGCGAGGGACTACAAGAACCCCAGCAGCCCGGACGGAGAGAGGATAGCCAGGAAGAAGGAGCAGGGTTGGACGATAGAATTGTCGGATCTTGCTGCCATGGAAGGGATGCTTCCGACGCCGAGCGCGAGAGACTGGAAGGGGAAGACGAATCCGGGAATAGTGAAGGAGGGGAGCGGATGCGTGTACGGCGAAACACTGCCAGATACGATTGGGCGATTGATGGGGGACTCCTCCCCGAAAACCGATGGAAACTCTTTCCGACTGTCTCCCCTATTCACCGAGGAAATGATGGGCTTCCCTTTCCTTTGGACAACCTTGCCATTCCTCAAACAAAATGGAGAACCGAAAGCCTCAAAGCCTACGGCAACGCTATCGTCCCGCAAGTGATATACGAAATTTTCAAAGCAATCGAAACGATATGACACCGAAAGAAGAAGCGATCCGCGCCGCCGTTCAGTCAATGGCACGCGACTATGCCGAACGTATGGACAAGGCGAAGGCCGCGAAGAAGCCCGCCCTCCATGCCGCAGCTGCCGAAGCCTACCTCGCCCTCACGGGCGTGCTGGAAGTTATTGACCGCATAGAAAAGGAGGCCCAGCAATGAAAACAGTCCTCTGCATCCTCGGGATTCTCATCCTCGTCCTTCTGCTCGTCGCCTGCTTCCTCATGGTCTATATTGCCGCCGTGATCCTGCATTATGACTGTGAGAACGATTGGCCGACACATACTCATCATGAAAATGACCATTTAGTTTAACTTATTTATTATAAATTATTTACGTTATGCCTTATATCGAATACAAAGGAACCATCTCACACCTTGGAGAAGTGGAAACCCGTCAGACCCGCAACGGGGGAACCTGGGAAAAGCAGACCGTCGTGGTCCGCATCCAAAGCCGCAACAATTCATTTCACGAGATTGCCGCAGTCGCCGAAGGGCGCACCGTCGGAGTTATCGAACACATGAACGAAGGAGACCTCGTGAACGTCTCCGCCTTTATCAGCTGCCGCGAATACAATGGCCGCTACTACAATGACGTCGCCCTTTCCAGCATCGTCCCCGCCGAAGTGAAGGAGGGCAATACCGCCACACCGCCACCGACTCCGAAGGAGGAAAAGAAAGAAGACGATCTGCCCTTCTGACAATCACCGGGGCGGTCCGGCAATAACCATCTACAACTTCGTGCTAACCGCCGACAAACCGCCCCTTTTATTTTGAAGACTATGACACAAGAAGAAAAAGCAAAAGCCTACGATGAGGCTTTGAAAAGAGCAAAACGAATAAAAAACGGAGAAGATAACTGGCATTATAGTGACCTCAATGAAATTATTCCAGCACTTGAAGAAGTACTACCTGAACTCCGCGAGAGCAAGGATGAGAGAATAGTGGAAGAACTTATTGGTGCGCTTATGTGGCAGAGAGACTGCCTCGATGCTAAAGGGCCGCACGACAACAACTTGATTCTTCCGGGCTTCACGATGAAAGTTGGAGACATTCTTGCTTGGCTCGAAAAGCAGAAAGAGAATCCAAAATCTACCGATTCTATTCCATCGGATGTAAAATACGAGAACAGATGGTATAAAGTAAAGGATTTTTTGCCTGATAATGCAAGAGAGGTTTTATGTAAAGATGCCA
>Ga0247611_10008330_pt1 | contig 12805 bp, 6 predicted proteins | sample 177DNAGHGhighgp2_FD_192422 | JGI IMG/M metagenome (GOLD analysis project Ga0247611, IMG submission 192422) | Sheep rumen microbial communities from Palmerston North, Manawatu-Wanganui, New Zealand - 1770 DNA GHGhigh gp2 | ecosystem: Host-associated > Mammals > Digestive system > Stomach > Rumen ... | reverse complement strand
TACACCGATTTCGAGACCCAGAATATAGAAATGATTGAATTCTGGTTGATGGATCCTTTTATAGAGAATCCGACGCATTCAGGCGGTAAATTGTACATCAACCTTGGTGATATTAGTGAGGATATTCTTCGTGATGGCCGCAAGAGTTTTGAGAATGGATTGCCCACGTCCTCGACAGTTGTAGATGTGGATACCACAATATGGGGCCGTGTGCCTATTACTCAGCCAGTGGTTAATGCTTTCGATAATAACGAGGATGCCCGAATGTATCAGGATATCGGCTATGATGGTTTGGGGTCGACTCACGGGTTGAACGATGAGCAATCTTTCTTTGCCGATTATTTGCAACGTATTGCAAACCGTTTTGGCACGCAGTCTGACGCATACAAGCAGGCCGTTGTTGACCCATCGAGCGACGATTATCGTTATTTTCGAAGCAGCTATTACGACGATGGTAATGTGAAAATTAACGACCGATATAAATTGTTCAATAATCCAGAGGGCAACTCTCCTGTGGATAGTGACAGTGAGGAGGATTACATCACTGCGGGGTCATCCTATCCCAACGTGGAGGATATCAACAGAGACAATACACTTAGCGAGGCTGAGAATTATTATCAGTATGTTATTGATCTCAGTCCCGATCAAATGCAAATTGGGCAGAATCATATTGTCGACATCCAGGAAGCAAAAAATGTGCAATTGGCAAATGGAGAAACCACTACCTGTAAATGGTACCAGTTCCGTATTCCAGTTCGTCAGCCCGATCAGACAGTGGGGAAAATCAGTGGATTCCAATCTATCCGGTTTATGCGAATGTTCCTCAATCAGTTTGAGGAGCCTATCATTTTGCGCTTTGCCACACTCGACCTTGTGTATTCCACTTGGCGTAAATATACAGAAGAATTGCTTCAGCCAGGCGATTATCCCACAGGTACGGTCGAGAACACATCGTTCAATATTTCAACAGTAAACATTGAAGAAAACGGTTCGCGTCAGCCAGTACCTTATGTGTTGCCCCCAGGAATTGAACGTGAAGAGTGGTATGCCACAGGAAATTCATATATGCAATTGAACGAACAGGCAATGTCGCTTGATGTCGATGAACTTGCTTCGGGTGATGCTCGTGCCATTTACCGTTCAACTTCCTATGATTTGCGTCAATACGGCCATTTGAAAATGTTTGTCCACGCTGAGCAGAAATATGCTTCAGATTATCTACAAGATGGCGACCTTTCTTTGTTTGTTCGTCTGGGCAGTGATTATACAAACAATTACTATGAGTACGAATTGCCGTTGGTATTTACCCCATGGAATACTACGGCTGATGATGCCTATGCTATCTGGCCAATAGAGAATATGGTGGATATTGATATCCAAAAGATGACCGAGGTGAAAACCAACCGTAATGTAAAAATCAGGTCTGGGGAGCAGGGTTATGCTTCAACGCTACTTTATTCTGAAATTGTGGGTGGGAAAAAATATACGGTGCTTGGCAATCCCAATCTCGGAAAGGTCAAGGTGATTATGATAGGTGTTCGAAATCCCAAGAAGGAAAGTCTTACCGATGGTAATAATATGTTGCCCAAATCGGCAATTTTGTGGGTGAACGAATTACGTCTTTCCGACTATATCAACAAAGGAGGATGGGCTGCAATGGCATTGGCTCGTACTAATTTGGCTGATTTGGGTAACCTGTCGTTATATGGTTCCTATTCCACCGCAAATTTTGGCAATCTTGAGGATCCGTTGATTAAGGAGGAATTAATTAATACGTTTACATTCCAGACCACTCTTGATATGGAACTTGGCAAGTTACTGCCCGAGGATTGGGGAATGCATATTCCATTATATCTTGACTATAACAAAGAGATAGGTAGCCCTGAATATAATCCTTATAATCCAGATGTGCTGTTGGTTGATGATTTACGAACGTATAAGACAAAAGCGGAACGCGATAGTATTCGTGAAATGACACAACGACATAAATCGGCAACCAACCTTACCCTTACAAATGTCCGTAAAGATCGCATTGGCAAAAGTGCCTTGAAACCGCATATCTATGATATTGAAAACTTCTCTTTCTCGTATGCTTATAGTGGGGAGCGCAATTCGGACGATGAGATGGAATACTATAATAAGGATCAGCATCGAGGAGGTTTAACCTATAACTTTACTACACAGCCTAAACAGGTGAAACCGTTTGATAAAGTGAAGATGTTCCAAGGTAAGGCCTTGAAAATAATCAAAGAAATCAATTTCTATTATATTCCCAAGAATATCAGTTTCTCAACAGAAATATACCGTGATTTTGAGGAAACGATGCTCCGTAACAAGAGCGCTGCACTTGTTATTATCAAACCAACCTATTTTAAGCAGTTTACTTGGCAACGTAATTATGGCTTGCAATATGATCTTTCTCGCAGTTTCCATATCCAATATGCAGCCAATGCCAATGCTCGTATCGAAGAACCCATAGGTCGTATCGAGACACCATCGGCAACCGATTCAATTTGGCATTCCATTACTTCAGGTGGAACAATGCAAAATTTCCAACAGACAATTGTGGCTTCATATGAACTGCCAATAAATAAATTGCCATATTTGGATTTCCTCCGTGTACCATTGAATTATGATACAAGGTACAACTATCAGGGAACTACTCAGGCATTGGCTTCAATGGGTGCAGTTCTGCAGAATTCATCTACTGCGCGGGTGTCTGCTGTAGCTGCAATGCAGACTCTTTACAATAAATTCGAAATACTTCGCAAGGCAAATGCACCTGCCACAAACAACAATTCGAAACTTAACAAAGGAAAGACCGTTGTTTCCAAGAAAAGTGCCGTTGCTCAAGATTCGGCTGCTGTTGCCGATAGTTTACGGCATGCCGCTTTCCTCGAGAAGTTGAAACAGGTTGGTTATTTCGGATTGCGACTTCTCACCTGTGTGAAAAATATTGATGTGCAGTATTCTGTCACCAATGGCTCTCGTCTTCCCGGATATATGGGTGAACCGCGTTTTATAGGACTTGATCCGAGTACATATTGGACTCCGGGTATAGGTTATATCCTTGGATATCAACAGGACGTGGTTGATCAGTTGCGCGATTATGACCTCCTTTCTTGCGACACCCTTTTCAATTCTCCGCATGAAATGAGCACCAATAAGAGATTTTCTTTAAAGTCTACGGGTATTGAACCAATTCGCGACTTGAAGATTGATCTTACTTGTACACAGAATTATTCCTCTCGTGAGGAATATTATTACAAATACCTTTCTGAGTGGGGAGATGTTGAAGGCCCGCTGTCATATGTTATGACTGGTTCATATACGACCACTGCTTGGACATTTTCAACAGCATTCACAAGCCTTGATGTTCTTTTTGACAATTTCCTTGCTAATCGTTTGATTGTTGCCAACCGTTTGGCTGAAGCAAATCCGAATCCATACACTGATCAAATGGTCCTTGATACCATGACCGGACAGTATTATCCCGCTGGTTATGGTGCTAATTCGCAGACAGTGCTTCTCACTTCATTCCTTTCTACCTATATGGGTAATGATCCAGCGACTGCATCCTTTTCACCGTTTATGAAACTGCCGCTACCTAACTGGAGTATCAATTACAATGGCCTCAGTAAGATTCAATTTCTAAAAAAATGGTTTACTAAAATTACGTTGTCACACAAGTATGAGTCTACTTACACCGTGGGCCACTTCTATACCGATGCTGAGCTTTCTGCTATAGAGAATTACGATTATGGTTCGGAATCAATAGTCAACAGTACAGGAGACTATATACCACCTGTCAGTATGGAAGGTGTACAGATTTCCGAGATGTTCGATCCCCTTATTCGCGTATCTGCCGATTTGGTCAATAGTTTTCAGCTTGGCTTTTCTATCCGTAAAACAAGAACATTGCTTCTCTCTTTCTCCAACAACCAACTAACAGAAACTACAAGTGATGGATTTACGCTTCGTACTGGGTACATTTTCAAAGATGTTCAGTTCCGGGTTAAATTTGCTGATAAAGTTTATGATCTTAAGAATGACCTGAGACTGACACTTAATTTGACGTATAGAAGTAATAAAATTAATATTCGTAAAATCAACGGATATAATCCAGAAGTTGGTGGACAGATATCTTCTGGTTCAGCAGTGTGGACGGCTGATCTTTCTGCCGAATATGATTTGACGACATTCCTTACACTTAAGGCTTTCTTCCGAACGGATATTAATAAACCGTATATATCCAACTCTTATCCCAATTCCACTACCAAAGGAGGTTTCGCCATCCGTTTCACATTCTGATAAAATATCAAAAAATGTATCAAAGACCAATTCATGAATAACGGACGAATAAATAACGGGCGCTTCTCAGACTTCGACGATGAGGTTCGTGAGCTTGTCGTCGACTTCGAGTCTACTGTCTTGCGGGGAGAGAGTCAATTTTTCGATGTCGATGAACTCGAGATAATCATCGACTACTATCTTGAAACCAATGACCTTCATCCACTTGAGGCCGCCGTTAACTATGCCGAACAACTTTATCCTGACAGTACTTCTATCAAGGTTAGACGAGCCCATTGGCTAATTGCTAATAACAAGAATAAAGAGGCACTTAATCGCTTGCTTGAACTACATCGTACCGTCCCAGATGATACCGATGTATGTTATTCACTTGGGGTCGCATATAGCACTCTTGGACAATCAGAGAAGGCTATTGAGGCATTCAACCAAGCTGCTGCTGATGGGTGGCAACTTGGCCATATCTATGCCAATATTGCAGAGGAATACTTCCGGATGAAGAAATTCTCAATAGCACGAGACTACTATATAAAAGCACTCGATACCGACTCTTACGACAATCCTACCTTGCATGGTTTTCTCGAAGCCTGTGAATATCTAAATGACTACGCTTCCGCGGTTGATTATCTTTCAAAGTTTGTCAAACGCGAACCTTATAATAGTGAGGCATGGTATTGTCTTGGTACTGCACAACTTGAACTCAAAATGTATGAACGTGCAGCCGATTCTTTTGAGTATGCAATTGCTATCGACTCTACCTACATTGATGCCTATTATCAACTTTCTTCGTGCCACGAAGGTCTTGGTAATATACCTCTTGCTGCGTCTGACCTGCTTCGCATTGCCGAGGTACAGCCAGAACAACGATCGATGGCTTATAGCGCTATAGGGTTACTTTATGCTCGTTCGCAAAACCTTGAAGCTGCGCTGTTCTATTTTCGCAAGGCACTTGAATTAGACCCCTATGATGTCGAATCTATCTCAAGAATGGCAATCTGCTTCCTCCATCTGGGAGATCTTGCCTCGGCACGTTCACAGATAATTAAAGCATTGGATATAAATCCAAAAAATAACGAAGTGCTGTGTTCTGCCGCTGTTATTGCTGATGCTTCTGGGAATTACGAAAGGGCAAACAACTATTTCGAAGAACTCATCCTCTCTGGAACTTATACTGAGCAACATTGTCGCCTTTATACCAACTTCCTCTTCATTCACGAACAATACGATGTGCTTATTGAGTTTGCGTTGGAGTCTTTATCTATCTTGCCGCATGACTCCTTTTACAGTACATATCTTGCTGCCGTCTATTTCCTGACAAATCGTTACAACAAAGCAAACTCATGTCTCCCCGATGTACAGCCCGAACTTTTAGCTGATATTTGTCCACAAATGATGGAACATCCTCGTTTTGCACCGCTCATCCCCTCAATAGATAAAAAAAATGAAAAACAATAATATGAAACAGAAAATATGTTTGATGCTACTGCTTTCGATGATGGTTGTTTGGCCCACAACTGCACAGACTGGTAACGGCGTTGCTGAAGCAGTACGTGGTGATACAGCCTCGTCTGGGTTTGTGGCCGATTTGCTGCATTGGTATGATGCAAATATGAACTATACAGCTGTTGCGGCACTAATGACCATCGAGAGTTCGTTTGTTCCCTTTCCATCCGAGGTGGTTATTCCGCCAGCCGTTTATGTGGCTGCTAATCCAGAAAGCCGTGGAGGAATGAAGATTTGGATGGTGGTACTGGTAGGTACGTTGGGAGCCTTGCTTGGTGCATTCATCAATTATTTTCTTTCGCGTTGGTTGGGGCGCCCCATTATCTATGCTTTCGCCAAAAGCAAGCTTGGGCGGTTATTGCAACTTTCGCCAGAAAAAATAGAACGTGCCGAACATTATTTTGCCGACCATGGAAATGTGTCAACGCTTGTTGGTCGATTGATTCCTGTTATACGTCAGCTTATCTCCATTCCAGCCGGTCTTTCAAAGATGAATATTGGCGCTTTCGCTTTGTTCACCACGCTTGGTGCTCTTATTTGGAACTGTGTGCTTGCCCTGCTGGGCTATCTTGCCTATCAGGCTGCAGATCCTTCGGTAATTGAACGCTATAGCCACCAGTTGAGCATTATTATTGTTGTGCTCTTTGTTGCTGCTATCGGATGGCTGGTCTTGCGAGGCTATTTGAAAAAGAAGAAATTTCAGAAACAATGATAGACAGCTACATCCGGGCACAATTCCCGATACTTGATACTGAGGTGCACAAGCATCCACTTGTTTACTTCGACAATGCGGCTACTACCCAAAAGCCGCTCTCTGTGGTTGGGGCATTGTCCGACTACTACCTTCATCTTAACGCCAATATCCACCGTGGAGCCCACCATTTGGCAGCTGAAGCCACCGAGCAATATGAATCGGTTCGTCGGCAGGTACAGCAGTTTATTAATGCACGCCATAACCATGAGATTGTTTTCACCCGCGGAACTACTGAGAGTATCAATCTGGTTGCCTCCTCATTTTGTCGTCGTTATTTGCACATGGGCGACGAGGTAATTGTCTCTGGTATGGAACATCATTCCAACATTGTACCGTGGCAGTTGGCTGGTGCCGTGCTGCGTCCTATACCCTTTAGCGACGATGGTGTGTTGGACCTTGATACCTATAAGCAATTGTTCAACGACCATACTCGTCTGGTGGCCATTACTCATGTGTCGAATACACTTGGTACAGTCAATCCTGTAAAGCAGATTGTCGAGATTGCTCATGCCCACGGCATACCGGTGCTTGTCGACGGTGCTCAAGCCATATCGCATCTAAAGGTCGACGTGCAGGATATTGGGTGCGATTTCTATTGTTTCTCAGGTCATAAAATGTATGCCCCTATGGGTGTGGGTGTGATGTATGGTCGTGAGGAGATGTTAAACGAGATTCCACCATATCAGGGTGGGGGAGAAATGATAAGTGAAGTGACGTTTGAACGTACCACCTATAACACGTTGCCTTTTAAGTTCGAGGCCGGTACGCCGTCGGTTGGAGATGTGATTGGATTAGGCAAGGCAATTGAATTTATGCAGGAAACAGGTGTGGACAATATTGCTGCTCACGAAGCTGACCTGCTAGAATATGCCACTGTGCAGCTTGGCCAGTTGCCCGATGTCCGTATTTTTGGACAGGCTCCTCGCAAGACTTCGGTGCTGTCATTCTTGGTCGGTGAAGCACATCCTTACGATGTGGGTACGCTACTCGACCAGTTGGGCGTGGCTGTCCGTACAGGACACCATTGTACACAGCCCATTATGGATCGCTATGGTATCCCTGGTACGGTACGTGCCAGTTTCGCCATCTATAACAATCGGGAAGAGGTTGATGCTTTTATCGCTGCCCTGAATAGAATAATGCCAATGTTGCAATAAATTATGTTGACGAGTCTACATATTGAGAATTACGCCCTTATCCAGCAGTCTGATATCACTTTTGACTCGGGATTTGTAGCCATTACGGGCGAAACCGGTGCCGGCAAGTCCATCATGCTGGGTGCACTCGGTTTACTGCTAGGGCAGCGTGCCGATTTGGCTGTGTTGGCCGACAAGGAGCGTAAATGTGTGGTAGAAGCACAATTTGATATTTCTGGCCTGGGATTGAACTCATTGTTCGAAGCCGAGGATATTGATTATGACGACCTACTGGTGCTACGGCGTGAGATTCTCCCTTCGGGACGTAGTCGCGCATTTGCTAACGACTGTCCTGTGCAGCTGCCTTTCCTGCGTTCTCTTGCTTCGCGTATCATCGATATTCATTCTCAGCACCAGATGCTTACACTTGCAGATAGCGATTTCCGCCTGTCGTTGCTCGATACATTGGGAGCAAAAGAAGCATCGGAGGAATATACCAAAGTCTATACCACTTATTCTCAGTTGAAGCACAAGCTTGAGCAACTGACCTTCGAGGAAGCACAGAACCGTAAGGATGCTGATTACTTGCAGTTCCAGTTCAACGAGCTGAACGAGGCTTGTTTGCAGTCAGAAGAACAGGTTGAGTTGGAGCAGGAATCGCAACTGTTGGCGCATGCCGAGGCTATACGCGAGGGAATTGCTACTGCAGCATCGGCTTTTGACGACGACACAGAACTGGCCCTCCTCGCTCGTCTGCGGCAGGCTAAAAACGCACTTTCTCATGTGGCTTCCTATCATCCTTCAATCGACGGCTTGTTGGGCCGTGTAGACTCTTCGCTGATTGAACTCGATGACATCTACCACGAACTGCAGAACGTGGCCGAAAGCATTAACTATAGTCCCGAGCGTCAGCAGCAAGTCGACGAACGATTGTCGCTCCTCTATCGTCTTGAAAAGAAGCATGGAGTGCAAACGGTGAACGAATTGATTGCCCTTCGTGACGAGTTCGATGCACGGTTGCAGAGCATTTTATCGCTTGACGAACGCATCCATGACCTGATGGAACAGGTCGACCGGACTTTCGATGCGGTGCAGAAAACTGCCGACCGTCTTACTGAGGCCCGTCGCAAGGCTGGCGATATGCTGGCTTCCAATATCATTCCGACGCTGCACGACCTCGGTATGCCCGAGGCTCGTTTCCGCGTTGAACTTACACAGCAACCCGTTTACGGTCCTACGGGCCACGATTGTGTGCAGTTCTTTTTCAATGCTAATCGTGGCGGTGAACTGCGTGATCTATCAAAGGTTGCTTCTGGCGGCGAACTCTCGCGCTTGATGCTGGCCATAAAGTCGATGCTCACCACCCATCTTTTGCTGCCCACCGTGGTCTTTGATGAGATTGACTCCGGTGTGTCGGGCGATATCTCGGTGGCCGTGGGGCGTATTATGTGCCACATGGCCGAGCGCATGCAGGTCATCGCCATCACTCACATGCCTCAGATTGCTGCACGTGCAGGACAGCACTTGAAGGTCTACAAAGGTATCGAAGCTGACCACACTGTGTCGCATATCCGTCAGTTGTCGACCGATGAACAACTCACCGAGGTAGCCGTCATGCTCAGCTCCGATCCTCCTACGCAGGCTGCCCTGCAGACCGCCAAAGAATTAATGCAATGAAGTATTATTTGGTAGGCTACATGTATTCTGGCAAGTCGACTTTCGGTCGCCGTTTGGCTACCGAGCGAGGTATGGGTTTTCTCGACCTCGACCATGCCTTCGAGGAACGCTATCATTATACTGTGCCGCGTTTCTTTGCACAGTTTGGCGAACAGGCTTTTCGCAAGCTTGAGAGCCAACTTTTACGGTCTACGGCCAATCTCGACAACATGGTCATTGCCACAGGTGGCGGCACCCCTTGTCATAGCGGCAACATGGACTTCATCCTTGCCAACGGCACTGCCATCTACTTGCAGATGAGTATTGAAGACCTTGTCGTCCGTGCCCTTCGTTCCCACAATCCCCGTCCTTTGATGCGTGGTCTCTCCGAACCCGACATGCGCACCAAAATCGCCTCTCAGTTGAAAGAACGCGAAGTCTTCTACCGCCGCGCCCAGATTGTGTTGGATGGCAAAGCCCCTGTGATGTGAAAGTGTTATAAATAACAAATATAATGAATAAAAAACTATTTCTATGTGTTGCTGCACTGATGGCATTCGGACAAAGTTCTTTCGCCTACAATTTCTCGGCTGTGACACCGTCTGGACATACACTATATTACGACACTGTCAATGGTGAGGCCGAGGTGGCAAAATGCAACTATAACTACCCCAACTATGGCAACACACTGGATGGTGACTTGATAATACCTGATACAGTTTGGTATAACGGCAGGGCGTATCCTGTCACATCAATTGGTTTCGAGGCGTTCGAGTATGCAACTATGCGCTCAGTGCAGATACCTAATACGGTAAGAACGATAGTAATCAGGGCTTTCTCTGCCTGTGACAGTCTTACGTCGCTTGTCATACCCAATTCTGTGACCTCCATCGGTAGGCAAGCCTTTGCTGGAAGTTTTCGCATCACATCAATCGTGCTTCCTGAATCGCTTACCGTTATCGAACAAGCCCTATTTGAGAATGATACGTCATTGCTTGCCATGGTTATTCCTGATGCTGTAACAACTGTTGGATATGGTGCTTTTTCGCAGTGTTACAGCCTGCAGTCTGTTACCTTTGGCTCATCTGTGAGTAGCATCGGTGGTTTGATGTTTTGGAATTGCTATAGTCTTGATTCTTTGATTTTCAAATCAGACGTTGCACCATCAGTGGGAGCGAATTTGTTCCCCGGAGCCCCAGACAGCCTGGTGATTGATATTCCATGTGGATCGTACCATTCCTTTCTGTCTGCTTTCGGACCAAGTCACACCTATATTGTTCCGTCAGTAGATTTTTCAATGACTATTTCCACTGCCAATCCTGAATGGGGTATTGCATCGGTCGTTCAGGATGCAGACTCGCAGGATGTCCGTTGCGATTCAAGCGTTGTGGTACGAGCTTTGCCGAATTATGGCTATCATTTTGTACAATGGAGCAACGGCAGTACTGCAAGTATTGATACGCTGTTCCTGATTGGCGACAGCACTCTTACAGCATATTTTGCAAAAAATCAGTATACTGTGTCGGTATTGAGTTCTGATGCAAATGTCGGTTCGGTCAGTGGAGGCGGAACATTCGAATACCTTGATACAATTGTTTTGACAGCCACGGCTGTTGCACCATACCATTTCGTAAAGTGGAGCGACGGCAATACCCAAAATCCAAGGACATTGGTCGTTGACAGAGACATGGTTCGCACTGCCATATTTGGAATTGATTCCTTCAGGGTAAGCCTTCAAGCGGACAGTATTACGCATGGAACATTCACTGGCAATGGTAATTACCCCTATGGTTCGGCTGCATCTATAGTCGCCATACCCTACAGCGGATACCAATTTTCGCATTGGAGTGACGGCTCAACATACAATCCTTATACGTTTGCCGTTGTCAACGATGTTAATTTGACTGCATGTTTCTACGCTGATGGAACTCCTTACCAAGATACATTAATCGTGTACGACACAGTATTTGTACCGGTGGACATTATCCATGATACGCTGTTGATTACCCAATATGTTCATGATACTGTCATAGTGCACGACACCATTTATATTACACAGGAAGGAATCGGTGATGCGGAGGGAAGGAATATCATCCTTTACCAACAGAACGGACAAATTGTGGTCGAAGGTGCTGCGTTGCAGCAGGTGGTATTATATGATTTGAAAGGTCGTAAACTGGCCAGTAAACAGGATGCAATTGGCCTGATTCGGTTTGATGCACCGGCTTCGGGAGCCTACCTGATCAAAGTCGGCGACTATCCTGCAAGGAAGATTGTTGTGGTAAGGTGAAAAGGCGAGAGGTGAAAATAAAACGACGAGGCTGTAATGCAGTCTCGTCGTTTTTTGTTGTCTTGTCGTCTCTTAGTATTCGAAAGTGCTGCCGCCGAGGAATTCACGCATAATGCTGTTGTAAGGGATGAACTTGTCATCGATTGGTAGGAGCAGTTCGGAAAATTCCAATAATGCACGGGCACTGGAATATTCCTCGCAATCTTCGGGCACCTGCTTGAGCAACGGCTCGGCGTAACGCTTCAGCACACCCAATTCGTAGAGCAACGCACTGTTGAACATTACATTGGCGTTCTCCTGATAAGGGAAGATGTGCTTGCGTTCGCCACGCACCACGTCGGGCCAGCGGCGTAGGGTTTCGTAAGCGTTCCAGCCGCGGAAGTTGTTGTCTCTCACGATGCGGCGCACCAGACGGTTATCAGTGCCGTGAATGATGTTCTGGTCGTCGATGGCCAGCTGGGTAAGGGCGCTGACATAGACTTTGAATTTCAGGCTTTCGTCGATTTCGGCCGTCAGCTTGGGGTTCAGACCATGGATGCCTTCGACAACGAGAATGCTGCGCGGTCCGAGCTTGAGCGTTTTGCCGCTGAAGTAGGGGTCACCTTTGATGAAGTCGAAGGTGGGTATTTTCACCTCTTCGCCGCGGAACAGGGCTTTCAGGTGCTCGTTGAGGAGCGGAATATCGAGTGCGTCGATACTTTCGAAATCGAATTCGCCATTGGGCAGCTTGGGGGTGCGCGCACGCTCGACAAAATAGTCGTCGAGCGATATCTGCTGCACGTCGTAGCCCAGCACGTTGAGCTGTACACTGAGACGACGGCACGAGGTGGTCTTGCCGCTGCTCGACGGACCAGCCAGCAGTACCATACGGGCACCGCTCTGGCGTACCTGGTCGGCAATTTCGGCATATTTCTTCTCGTGCAGGGCCTCGGCCAACAGTATCAGCTGTTGTCCGCCACCGTTGTGGACAATGCGGTTGTAGTCGCCCACGGTGGGGGTGTGCAGCAGGTCGACCCACTGGTAGTGCTCACGGAAGATAGCGAACAGCTTGGGTGTGTTCTGGAACATCGACAGTTTGTCTGGATGCTGGGGGTCGGCGCAGAGCAGCAGGTAGCCGTCTTCGTACTGGCGGAAGTCCCACGTGGTGAGGCATCCAGT
>Ga0247611_10008329_pt1 | contig 12806 bp, 6 predicted proteins | sample 177DNAGHGhighgp2_FD_192422 | JGI IMG/M metagenome (GOLD analysis project Ga0247611, IMG submission 192422) | Sheep rumen microbial communities from Palmerston North, Manawatu-Wanganui, New Zealand - 1770 DNA GHGhigh gp2 | ecosystem: Host-associated > Mammals > Digestive system > Stomach > Rumen ... | reverse complement strand
ATTCTCAACCAATATGATATCCCCCTCTTCCGCCCACAAGGCAGGCAGGAGCCCCAAATCCGCACGCAACTGTCGTCCGGCATGTGGTGCTGTAAAGTTCGATAGATTACTTGCTAAAGCAATATCGTGTTCAGGATTAAAGATGTGTAATGTCATTTCAAGATGCAAAATTACGAAAATATTTGTTTATTACAAAAATTAATTGTATTTTTGCAGGCAAGTAAAACATTATAATAACAAAACATGAAACCAGTTAAGATTCTCAGCGTCGACGACGAGCAGGACCTCGAGTTACTGTTGACACAATATTTCAGAAGGAAGATACGCAAAGGAGAATATGAGTTCTTTTTCGCTCATAACGGACTGGAGGCTTTAACCGTTCTCTTAAAAGAAAAAGACATTGACATCATTCTTTCTGATATCAATATGCCGGAAATGGACGGTCTGACCCTGTTGACAAAAGTCAACGAGATGCGTAACCCTGCCTTGAAATGTATTATGGTATCCGCTTATGGCGATATGGGAAATATCCGTTCGGCGATGAACAATGGAGCCTTTGACTTTGCTACAAAGCCTATTGACCTTGATGACCTGAGTGTAACCATCGAGAAAGCCGTTGAGCAGATAGAGTATATCAAAAACAGTCAGATGGAACATACCCAGTTGGAGTCTATCAAGAGTGATCTTGCCGTAGCACGTGAGATACAGCAAGCTATCCTTCCACGCATCTTTCCTCCTTTCCCGGAGAATGAAAGAGTACTTGACTTGGCAGCACTCATGGAGCCTGCCAAGGATGTGGGAGGCGATTTCTATGACTTCTTCCGCTTGGATGAAGAACACATCGGACTGGTGATGGCTGATGTGAGTGGAAAAGGTATTCCTGCCGCTATCTTCATGGCTGTCAGCAGAACATTGGTACGTACTGTCGGCATGCAAGGCTATAGTCCAGAGGAAACACTACGGAAGTCGAATGAATTGTTGGCAAGTGAATCGGTCGACTGTATGTTTGTCACAGTATTCTATGCCATTTACAATATCAAGACTGGTGACATCCAATATTGTAATGGAGGACACAACTCACCCTATATTTTACGAGCTAACGGTACTATAGAACAGTTACCTGTCAGTCCAAACGGTATCGTTGGAGTCGTTAAGGGATTGGAATTTAAAGGTGCCGAGACTCATCTGGACGCAGGAGACACCATTATCATGTATACTGATGGTGTCAATGAAGCCATCAATAGCCAAGAAGAAGAATATGGCGATGCCAGAATGGAAGAGACTCTGAAGTCACTCAACGGGAAAACATGTCGTGAGGTAATTGACGGACAACTGGCCTCAGTCAAGGCTTTTGCAGGTGATGCGGAACAGAGTGACGATATAACAATCATGGCAGTAAGGCGTAAAGCATGAAAATAATCACTAAGATAGGAATTGCTGCCCTTGGCTGTTGTGCCCTTGCCCTTGCAGGAGGCATCGCATGGACGATGCATGAAAAGTATGAAGATGAGCAAGTGAAGGTCAAGGAACTGGAAGAGCAACTTGCCATACTCTCCAAAAAAGAAAAGGAGTCTACCGTCATGCGAAGTGTCAACGCACAGATGGAGGAGATAGCCACCCAGCAACGTATCATCAGTGACGAGCATCGTGAAGAAGCTGAACAGCAAGCCCGTATCGCTAATGATATGCGTCTGCATGCAGAACAGGAACGACAGAATGCCCAAGAAGCAGAGAAGCGAGCTTTGGATGCCTCAGAAGTGGCAAAAGGGCAGCGTGTCATTGCTGAAAATCAGCGTGTCCAGGCAGAATATTCAAGACGTGTGGCAGACACTTTGAGTATCTTGGCGATGGCACGTAACGTGGGAAATACTGCCATCACACAACAAAGAACTGGCAACAAAGACCTCGCCAATCTCTTGGCATACGCCTCTTATTTGTTTACCCAACGTTATCATGGTGACACCTATCATCCTGCCATTTATGAGGCACTGACGTTAACGAGTGGCGGACAGAAGAGATGGGCGGTAGCTCATGGTCATATCATGAAGATTACCATCATCCCAGGTACAAACAGTTTTATGACAATAAGTACATACGGAGAAATCCTGAAACATACTTTCAATGGTGACAACCTACAGACAAAAACGATTTTCAGCGACAATAATTACGACATCCGAGACATCTATCTCAATAAAGAAGGAACATTCTATGCTGTCAGTCATACAGGTCATCTGATTGTTAGCAAGACAAACGGAAAAATCCATGTCGTACCTATTGACGGGGCTATCCGTCCCTTCCGTATCTATACGACAAATGAGGATGAAGTTATCATCACGGCAGAACAGAGCATACACGTGATTAGCGCTAAGACACTGCGTACCATTAGAACAGTTCCTTTGACTTTCAAAACTTCCATTGCAGGAAGGAAAAACGGACACATCGTCCTTTTCGACCAGAATGGGAATTATATGTACACGGTCAACAAAGATATCACCAAGGTCACTAAACAAACACTACCATTCAAGGGACGTGTCATGTCATACAACCACAATTCCCAAACCAACCAACAGGCTTTCGGCATGTATGACGGATCCATTTACTATATCGATCCATCGGGGAAAATACACAAATTGGTAGGCCACAATTCCCGTGTTACGAGAATCAACTATATCAAAAACAGACTTTATACCTCTAGTTATGACGGTACTGTCAGATACTGGAACACCACTAGTGAAAAGATAGAACCTATTACTGTTCTTAATTCACGACAATGGATTATTTGTCTCACCTTTGACAGAAATGGTCATAACATCTGGACAGGTGACCAATTTGGAAACCTAACAGAGGCACTTATAGACATCTCTGAAATGGCGAGGAATCTGAAAGCCAGTCTGAAACGTGATCTTACTCGTGAGGAATGGAACTATTATATCGGTAAGAGAATCCCTTATGAATCATTTAAAGGAAAGGAGGCAAAACCATGAAGCGTCTGTTCTTTGTCTTCTTCCTGTCTTTGATAGCCTTGACAAGTGCCACGGCACAGGGTATCCCTTTCTTCCAGAACTTCAACATGAAGCAATATGGAGGACATAAATACAATTTTGACATTACTGTTGATAAGGATGGTGTTGTCTTTGTAGCCAACTTTGAGGGACTGCTCTATTATGACAATGCCGAGTGGCGCATCATCCATACAAAAGGTATTTCCCGTCTTACATCTATCTACCAAGACACTAAGGGAAAGATTTGGACGGGCGGTTATAACTATTTTGGTTACGTCAAAATCAACGACAAGGGAGAACTGGATCTGCAGGAATATGATGAGCATCATGCGTTTAAAGGTGATGTGAAGCGTATCTGGGAGACAAATGGGGATATCTATTTCTCTTTAAGCAACGAGAATGTCTATATTGCAAGACAAAACACCATCTATCAGGCCACACAGACTAAAGAACCCGAAGTTGACTTGTCGTCACCCATAACTGGACAGTCTGTTTCTCAGAAACTGAATATCGGTGACGGACTGACGGCTGTTGCCACGAATGGAGATGGACTGTATATCATCAACAAAAATGGGAACCTAATATATCGTTTATCTGAGAACAACGGATTGTGTTCCAATAACATATTTAGACTCGCCTATAATGGACATGGCCTTCTATGGGGTGCTACAGACAATGGTATCTTTGTGACGGCAGTACCAACAGCCTATACCCGTTATCCCCAAGAAAACGGGTTACATAATGAAGTACAATCCCTTGCCATGATGAACGGAGTCGTGTATGCTGGTACTCTGAGCGGTGTCTATCGACAGACGGCACATTCCTTTGAACAGATCAACAAGATGACACATGCCTGTTGGCAACTTGCCAATCAAGGAGAAAGTATACTTGCCGCCACCTCAAGTGGTGTCTATCGGATTGGTCCTAATGGTATTGTCACTTCATTATCAAAAACCAATTCAATGGCAATCTTACCAGAAGGTAACGGATTCTATAGCGGTGAGATGGATGGGGTTTACTTTTATGCTCCAGGAAAGAGCCCTATGAAAGTAAGTGATGCCGAGAGAGTCACTAAGATTATCAAAGACAAGAAAGGCATCATCTGGTTTCAGAATCTATATGGAAGAATATGGAATAACGAGAAAGGCTCTTTTAACATTCAGGCGGAAAATGCAGAAAAAGAAGAGATGGCGACCCTCGTCATGTATAACGGTCAGCCTACTATGATTACCGCCAGTACAACAACCCCTTTCCCCTACCCGTTGTTCTCCTATGCTGATCAAGATGGAATTCTTTGGTTGACGAATAGTCAGGGAAAAGGACTTTACGCCCTTCAGAATGGTTCTAAAGACAATGAATGGAATAAGTTGGTATTTCCTCTGACGGACTATACCTTCCGCGCTCTATTGCGTGACGGAAGCAAAACATGGTTAGGCGGTACCAATGGCATCTATGTAATAGATACTTCCGTAAAAGACCCGATAAGGAACATTAAACAGAAACTTTCCTTCCGTTCTATCATTATCAATGATGATAGTCTCGTCTGGGGCGGATATAATGAATTACCGAATAACCTGTCACTCAAAAGTGATGAACGACAAATCAAAATCACTTATTCAACAGACTATCCTTCGTTATTGATGCCAACCCAATACCGTTATCGTATCAACGGAGGCAGATGGAGTGGATGGGACTTCGATACTTATACAGAGTATAACAACCAGTCCTATGGTACTTATGTTTTTGAGGTTCAGGCATGTGATGCCTTTGGTAATTTATCAGAAATCATCAAAATAGGCTTCGAGATAGAAAAACCTTTCTATATAAGATGGTATATGCAGGTGATCTATCTCATCCTGTTTGGCTTACTTATCTATGCTTCCGTACAATGGCGTCTCCGTCGACTCAGAAAAGAAAAGATACGACTAGAGAATATCATACAGAAGCGTACGGCTGAGGTGGTGAAACAGAGAGACGAGATAGAAGAAAAATCAAAAAGTCTTGAAACGGCATTGACAGAACTGAATGAAGCCCAGCATGAACTGGTCAGACAAGAGAAAATGGCTACAATGGGTAAACTTACAAAAGGACTCATTGACCGTATCTTGAACCCGCTAAACTATATCAACAACTTCTCCAAACTTTCAGAAGGGCTCGTGGACGATGTTACATCCAATATTGAGGAAGAGAAAGAACACATGGATCCAGAGAACTATGACGACACTGTTGATGTGCTTGGTATGTTGAAAGGCAATTTGGAAAAGGTCAGTGAGCATGGTGCCAATACGACACGAACCTTGAAGGCCATGGAGGAGATGCTGAAAGACCGTTCGGGCGGTGTCGTAAGAATGGATCTTGTCTCATTGGTTAAACAAAATGAGGAGATGATAGGTAATTATTATGAGAAGGATATCAACACATACCATATCAAGACAGTTTTCAATTACCCTGACACGCCTGTCTTTGTTAATGGTAATGCGGAACAACTGAGCAAGACTTTCATGAGTCTGTTGGGTAATGCAATGTACGCTATTATCAAAAAAGCACAACGTACGCAATATGTTCCTGAGATAGATTTTACCATCACCCCCAAAGAAGAACTTGTGGAGGTCCTCGTTCGGGATAATGGTATTGGTATCGAGGATACGATTCTTGATAAGGTCTTCGACCCCTTCTTTACTACCAAAACCACAGGAGAAGCTTCTGGCGTTGGACTCTATCTCAGTCGAGAGGTTATTCAGAACTACGGAGGAGATATTTCCGTACAGTCCCAGAAAAACGAATTTACATTATTTTCCATTATATTACCAATAAACAACGGCTATGGAGAAACAAATTGAGACATTACAGCAGCAACTGAAGCAGCAGGAGAAACTGGCTTCTTTGGGAATGTTGAGTGCAGGTATTGCACATGAGATACAGAATCCACTGAACTTTGTCATCAATTTCAGTAAGATGTCTGACAATCTATTAAAAGACCTGACAGAGATTGTGGATGAGAATGAAGAGAATTTTCCTGCGGAAGACCGTGAGGAGATAGAGGATATCGTGGCTGACCTGAAAGAGAACATGGCAAAGATTGTTGAACATGGTGAGCGTGCCATTAGTATCATTCAAGGGATCTTGCTTGTCTCAAGGGGTAAGGAAAACGAATATATCCCCTCTGATGTCCCCCATATCGTCAAGGAATATGTATGGTTATCGTATCATGCCATGCGTGCCAATCACAAAAACTTCAATATCAGTATTCATGAAGAATACCAAGAAGGACTTCCCATGATGATGGTCATTCCTCAAGACTTGAGCCGTGCTATATTGAACCTGATGAACAATGCCTGTTATACGGTATGGAAGAAAGCACAAAAATCTGGAGAGGAATATACTCCCACTATTGGTGTCAAAGTGACTGCCAAAGACGAACAACTCACCATTGCTATCTCTGATAACGGAGAAGGTATGACAGATGAGGTAAAACAACGGATTTATGAGAATTTCTTCACGACCAAACCTGTAGGACAAGGTACAGGACTGGGAATGGCTATCGCTAAAGATATTGTCGAAAACAAGCATCACGGAACTTTGACCTTTGATACACAAGAAGGTCAGGGGTCCACATTCTATATTACTATTCCTATTAAGATATCATGAGAAAAATCATCTTCATCATATTAATATTAGGATATGTCTATGGCACTTATGCACAGGAAGCCTATGACCAATACCGCATTATTATAGATACTGCGGAGCAGAATTATAATATAGGTAGACTGGATGAGGCAGAAAAGGAATTGATTGACAATATCAAAAAATTCCCAAGCAACCTCCGCCAGAGTGCATACAGGCTACTTGCACTATGTAGTCTTGGTAATGACGATGAGGTATTGGCAGAGGAACGCACTCGTCTCTTGTTAGAAGAAAACCCATACTACAGTACCAGTGCCAATGATCCTCAGCGTTTTATCGATATGGTAGAGAAAATCAAAGGAGGAATCTCTTCTGTCATCACCACAGCATCTAGTCAGGCTGAGAACCTTAACGAGGTGCCTGTGCCTATTACACTGATTACGGAGGAAATGATACGTAACTCAGGAGCCCGCAACCTGCAAGAAGTATTAGCGGCTTATGTACCTGGTATGCATATCGTTGATGGTAATGATGATATCAATATCGCCATGCGTGGACTCTACAGCAATAGTCAGGAGAAAATCCTTATCATGCTCAACGGACACCGAATGAATAGTTTCTGCACGAATATTGCTGCACCAGACTTCAGTATCAGTTTAGATAAACTCAAACAGATTGAGGTGCTACGTGGTCCTGCCTCCTCTCTTTATGGCGGTGTGTCTCTTACTGCAGTTGTCAACCTTATCACAAAACAAGGAGCTGATGTAGATGGTATTCAGATACATGGTGGTGTGGGAAACTACGGACAATGGAAGGGTGATGCCATGGTAGGTAAGCGATACTTTGACGTTGATTTCCTGCTATGGGCAAGCATATATACTGCCAAAGGTGAGAAACGCTATGTGGAAGCAGAGGATACTGGTCTGGGGATGTACGCTGGTGATGCCATTCTAGGAGGTGTTGGCAATAAGCCTTCATACGATGTGGGGCTTTCACTCAAGTACAAAAACCTACAATTCCTGTACAACACTCAGTTCTCGCAGATTACTGCACCACTGACTATCACATATCTATTCTCCCATTACGATATTGAAAAGTATCACACTTTCAATGGTATACGTCCTAGTTATGCCACCAATTCTCATCATGCCAGTCTTAGTTATGGAGACAAGATCGGTAACGTCTGGCTAAAAGGAACAGTTACTTTCGACAATAGTGACCTGACTCACTATCAAGTTATTGTTGAAGAACAGTCTTCTGCCATTGTCAGCATCCTGCCATTACCTGAAACTATCAAACCTATGATGGACGGCAAGTCTGGCATGTTCCGCTATATCAATGGACAAGAATCCACCATAGGAGCCAAATTTCAACTGGACTGGAGTTATATCAACACCAAAAACCATAAAGGATTATTGTCGTATGGTAACGAATTCAGTTATTTCAGGTTGAATGATGCACGCTATACATTCGGTTACGATTATCTCAACGTTCTTCCTGAAAATGATACTATCGCCCAAATCGGAAGAGGAAATGAGAGTAATTTCAACGTATTCTTCCAAATGAAACACCAATGGAAGTCGTTCATCTTAAATGCAGGTTTACGCTTTGATTACAAAAACCGTTACGATAATTCCCATATCAGTGAGTTCTCACCTCGTCTGGCTCTCATCTACATGCAGCCCAAGTGGAACCTAAAGTTCAGCTACTCTAAATCATTCATCGACGCTCCTTATCTTTATCGCAAATCTAACGAAGTTATTGCAGGATTCCTGCATGCAAAAGAGTTAGCAACAGAACTGACTCCCGAATCTCTGCACTCCTGGCAACTTACCTTCAACGCTGTTGAATGGTTTAAAGGACTTAATTTCGAGGTTAACGGCTTCTATAATCAAGGACGCAACCTTATCTATCTCATCACCTATGAACATGCGAATTCTGGTGATATGGATACATACGGAGTGGAATTTTCTGGAAACTACAAAACCCGTAATTTCTCTGCTCATCTTAATGCGACATGGATAAAGACACGCAAGAACCATATTCTCGTATGGGATCTCAATCATCCTATCAATACCCCTGAATGGATGGCAAATACCGTTTTAACATGGAGTCCTATTAAGAACCTTAAACTCCATACTCACCTATCTTATTATGGCAAGCAAAAGGCTTTCTATTTAAATATTTTGACATACCAGAAGGTAGCTCATTGTACTGAGTTATACACTACAGCTGCTGAGGAATATTATATTAATCCCACTCCTGAAAACAAACAAAAAATGGATGTTTTATATAAGGAGTTGATAGATGCAGAACAGGATGCTGTCATTAACAAAGAATACGGCTCTCGTATTCTTGTCAATTTAGGAGCCAGCTATAAATTAGGGAATCTGGAATTCGGACTGAATGTCTACAATCTCTTTAACAAACGCTACTGGCAAAGCGGTATGTCCACAGGTCTTATTCCTCAAAAAGGTCGTTGGTTCATGTTCGATATCACATATAAGATTTAAAAAATATTTATTTTAAAAGATTTTGCTATCTCTACTTTGCAATTTGCGAAAAACTTAGTACCTTTGCATCTGTTTTTAAACATTTAGTATAAATGGAAGCCTTTTTCCGTACGCATCGATACTTGGTTGAGCATGTAAAAGCCCCTGTTCGTCGCACCCTCATGGATGAGATTAACTGGAGTGACCGCATGATTGGAATCAAGGGTACTCGTGGCGTAGGAAAAACAACATTCTTATTACAATATGCAAAAGAGCATTTTGATGTCCAGGACAAGCAGTGTCTCTATATCAACATGAATAACTTCTATTTTCAAGAGCGTGGTATAGCCGATTTTGCAGGAGAGTTCTATCACAAAGGTGGACGTGTATTGTTAATTGACCAGGTATTCAAACAGCCTGACTGGTCAAAAGAACTGCGCCGATGTTATGACGAGCATCCCGGACTGAAGATTGTGTTCACTGGTTCCAGTGTGATGCGTCTGAAAGAAGAGAATCCTGAATTAAATGGTATTGTGAAGAGTTACAACCTACGTGGTTTCTCTTTCCGTGAGTTTATCAACTTAAAGACAGGTAATTGTTTCAAACCTTATTCTCTGGATGAAATACTCCATAATCATGAGCATATTATCAAACAGATTCTACCGAAGGTATCTCCTAACAAATATTTCCAAGATTATATCCATCATGGTTTCTATCCTTTCTTTCAGGAAGACCGCAATTATAGCGAAAACCTGTTGAAGACAATGAACATGATGACGGAGGTGGACATACTATTGATTAAACAGATTGAACTGAAGTATCTCACCAGAATCAAGAAACTGTTTTACCAATTGGCAGAAGAAGGTCCCAAGGCACCTAATGTCAGTAAACTCGCCAAACAGATTGGTACGAGTCGCGCTACCGTGATGAACTATATCAAATACCTCACGGACGCCCGTCTGCTGAACATGATCTACCCTGTAGGTGAGGATTTCCCGAAGAAGCCTGCAAAAGTGATGCTTCATAACTCCAATCTGCTCTATGCTATCTATCCCATTCATGTGGAAAAGCAGAATGCTATGGAGACCTTCTTTGTCAACTCACTATGGAAAGATCACAAAGTCAATCAGGGTCCACGTGATACCTTTTATATAGTAGATGATAAACTCAAATTCCGTATTTGTGACGCTGATACTCATAATAAGATGAGATATACCCCTGATACAATTTACGCAAGATATAATACAGAGATTGGTAAGGATAACCAAATCCCGCTATGGTTGCTGGGATTCCTGTACTAAACAAATAATAATTCATTTAATACATTCTAAACAAATGGCTAAAGAAAAGAAATTTATTACCTGTGATGGTAACGAGGCTGCGGCTCACGTGAGTTACATGTTCTCGGAGGTAGCTGCTATCTACCCCATCACCCCGTCTTCGCCTATGGCGGAGCATGTTGACGAGTGGGCTGCCCGTGGTCGTAAGAACCTGTGGGGTCAGACCGTCAGTGTTCAGGAAATGCAGTCTGAGGCAGGTGCTGCCGGTGCCGTTCACGGTTCACTGCAGGCTGGTGCGCTCACCACTACATTCACCGCTTCTCAGGGTTTGCTCCTGATGATTCCAAACATGTATAAGATCGCTGGTGAGTTGATTCCTTGTGTATTCGACGTTTCTGCACGTACACTGGCATCACACTCTCTGTGTATCTTTGGTGACCACCAGGACGTGATGGCATGCCGTCAGACTGGTTTCGCTATGCTTTGTGAGGGTTCTGTACAGGAAGTCATGGATATGACTGCAGCTGCTCACTTGGCATCTCTCGAGACTTGCGTGCCGTTCGTTAATTTTTTCGACGGTTTCCGCACCTCTCATGAGTATCACAAGATTGAGTTGCTCGATCAGGAAGATGTTCGTCCTCTCGTAAAAGAAGAGTATATCAAGCGTTTCCGCGACCGTGCTATGTCACCTGAGCGTCCTATCACTCGTGGTACTGCAGAGAATCCTGAGACCTTCTTCACTCACCGTGAGGCTTGTAATCCCTACTACGATGCAGTACCAGAGGTAGTAGAGAAATACTTGGGTGAGTTATCAAAGATTACAGGTCGTGAGTATCACCTCTTCTCTTACTACGGAGCAAAAGATGCTGATCGCATGATTATCCTGATGGGTTCTGCTACCGATGCTGCCCGCGAGGCTATCGACTACCTGAATGGTCAGGGTCAGAAGGTGGGTATGATTTCTGTTCACCTCTATCGTCCGTTCAGTGTGAAGCATCTGCTGGCTGCCGTTCCTAAGACAGTGAAGAAGATTGCCGTCCTTGATCGTACAAAGGAGCCTGGTGCTACGGGCGAGCCTCTGTATATGGACGTGAAGGATGCTTTCTACGATGTAGAGAATCGTCCTGTTATCGTAGGTGGCCGTTATGGTCTTGGTTCTCACGATACAACTCCTGCTCAGATCATCAGCGTATTCAACAACCTCGCTATGCCCGAGCCAAAGAATCACTTCACCATTGGTATCGTAGACGACGTGACCTTCACTTCTCTGCCTGCTGTTGAGGAGATTGCTCTTGGTGGTGCTGGTATGTTCCAGGCTAAGTTCTATGGTCTGGGTGCCGATGGTACCGTTGGTGCAAACAAGAACTCTGTGAAGATTATCGGTGACAACACTGACAAGTACTGTCAGGCTTACTTCTCTTATGACTCTAAGAAGTCTGGAGGTTTCACATGCTCTCACCTGCGTTTCGGTGACACACCTATCCGCTCTACCTATCTGGTAACCACACCTAACTTCGTGGCTTGCCATGTTCAGGCTTATCTCCACATGTATGATGTGACTCGTGGCTTGCAGAAGAATGGTACGTTCCTGTTGAACACCATCTTCGATGCCGACGAACTCGAGAAGTTTATGCCTAATAAGGTAAAGCGTTATTTCGCTCAGAACAACATTACTGTATATACAATTAACGCTACCAAGATTGCACAGGAGATTGGTCTGGGCAACCGCACCAACACCATCCTGCAGTCTGCTTTCTTCCGCATCACTGGCGTGATTCCTGTAGAACTCGCTGTTGAGAAAATGAAGGCTGCCATCGTGAAGTCTTATGGTTCTAAGGGTCAGGATGTGGTTGATAAAAACTATGCTGCCGTTGACCGTGGTGGTGAGTATGTACAGTTCGCAGTAAAGCCTGAATGGGCTAACCTGCCTGACGATGCTGAGAAGCAGGATGATGCTCCAGCATTCGTAAAGGAAGTAGTACGTCCTATCAATGCACAGGCTGGTGATCTGCTGCCTGTTAGCACCTTCGCTAAATATGGTACAGCCGACGGTTCATGGGAAGTTGGTACCGCTGCTTACGAGAAGCGTGGTGTCGAAGCCTTTGTTCCCGTTTGGAATAAGGAGAACTGTATCCAGTGTAACCAGTGTGCCTATATCTGTCCTCACGCAGCCATCCGTCCGTTCGTTCTTGACGAGAACGAGATCAAGGGCTTTGCTGCTGCCGACGACACTATCGAGATGAAGGCTCCTGCTGCTATGAAGGGTATGCATTTCCGTATCGAGGTTTCTGTTCTCGACTGTCTGGGTTGCGGTAACTGTGCTGACATTTGCCCAGGTAATCCGAAACTCGGTAAGGCTCTTACCATGGCTCCGTTCAATCCCGATGCTGCTGACATGAAGCAAGAGG